>Ga0210081_1000143_pt1 | contig 11919 bp, 10 predicted proteins | sample White_ThreeSqA_D_FD_185589 | JGI IMG/M metagenome (GOLD analysis project Ga0210081, IMG submission 185589) | Wetland microbial communities from the San Francisco Bay, California, USA, that impact long-term carbon sequestration -... | ecosystem: Environmental > Aquatic > Marine > Wetlands ...
GAATTTTGACCAATATGCTTTTTTGTATTTTTCATCATCGCCCCATAAAGTTAACAGCATTCCTGGCCATGGATTTTTTATAATTAAAAATCCCTTTGTGTTTGGAGAAACTTCCTTACCAGTGTCATCAACAACAGCAATATCTAGACCAGGTATAGGTTTAGTACCTGATCCAGGTTTTAGTGGGATAGTTTCGATTCCAGGGAGTGGAGAAATTAGCATACCCCCAGTTTCTGTTTGCCACCAAGTATCAATGATAGGGCATTTTTCTTTTCCAATAACACGGTAATACCACTTCCAAACCTCAGGGTTGATTGGCTCACCAACTGTTCCAAGTAACCGAAGCGATGATAGATCAAAAGAGTTTGGGATATCTTCACCAAATTTCATGAACATTCTTAGAGCAGTGGGAGTAGTGTAGAAAATAGTGACTTTGTTTTTTTGAATAACATCCCACATTCTAGATTCGTCTGGAAAATCTGGTGCCCCCTCGTAGATTACCTCCGTTGCGCCATGTAAAAGCGGAGCATAGACAACATAGCTATGACCGGTAACCCACCCAATGTCCGCAGTACAAAAAAACACATCATTTTCTTTGATATCAAATGCCCAAAGGAAAGTAGAATATAGATGAGTAAGATAACCTCCAGTCCCATGTAAAACTCCTTTTGGTTTTCCAGTGGTTCCTGAAGTGTATAAAATAAACAAGGGATGGTTACTTTCAAGTCTCTCAGGGTTACAATCATTTGAAACTTTTTTCATCAATTCTGTCCAAAGTTTATCTTTGGAAGTCATAGCTATTGGTTTCTTTGTTCTTTCTAAAACTATTACATTTTTTACAAAGGAAAGATTTTCAATTGCTTCATCAACTACTTTTTTTAATTCAATAATCTTTCCACGTCTGTATCCCCCATCAGATGTGATAATAATTTTAGATTGAGAATCAGATATTCTTTCCCTCAAGGAAGAAGAGCTAAAACCGGAAAATACAACAGTGTGTGTTGCTCCAATTCTGGAACACGCAAGCATCGAGATTGGCAATTCAGGCACCATTGGAAGATAAATTGTGACCCGATCCCCTTTATTGACACCAAGAGACTTGAGAACGTTTGCAAATTTTTTAACCTCGTTGTACAACTCACCATAAGTCAGAGTTCTGGTTTCTCCAGATTCAGCAACCCAAATTATTGCGGGTTTTTTTTCTTTTGATTTTTGATGAATGTCTAAGGCATTGTAAGAAGCATTGATCAAACCTCCCTCAAACCACTTTGCAAAAGGAGGGTCCCATTGCAATGATTTTTCCCATTTAGAAAACCAAGATAGATTTTTTGCTTGTTCTTCCCAAAACTTAACAAAATCTAATTCTGATTTTTTCCGTAATTCTTTGTTATTGTTTCCAAGTCCAATATTGAAAATTTCGGACATTATTTTTTATTTAATCTTCATGTTTGTAAATGTTAGTTAATTCATGATTTTTTTATTGGCAATCATTTTTCTCAGATGCCCCCTCAAAAGTGGAGGCAACCGAAACTATGTTAACTAGTTTACGTGAGCTTTGTTCCTCCAGCTAACACCGTGAGATGTCTCTGACTCAATGACTGTAAGAGGTCAAAATAATATTAAAAAAAAGTGAGCAAACAAGAGCCACTTTCAACTAAACACTTTTTACTCAAATATGCTGACATTGCAGGAATTACATAGGCGTTAATTTTGCAATTTGTTCTTAATAACGAGTATCTTCCAAAATAGTAAAAAAGTTCTAAAAACCGTATTCATTTACACTTTTTGTTCTGATCGATGAAAATTTTGACTATTAGTGCTTATTCAGTATTGAAATAAGCAGCATTATGCAAGCCCAAGAGGAAAAGGAGTTAAGAATTGCAGACTACCTATTGAAGTCATTTGAGGAAAAAAGTCCCATCGATTATGACATTTTAGATTCAATGTATCCTAGTTCAAAGATGGCTGTTCTAAACTCCTCGGAGACCAATTCAAGAAAAAGATAGTATAAAATTATACTTAGAGTGGAATAGATTTCGATTTAGACCAGAGTAAATCAAATAATAATTTCTTTGAGTAAATCATTGCCTCAGAGTTTGTCCACATTGCAGTAATGTTTTCTTTTCCGGAATCAGAATTCTTCATAAAGAAAAGAACTTCTTCATTGTCTTTTATTACAAAACAAACATCACCTTTAGAACCACTTGGAATCTTTTTGACATTTGTTTTGTCTATCTCATCAAAAACGTAAAGAGTTCTGTCAGTAGAGTTTGTCAAAATCTGCAAGTCTAAACCAGATTTATCAAGAGGCTCCAAAAAGTTTGCATGGTAAAACTTTAAGAAGTCTTTCTCACTTCCAATTATTTGAAAGTCTTTTTTGGTGTTTATGATCATGTCATTAATCTTACCATAAATTTGATTTTCTCCTTGAAGCATTTGGAATTTATCTTCTTTTGCTACAGTAGGTTCATTATGGAAAGTTGGAATAGATTCCCAAATCTTTGTTAGTTCCTGCTCCTGGTTTTCAAGCTTCTTAACACGCTCTTTCTCAGTATCTATCATAGATTTGAGTGCGTTTGATAATGGCAATGCTGAAAATTTTATTGGGTGTTCAAAGGTTGCTGACACAACTCCTTTATTTTGAAGAGTTGTCAATAGATGATAAGTTTCAGTTCTAGGTAGTTTTAATGCACGACATACCTCAGGAGCAGTCTTTGAGCCATATTTTCCTAAAAATATGTAAACTTTGCATTGGTTTGTAGTTAAACCAAATTTTGAAAATTGTGTTTGTAATAGATCGATGGATTGTTTGTGTTCATAGGAACTTGAATCCGGATCGTTTTCAAATATTGTTACTTGTGTTGTTTCAGTCATTTTTTTTCTGTGGATCATACGATCGAGTGGTACGATTTATGGGGATCAAGTCAAGAAGATCTGATCGATCTGATCGAATTTTTGATCGATTTGTTCGTAATTCCAAAAATATATGTAAAATTAGAGAAATTTCATGCCTGAGAAATTACAAAAATTCTTCAAAAATTTTAAAATTACCAGTCCACGCATTATTTAAGCAAAATATGCAGATCCCAAGAGACTAAAAACAATCCATCAAAAATAACAATTTACCAAGTACAATCTGTAAAATTAATGATTTTTTCAAATATCTTTAAATGAAAAATAAAAAATCAAAAAAAATTATTGTGCTTCCATTCTGGCAAGCCAATCGTTGTCGTTTGAATTGTCTTTTGATGTTTGTGGTTTCACCTGTTGGGGTGGCTCTGGAAATGCTTTTGCAGCTTCTGATTGTACTGAAGCTTCAGAAACGGATGGTATTGCCTCATCTTCACTTGTTGAGTCAAAAGTTGAGGTGATTGGCTCGTGTTGTGGTGCCTCTGGAAGTCTGGTCTGAACATTTTGCTGTCCAGAATTGTCCAGATATGTAACGGATGATTCCTGCAATTCATGTTGTGAAGGGACTCGTGTGTTTACTGCTTCAACACTGAGGTCTGCAATTCTTCTCTTTACATTTGAAATTTCGGATGTTTCGTGAGTAATATGCTCAATTAGCTCATTGGCACAAGATTTCACGGTTTCAAATGTTCCGATAGAAATTTCATCGCTCTTATGTTGCAACTTTGCATCAAACACCAACATTTTTGCGGATTTGAGTTGTTCATCTAACTCAGATAACCGTTCTTCTAGTTTAGCTTTGATTTGGTTTTCTGCTTCTTCTAATGAAACAAGTTTTGACTTGTATTTTTCATGAATGATTTCGGCATCTTCTTTCATGTCATCATTGTCAGAAACAATATCAATCAAGGCCTTTAGACGGCGTAGAGTTAGTTGTTTTTCACGGATTAGTCGTTGAGAATCTAACCTCCATTTTGGAATGAAGATAACAACATCGCTTTGGACTACAAGCTGCTCGTATTGGATTTGCTGTAATCCTTGAGAGCCGCAGTCAACACCAACTGTTTGGATGCTTCCATCGATGTCAGTGATTGTACCAATGACTTTACCCATGAAGGTTCCGTACATGTCTTTGACGTTTTTACCGATAATATCGATATCGTCTTGTGGCATGGTTTGAATCAAGAGTTTTGTATAACCTTCAAAGTGTTAGAAAGGTTTCCCGATTTGGTAAGATTTTTTTTACTAAATAATATTTTGAAAATCCTCAGAAATTTTAAAATTAAGAGCCAATATTTCCAATACATGATTCAAAGAGATGAAATGACACAAATCCTTAATTTTGTCTCAAAAAGATGGATGGAGTTATCTCAAGATCCAGAGAATAAGGCAATGAAAACACTTCCAAGTAATTTCTGGATGAATTCTGTTGGAGGGAAAGCAGGTAAGGGGAGATGGGTAACAATGTTGATGTACACGGAAAATGAAAGTGATGCAGAAGTTTTCAAAGAAGTTCTGTTAAAATGGCAAGCAAAAGGTATGCAAGGAAACCAATCACCCGATCTAATTCAAATCGGCAAAAAGAAATAGACTATTAATAATTGTAGAACTTCAAATTCTTATTGTCAGAGTTTTCAACCAAAGAAAAAAAAATTTTATCTGATCATTTTTCAAATTCTGATGGCGATGTATTTGCAATAATAACTCCAAGACAAGTAGATCGTGGCGCACTTATGTCCCGATATAGCAGGACAGACAAAAGCATGAGACGTGTTTTTTTGGATGAGTTTTTAAAAAATGAAAATCGCGGGGAAGAATTTTACAATAGAGTACTATTAGAATATGGGGATGATTCAGTAGCTGAACTTGGTGAAGCTCAAATTGCAATTGAAGGTTTGTCAAATATTGCAGTAAAAAAAATAGAAGACAGAAGAATTGGATTATCATATTTAGAAAAATCTTCCAGATATGTGGCATGGGATAAAAAAACAAATAACAACTATAGATTTTACAGAGATCCTATTTTGATGAATTCTAAATTTTCAAATTTGTATATTGACACATGTAATTTTTCATTTGATGTTTATTCTAAAAACATTGAACCCATGATAAATTATGTAAGAGAAAAATACCCCATTGAAAAATATTCATTTAAAGATTCTAAAGATGGCAAAGAAAAACAATTTTCAAAATTGAAAAATGAAAACGATGTTAAATCTGCAAATATTATTTACAAAGGATCAACAAAAGCAAAGGCCCTTGATATTTTGAGAGGGCTACTTCCAGCATCAACTTTAACTAATGTAGGGATTTCTGGAAATGGTCGCGCCTTTGAGTATTTGTTAACTGTTTTGGCCTCTTCAGAACTTACCGAGGAGCAAGAATTAGCCTCAAAAATCAAAAAGGAGTTGGACAAAACAATCAAATCATTTGTACGAAGAGCCGATGACAAATATGGTAAAGAATTTTCCAAATATCTAAGAGAAATCAAGAATGCTTCAAAAAATTTTGTGAAAGAAATTACCCCCAAAAAAACTTCAGGAGTATTTACAAAACTAGTAGATTGGGAATCTGAAAAAAGTGCAATAGATAAAATAATTACAAGTGTTTTGTATGAAAATTCTCCAAGTACATCTTATCAAGACATTTTGAAGCAGGTACAAAAAATTCCTCAAGGAAAAAAAATTAAAATGATAAAAACGTTTAGAGATTTACGTAAGAATAGACGCCATAGACCTAGCAGAGCTTTTGAGAGTGTTTACTATACTTTTGACTTACTAAACAACTTTGGAATGTTTAGAGACTTTCACAGACATAGAGCTTTAACCCTTGAACGACAGTTTCTTACAACTGATCATGGATACAACATGCCAGAAGAAATTAAAATTCTTGGAATTGATAAAGAATTCAAAGAATGTATGGACATGTCCAAAAATTCTTTTGATAAAATCAGAAAAAAATATCCTGAACAAGGACAATACGTTGTAAATTTTGCTTACAATTATCCATACTTTATGAAATTTAATCTTAGGGAAGCATGTCATTTGATAGAGTTAAGAACAGTACCACAAGGCCATGCTGATTATCGACAAGTTGCTCAAGAGATGTATCAGCAAATCAACAAAGTTCATCCAAATCTAAGTACAATAATTAAATTTGTAGATCTAAAAAAATATGATTTGGAAAGATTTGAATCTGAAAAAAGAACAGAAGAAAAACGAAAACGATTAAAAAATTAAAAATATTCTAATACGATTAAAGGAAATGATATCTATGAATAAAGAATTAAAAAAATCCCCAGAAGAATGGAAATCAATTCTTACTCCCGAACAATATGAGATTTGTATTAAAAAAGGAACCGAACCTCCTTTTTCAGGAGAATATTGTAATACAAAAGAAAAAGGGGTGTACAAATGTGTTTGTTGCGGAGAAATTTTATTCAAATCAGAAACAAAGTTTGATTCTGGATCTGGATGGCCTAGTTTCTGGGACCCAGTATCTGATGAGCGAATTGAATATATTTCAGATCATTCATACGGAATGGTTCGAACAGAAGTGAATTGTAAAAAATGTGGAGCCCATCTAGGTCATGTGTTCGATGACGGTCCTAAACCCACAAATCTAAGATATTGTATAAACTCAGTATCATTAGAGTTAGAAAAAGAGTAGATGACAAATCATAGTATCAAAGTTAGAAGATTCAAAAATTATTAATAAAACACGGATCTTTTTAAGAAAATCAAAGATATGAATAAAACAACTAAAAACCACACAAATGAAAGGAAAGAGAAACTTTGAGAATAATACTTTGTGGATTTGGCGTAGTAGGTCAGAGTTTAGTAAAATTATTTGAATCTCGTTCAGAGGATCTTTATGCTAAATATGGGTTAAAACCAAGGGTTGTTGGTGTTTTTGACAGTAATGGTAGTGCAATAGATCCCTCAGGTCTAGATCTTGAAAGACTTGTGGAGACAAAAAAGAAATCAGGTAGTGTAAAAAATTATTCGAAAACAAAAAACACCATGACAGGTTTGGATATCATAAAAAATATTGATGCAGATGTCTTAATTGAGACTACTGCGAGTAACTACAAAGATGCAGAGCCAGGAATGACGCATATCACTTCTGCCATGAAAAAAGGTATGCATGTAATCTCTGTAAACAAGGGACCATTGGCACTTGCCTTTCCGTCATTATTAGAATTAGCAACATACAATCAAGTTATGCTAAAATTTAGCGGTACTGTTGGAGGAGGGACACCAATACTAGACTATGCCAAAGATAGTCTAAGAGGAGAGAGAATCACGTCTTTTGCTGGAATCCTAAATGGAACTACAAATTATATTTTAACCAATATGGCAAAAGGTTTGTCATTTGAATCAGCCCTCAAAGATGCAAAAGAAAAAGGCTATGTGGAAGCAGATGAATCATTGGATTTAGACGGCCTAGATGCCGCTGCAAAATTAGTAATTCTTGCAAATTGGATCATGGGAATGAAGGTAACAATGCCAGATATTAAATGCACAGGAATACGTAAAGTAAGTACTGAGGACATTAAAAATGCAGCCAAAAAAAAATGTGCCATAAAGCTAATTGCGTCATGTAACAAAGACTTGGAAGTAGGTCCAAAAGAAATTTCAGTTGATGATCCACTTTGTGTCAATGGTACTCTCAATGCTATTGCCTTTACATCAGAACATTCTGGAACACAGACAATTATTGGAAAGGGTGCAGGTGGAATGGAAACTGCAAGCTCCATATTACGAGATCTTATAGACATAAGACAAGAGACATCAAGAAATTGAAATCTAATTTAATTTCCAAGAGTGAAACTGCACTTGTATTAAAGAACGTGTCTGAAAAATGGAATATGGAATTTCCTAAAATTAAAAATCTCAAAGTACATCAAATATCAAATGATGCACAAATTATTGTTGGTGAAGGAATTAAAATTTTGAAAATTGATGAAGAGTATGTACCATTTTTATCAGAAACACAAATGTTAGAAAAATTTCCATATGTCATGGTAGATATGGGTGCAGTGAAATTCATGTGCAAAGGAGCAAATGTGATGAGACCAGGAATCAAAAAATATTCTGAATTTCAAAAAGACAGTATTGTCTGCGTAATTGAAGAATCACATCACAAATTCTTAGCAATAGGCAAGACATTAGTCTCAAGTCAAGAACTGGAGAATATGGGAAAAGGAGAAGTCATAAAAAATTTACATTATATTTCTGATAAATTCTGGGAAATTGGTAAAACTCTAAACTAATTTTATTAAATTAAGCAGTGATTTTTTCAGTGGTTTCTTTGATACCATCTTTGGTAATAACCATAATGTCAAGTCCATCACCACTTGCAGAATCTCTAAGGGAAGCTGAACGAACAGCCTTTTTTGCAAGATCAACTGCTTCCTCTTCAGTCATGTTTGCCTTGAACTGAGGATCTAAAACACCTAATGCCATTTCTGCTCCAGTTCCAACAGCAGCATACTCATCTGGAAGAACAGAACCTAAAGGATCCAAAGTATACAAAATAGGTTTGTCAACTACACCCCCAACAATTACTTGGGTTAACAATGGGAAATATCTTCTTTCATACATCATATTTGACATCATTTTTGCTACAGAATTTGGTGGAACCTCTCGTTTTAGCTCCATTTTTCTTATTTTTGCCAAGGCCGCAATTTGAAGAGATAAAATCTGCATGTCAGCCACCAGACCGGCACATGTAGCACCAACTTTTGGGGTGATCTCAAAGGTCTTTTTAGTGGATTTACTTACAAGGAAATTTCCAAACGCGATTCTTTTTTCGCTAGCTAAGACTAAACCGCCATCAAATGTGACGCCTACAGCCGTTGCTCCGGGCATATACATGGACATATTTCAAATAATTCCGTTGCATAATAAAGGGCTTTCTCCTTTTTATGAGAAGAAAATCATACCTTTACAAATTTGTCCATAATGAGACAAATACATTTTGTTGTCTTTTTTAGGAGATCGACTCTTGCAAATTCGTTTGGAGAATGAATTCGGGCAAACATGTATGTGCTTCCAATTGAGATGCAAGGAGCACCTAGATTTTCTACAAAAGAGTACATAGGGCCAGTTCCAGCATTTGAAACGTTGATGATAGATGTTCCAAAGGATTCATCGGCAGCAGATCTCACTTTTGAAACAAAAGGATCATCTAAACTTGTTCGTGCTGCAGCTTCACCGTGGTAGACTTTTATTTTTACATCAGAGAATCCATGGGATTTTAGGTGTCGTTGTAATCTCTGAGTTTGTTTTTTAGGATCCATTTTAGGAACAAGTCTAAAATCAATTTTGACAAGAGCCTCACCTGGAAGAACAGTTTTTGCACCATCTCCAGTATATCCTGAAACAAATCCTGCAATATTACATGTAGCTCCACCTACCAATGCTTTTTTTACATCAATACCTTTTTTGTTCCCAACAAATGAGTTAATTCCAAATTCTTTTTTGAACGAGTTTTCATCGAATGGTTCTTCGGCAATAATTTCTAATTCTTTTTTGGTAAATGGTTTTACATCTTTATACCAATCTTTTATGAGAACTTTTCCTTCAGAATTTCTTAAAGTTTTGATGGCTTCAATTAATCGCCAAGCTGGATTTTTGATCAATACTGCCAAGCTTGAATGTGCATCTCTTATTGACTCTCTGACAGATAATTCCACAAAGAGTAACCCTTTCATTCCCAATCCCACAATTGGTCTATTTTTAGAATCAACATAACCAAATTCCCATATTACTCCATCACAAGAAAATTTCGTTTTGTATTTTTTCAAGTATTCATCAATGTGAGCACTACCTGTTTCTTCTTCCCCTTCAATTACAAATTTTATATTGCAAGGAACATCCCCAGTTGTTTTCAAGTAGGCTTCTACTGCCTTTATTCGTGTGATTAGCTCACCCTTGTCATCAGCCGAACCCCTCCCAAAAATTTTGTTTCCTTTTAATTTCCCACTAAATGGAGGTTCATCCCACAGATTAAGTGGCTCAACAGGTTGGACATCATAATGATTGTAAAACATTAACGTTTTAGAATTTTTTTTCTTTGATTTTATTTCGCCATAAACTAGTGGAGCAACTCCTTTTTTTAGCCGTAAAATTTCCGCCGAAATTCCAGATTTGACAAGCATTTTCTTTACAAGAAGTGCACATTCTTCTATTCCTTCATTTTTTGCAGAAACACTTGGTTGTTGTATTAATGTCTGTAAATCAGAAATTAGTGCATTCATGTTAGAGTCAATGTATTTTAATGGATTCATTTTACTCACACAATTTTATCAAAAGGTTTCATCACGTTTGGAATTTCTTCTAGAAGATCCATCGATGTAATGTGCAGTCCAAACTTTTTTTGTACAGATTTTCCTGCAAGTCCATTAATGAAAGTAGCAGATGCGGCAGACTCTAAAGGATTACGATTTTTTGCGAGCATTCCGGCAGTTAATCCTGAAAGGACATCGCCGGTTCCACCCACAGTCATTGCAGGAATTTTTTTTGTGTAGAGAAAGGTCTTTTTGCCATCAGATATAACATCAGTAGCACCTTTAAGAAGAACAGTTATCCCAAACTCTTTTGCTTTTTTCTCAACTAGCGATATTCTTTCTTTTTGAGAGTTTGAAGGCGGTTCTCCAAATAGTCTTTTAAACTCACCAGCATGTGGAGTAACAACTACATTTTTGTTTGAAAGAAGTGGAAGAACGTCTGGAATTAATGCACTTGCATCTAAAGATAATCTAACATCTTTATCTAAAAGAGATTTTACCAAATGAAGTAAGGAATTTTTTTCCTGGATAGCTAATCCCATACCAATTGTTGCAGAATCCAAGTTTCTTGGAATCATCCCAAGTAATTTGTTAACGGCCCCACGGGTTAATTTTTGGTCAACCAAAGGAAGTACTATCAAATTTGGAGATATTGAACGAGTTGCCGCGACATTAATTTTTGGAACAGAGGTGTAAACAAGGTCTGTTCCACATCTTAAGGCGGCAATTGAGGATAAAATAGGAGCCCCATGGTAGATGTAACTGCCTCCAATAACCAAAACCGTTCCGTTGTCTCCCTTTCTAGATGATGCCCTTCTTGGAGGAATGAATTTTTGAACAATGGACGCAGAAAGTTGTTGAGATACCATAATCTTGTGACTAGGATTAGTTGAATAAATCTTGTTTTTATTCTAATTGTTTGGTATTTCTTGATTTTTTTGGATTTGATGAATCTTTTTTTGTGGTCTTGGATGATTGTTTTTTGGTAATTTTTGAAGAATTGCTTTTGGTGGATTTTTGTAATTTTAGAGTAGATTCTAATTCATTGGATTTAGAGTCTCTATCAAAATACGCCTTTCTTGCAAAACAAAGATAGGTAGTATGACCTATTCCTTGAAAAGAGTGTCTGGTTTTTCCTTCTCTAGCTTCAATTGTTCTTAGGATATGCTCTGTTGATTCAATATCAGTAAATTCGTTTTCAATTAGTGAGGCAGTTAATTTTTCTAGTTGATTCATGGTAGGACAAATTGCAAAGACAGCACCGCTGCCTTTTAGCATTTGACGAACTTGTGGAATCACAGTCCAAGGATCACCAAGATCGATTAGTGCAACATCTGCTTCTTCGATTGGAACTTTTTTTACGGTTTTAATGTCTAAATTTTGCTGTGTAACATATTTTTCCATTCCAGATTTTTTTAAATTCTTTGCAGCAATCTTCATGAAATTTTCATCAACATCAAAGGTGTAAACATGACCTCGTGGTTTCACAATACTTGCAACAAAAGATGTTAGTGAAGCGCTTCCTGTCCCAATTTCAACTATTTTTTGACCATCTTGAATTCCAGCTCTTGCAACAATATAGCCAAGATCTTTAGGATACACTATTTGTGTTCCATGTTGGATTTTCATTATGTAATCATACATAGTAGGTTTTAGAAGGTAAACATACTTGTCCTTGTTTGTGGTAAGTTTAGATCCATATTCTTTTCCTATTG
>Ga0210081_1000145_pt1 | contig 11710 bp, 7 predicted proteins | sample White_ThreeSqA_D_FD_185589 | JGI IMG/M metagenome (GOLD analysis project Ga0210081, IMG submission 185589) | Wetland microbial communities from the San Francisco Bay, California, USA, that impact long-term carbon sequestration -... | ecosystem: Environmental > Aquatic > Marine > Wetlands ...
AGAAACAAATGGACCGAAATCCACAATTTAAACATGAATTTTGAGTATTTCTTTGATGCTAATAACTCATTGAACCTCTCTTCAAATTTGCTTTTTTTACCTCATCAAAAATATATAAAATCTAATGCCACGGATGTTTTTGACGCCATGAGAGCTCTTGACTTTTATTATGATTCAAATAATTTGGAGTTTGACAATAAGCATAATTTAGCTTTTGACATGGACTTTGTGCATAAGTTTTCAAAAGGGGAATTATCAGTTAACGCTCATTTTACAGATTATAATTTTAAACAAGATCAAAATGTTGCCAGTAGCTATTATGACAGCGACGACACATTTCTTGAAACTACAGAATTTAACACCTATAGCAATCAGGACACTAATATTTATGCAGCAAAATTAGATTATAGTTTGCCGATTAACGAAATTACCACCTTCGAAACTGGATTAAAATCATCACACATAGAAACCAATAGCGGCACTGCGCGCTACAATATTGTTAATGGTCAGGAAATTTTGGACTCTAACAACACCGATGATTTTGATTACGAAGAAAATATTCAAGCGGTTTATCTTAATTATTCAAAAGATTTTGAAAAATGGAACATTATATTAGGATTGAGAGCTGAACAAACCAATATTAAAAGCAAGTCTATTTTAAATAATCAAACCAATAATCAGGATTATTTAGAATGGTTTCCAACATCAAGTTTAGCCTATAAACCAACTAAAAATTTTAACCTTTACGCCAATTACAAGCGAAGTATAACAAGACCAAATTATCAAAGTTTAAATCCATTTAAGTATTATAATAATGACAATAATGCCTTTGTTGGAAATCCCAATTTAAACCCATCAATTTTTGATCATTATATTTTTGGAACTTCAATTTCTGAACATTTTACTTTTGAAGCCTATTATCAAAATATTAAAAACCATATTCGTGAATTGCCAATTCAAGATTATTCAACCAAAATATTATTTTACGCACCCGTAAATATTGACAAAAGTGTTGAATATGGTTTTGATTTTTCAGCTAATTTTAATGTGGCTAAAGACTGGTCGGTATATTTTCTAACTTCATTTTATAACATAGAAGAGGAATCTTTTTCCGAAAACACTATTGTAAATCAAAATCAATGGTCCAACTATAGTGTTTTGCAAAACGATTTTACATTTTTAGAAAATAGAAGCTTAAATATAAACCTGTCCGTTTATTATGCTGGAAAGAATCTTCAAGGATTTAGAATTGTAGAAGACCGATGGGTTTCAAGCTTGTCTATTTCTAAATCCATAATGGCCAAAAAAGCAGTAATTTCACTTACGGCAGAAGATTTGTTCAATGCTCAAGATTACAATGACTCTACGAGATATTTAAATCAATCCAGTTCAATTTACACAAATCTCGACAACCGATTTATAAAACTCGGTTTTAGATATAACTTTGGAAATTCTCAACTAAAAAATAATTCACAAAACAAAAGCACTGAAGAGCGGGAAAGGCTAAAAGAAAAAATCTGATCAACTTAATCTTTCCATTCTGCAATAAACAAATTGGTATCATGTCCGCCCCCATTATTCCTGTTTGAAGAAAAGATAAGTTTTTTTCCATCATTTGAAAACACAGGGAAAGCGTCAAACGTTTCACCATGGGTCACTCTTTCCAGATTCTTACCATCAATACCTATCATGTAAAGATTAAACGGAAAGCCTCTTTCGGCCTCAAAATTAGAAGCGAATAGAATTCTTTCCCCATCTGGAAGAAAGAAAGGGCACCAATTGGCGTTACCCAAATGCGTTAGTTGTCGCAAATCACTTCCGTCGGCATTACAAATGTAAAGCTCCATTTCCGTAGGTTGAACCAGACCTTGTGATAGTAAGTCTTTATATTCTTTTATTTCGTATTCTGTTTTGGGTCGAGAGGACCTAAAAATTAGTTTCGTTCCATCAGGTGAAAAAAATGCGCCCCCATCATAACCCAGTTCATTGGTAATTTGTTTTACGTTGCCGCCATCCAAATCCATGGTATATAAATCGATATCGCCATTTCGGGTTGAGGTAAAAACAATTTTATCGCCTTTTGGAGAGACAGTAGCTTCTGCATCATAACCAGGTTCATTTGTAAGCTGATTGACAATATTTCCTTTTAAATCAGCAACAAAAATATCATAGGTATCATAAATGGGCCATACATATTTTCCGTTTTGACGCAAAGGAGTGTCTGGACACTCATCGCCACCTAAATGGGTTGAAGCATAAACAATGTGTTCATTATCAGGTAAAAAATAGGCACATGTTGTTCTTCCTTTGCCCGTGCTAATCATTGGAGGCATATGGTCTTCAAAAGTTTCGCCAACATGCATTAAAAACATTTGATCACAGTTTACGCCCCAATTTTTGTTGTTGGATTGAAAAACAATTTGTTTGTCATCAAAACTCCAATAAGCTTCGGCATTATCTCCGCCAAAGGTGATTTGTTTCAGTGATTTAAAATGGGTTTCTTCAGGGTAAATTAGAGTGTCTTTTATTGTTTCATTAACGATATCCTTTATGGTGGTAGGTTTCTTGTCATTTTTACAAGATGCAACGATCATAAAAATAAATACAAGATATTGTAAACGAACGGTCATAGTAACTAATTAAAGGTTTAATAAAATGGCGATTTTTGCCTAATTTTATCCAAAAATAAGATTTAAACATGAACAAAATACTAGCACTAGTTTTTTTTGCGCTAATAACAGGGTGTAAAACCGACTATATTCCAGAAAATAAAATTAAAGAAGATGTATCATTTTTAGCGGATGATAAATTAGAAGGCAGGCAAACGGGAACGGAAGGTGAAAAAAAATCAGCGGATTATATCGCACAACGTTTTACAGATCTGGGACTTGAAAGCAAAGGTACCGATGGGTATTTCCAAACGTTTTCTTTTAAACCTAAAACCGACCCGCATCAAGAAGTTTCCTATACCGTTGAAGGCAACGACAGCACAATAACAGCCACCAATGTTATTGCGTTTATGGACAATAATGCTTCTAATACAGTGATTATAGGCGCTCATTTTGATCACTTGGGTTATGGAGCTGAAGGCTCCTTGTATAGAGGAGAAGAAAAAGCAATTCATAACGGAGCAGATGATAATGCAAGCGGAGTTGCTGTGATGTTGAATTTGGCAAGCAAACTTAAGAATAAAGACAAAGGCAATAACTATTTATTTATAGCATTTTCAGGCGAAGAAATGGGGCTCTTGGGATCTAATTATTTTACAAAAAACGCCACCATTGATTTGTCAAAAGCCAACTACATGCTCAACATGGATATGGTTGGGCGTTTAAAACCAGATAGCACCTTGGTGGTTTATGGCGTAGGAACCTCTCCGCTATTGAAGCAAGTTGTAAACACAAGCAATACTAAATTCAAAATTATTGAAAAGGAATCTGGAACCGGGCCTTCAGATCACACTTCGTTTTATAATAGCGATATTCCAGTATTGCATTTTTTTACAGGACAGCATGAAGACTACCATAAACCATCAGACGATTCTGAAAAGTTAAATTATGAAGGAATGGAAGCTATTTCGGACTACATTTTAGAAATAATAACGGAACTGGATCAAAGTGGTAAGCTTCCATTTAGAAAAACCAAAAATGAAAGTGAAGACGTTCCAAGTTTTAAAGTTGGGCTAGGTGTTATACCTGATTATTTATTTGACGGCAAAGGCATGCGCATTGATGGCATAAGCGAAGATAAACCTGCGCAAAAGGCAGGCCTTCAAAAGGGCGATATTGTTATAAAATTAGGGGATAGCACTATTGTTGATATGATGAGTTATATGAGAGCTTTGTCCAGTTTTAACGTAGGTGATAAAACAAAAGTTGTGGTTGATAGAAATGGCAAAGAAGTTGAAGCCGAAATAGAGTTTTAGAGTATCTGTCTAATTTTTAATACTTTTGCGTTCCTAAAATTAGATTTTGATAAAGATAGACCACATAGAACTTCCTGATTTTCCTCTGCTACTGGCGCCGATGGAAGACGTAAGTGACCCTCCTTTTCGAGCCTTGTGCAAGGAACAAGGGGCGGATGTTGTGTATACCGAATTTATTTCAAGTGAAGGTTTGATTCGTGATGCTGCAAAAAGCCTCATGAAACTCGATATTTATGAAAAAGAGCGCCCCGTAGGCATCCAGATCTTTGGCGCTAATCTGGATAGTATGCTTCAAACCATTGATATTGTCGAAAAATCCAATCCAGACATCATAGACATTAATTTTGGATGTCCAGTCAAAAAAGTGGTAAGCAAAGGAGCTGGAGCAGGGATTTTAAAGGATGTCTGTTTAATGGAACAGCTTACCGCCGAAATGGTCAAACGTACTAATATCCCAATTACCGTTAAAACACGTTTGGGTTGGGATCATGATTCTATCAGGATTGTAGAAGTAGCCGAACGCTTGCAAGACGTGGGATGCAAGGCCATTGCCATTCATGGGCGTACGCGTGCACAAATGTATAAAGGCGAGGCCGATTGGAGGCCCATTGCCGAGGTCAAGAACAATCCGAGAATGCACATTCCTGTATTTGGCAATGGTGATGTAGATACTCCAGAAAGAGCTATGGAAATGAGAGATTTATACGGGCTTGATGGCGCTATGATTGGTCGCGCAAGCATAGGGAATCCTTGGTTTTTCAAACAAGTTAAACATTACTTTAAAACAGGAAACCATCTTCAGCCTGTTTCACTCGAAGAACGTGTAGGCGCAGCTCGCAGACATTTGCAGATGGCCATTGATTGGAAAGGGGAGACGCTAGGTGTTTTTGAAACTAGGCGACATTATACCAATTATTTTAAAGGCATTCCAAACTTTAAGGAATATAGAATGAAAATGGTAACCAGCGATAAAGCGAAAGATGTATTTGAAGCTTTTGACGAAGTTTTGGAGGTATTTTCAGACCACCAATTTGTTTAAAACTATTGAATCATCAAAGTTTTATTAATTCTGCTGGAAGCTATTTTTGAGGCAAGGATTCCCAAAACACCGATGGTGAGCAAAACAATTACAAAATTGATAATTTTAATTGCTACCGGATAAGGCAACGATGGCGTAATCATGACCAATGCAAATTGTTGTTGCAGCAAGACCAATACAAAGCCTACTGTTAAGCCAATTACACCCCCAACAATTGTCATCAAACTTCCTTGCAAAAAGAAGATCTTCTTAATGTCTTTGGAAGTGGATCCCATATTATACAACGTATGCAAGGATTCCTTTTTATCCAAAATCATCATAATCAATGCACCAATCACATTAAAGAGCGCAATAATTATGACCAATGTAAATATGAGATAAACCACCAAATTTTCGGTGTTTAACATTTTATACAGTGCACTGTTCAACTGTGTTCTGTCCTTAATTTCTACTTGGTTTCCAAATATATTCAGCAATTTTTCTTTTACAATATTTTCATTAGCTCCATCCACAAGCTTCAATTCGATTGAGGTTATTTGTTCAGGTTTGTAATCCAGTAAATAACGAGCGGTTCCAATATCGGAATAAACATATTCATTATTTAACTCTTCATTAATATCGAATATGCCTATATTTTGCGCCTCGACGCTATTGAAAATACTCCTAACCGAGCTTATTTGCCCTTTCCCAGGTTTAGGAACATAAATATTTAGGTGTTTCGCATAATCCAAAACACCAAAAGACAAGTCGTATGCAATGCCGCCGCCGGAAACCACTTTGCTCATCCCGTTTTCTTGCCATTTTTCCTTGACCAACCAATTTCCTTGGATTATCATAGAATCTATGTCCGTCACCTTGGTATAGTTTTCATCCACTCCTTTTAGGGTGGCCAATTTTTTCTTGCCATCATACTCTAAAACTATGCGCTCCTCTATAACTTCAGAGAAAGAAGAAATTTCTTCAATATCCTTAATAGAGGTTTCATCTTTTTCAGTAAGTAAAAAGGATTTGCCTTCCAAAGGGACTATTTTTAAATCAGGGTCAACAAAAGAAGAGAATTCTAAACTAAAATCTTTTAATCCAGCGAAACCCGATAACACTATAAACAAAGCGGCTGAAGCAATAATAATTCCAGAAGCCGCAATTTTAGTCATAATGTTAATGGCATTATTGCTGCTTTTGGAAAACAAATAACGCTTTGCGATGTAAAATGAAAAATTCAATTAAGACTTTTTACGTTTATCAAGTAAGTTGGGATCAGAAATGGGATTGTCTTCACCTTTTAAAGATTTTTCAATCTGATCAATATATTCCAATGAGTCATCAATGAAAAATTCTAAATTAGGCATTCTACGTAATTGGTGTTTTGTACGTTGCGCCAATTCATGTCTAATAAGTGGTGTGTTGGAGCGAATGCCTTTCAATAATTCGGCACCTTCTTTATTTGGAAAGATGCTTAAATAGACTTTGGCGATGGACAGATCGGTAGTAACGTTAACTTTACTAACAGAAATAATTACACCCTTAAGCCCCCCACGGGTTGCGGCCCCCTGAAGCACTTCGACCAGGTCTTGTTGTAATATTCCGCCAATCTTTTTCTGTCTATGACTCTCTTCCAACTTAATAAAATTTAAAAAGCATTTCTAAATTAGTTAATTTAGGATGACTTAATTGAATAATTAATAAACTTTTACAGGTATTCTATTGGCAAAAATAGACGATATTGAAAGATTATTATATTTTTAGACCATTAAAATTGAATTTAATAGCATAGAATCCAATTTTTACTCAAAACAAACATGAATAAAATTGAGCACATAGGAATTGCCGTTAAAAATTTGGAAAGTTCAAACAAGGTTTTTGCCGCACTTCTCGGGAAAGAACATTATAAACTTGAAGTTGTGGAAAGCGAGCATGTAATTACCTCTTTTTTTAGGTCTGGCCCAAATAAGATTGAATTACTTCAAGCGACTGATAACGACAGCCCAATTGCCAAATTTATTGAGAAAAAAGGCGAAGGAATCCACCATATTGCCTTTGCTGTGGATGATATCGAAAAAGAGATAAAGAGATTAAAAGAGAACGGCTTTGTATTACTCAATGAAACCCCAAAAAAAGGAGCCGATAACAAACTTATTGCTTTTTTACATCCTAAATCTTCAAATGGAGTTTTAATTGAATTGTGCCAAGATATAAGCAATTAAAATGCTTGTAGAGTTTTAAAATAAGTATTAAATTCGCAGCCAAATTCGGTCCTATAGCTCAGTTGGTTAGAGCACCTGACTCATAATCAGGTGGTCCCTGGTTCGAGCCCAGGTGGGACCACATAAAAACACTTATAAAGCCTAAATAGTCAATAGATTATTTTAGGCTTTTTTTGTACAGATCAGATATATGCTCAAATCTTATGGTAAGAATTGTATTAAAAAACTTGTTTTTTGTAATGAAGCTAGAGAAAATCAGGTTTTATAAAAAACCTTGATTTCAGTCCAAAACTCAAATAAAAAGTTGTGTTGACCATTTTATTGTGGCAAAGTAGTTTAGAAATAGGCACGTAATAGTCTTATTTGTTTTGTAAATACAATTTAATATAATTACACTTACTACAAACCATTAAATGGTATTAAAAAAGTTGAGCTTTCATAGAGGTTAAATCCAGACTACAGATTTAATAACCAACAAAAAGAAGGGCTAAGTTATATTAAAGCATTATTTATTATGGGGAATAAGATAGTTACATACAATTCTTTTTGTAACTTCTTACTCATAATTGTTATAAGAACATAATCAATTTTTATGCGTAAAATTTTCCCGTTACCGATTTATGTCATAACCAGGATGGTGCTTAAATATGGTATTTCATTTAGGGGGTTGAGAAACTTAATGCCATGGATGATTAAAGCAGTGTTATTTGAACCTTTGCGTTGGGTTGAGTTGACTTATAATGGAAAAATTAAAAACCATGAAACACTAAAAGATCCAATTTTTATTCTTGGGTTCTATCGGAGTGGAACTTCATATATGCAAGAGTTTCTAACACAGGACGATCGTTTGGGATATCATACTAATTTTCAAATGGTCTTACCAGAAATCATGTTGACCGGCGAAAAAATTCTTTCACCCTTTTTTGATTTTATTTGCCGAGCGTTTAAAATTCAAGATAAGGTGCACAGAATCCCTATGTCATTCAAATTCCCAGGAGAAGAAGACGGAGCAATGACAACGGGGTTTAATAAAAGAGGAGCTCACTGGGGTTATTTTTTTCCAAAGATTATGATGAGTCATATTCAAAAGTATATAATGTTTGAAAACATTGAGAGTTCAGAAATAAAAGATTGGACCAATGATTTTGTTTTTTTATTGAAGAAAATTTCCATTGCCAATAAGGGAAGGCAACTGGTCTTGAAAAGCCCTCCAAACACTGCTAGGGTAAAATTATTACTCTCGTTGTTTCCAAATGCTAAATTTATTTTCATTCATAGAAATCCATATGAAATCTATGCTTCAAACAAACGATTTATGAAACTAACGCACAAGATTTATGCTTTGGGCAGAACAAAAAACATTAAAACTAGGGATATTATTTTGGATACATATACCCAATTCATGAATAAATATTTATCAGAGCGAAGCTTGGTGCCTGATGGACAACTAATAGAAATTAAATACGAAGACTTTATCAAAACACCTTTGGAAAGCATGAAAAATATTTATAAAATACTAAACCTGAATGAATTTCAATATTGTGAAGAAAAGATGATAAAATATTTAAGCAGTCGAAGTGATTATAAAAAACTTGAACACGAACTACAAATAGATGAAATCTCAATAGTTACAAAACGAATAGAACCGTTCCTTAAGCAATGGGGCTATCAGTTAAGGTGATTATCTTTAATATAGGTTACCAATTGAGCAATTGTTTGATGCTCAAAAAGATTTTCAATGCTAATAGGATAACCATACATATTGGCTTTAGCTACTAATAAAATACTTTGAACAGATGCACCTCCAAGATCAAAAAAGTTATCGTGTATACCAACTCTATCCACATCAAGTATATTTTGCCATAATGTTGCAAAGATTTCCTCATCCTTATCGCGCGGGGCTACGTATCCTGACGGATTTCCAAGATCTTCAGGTACTGGTAATAGCCTTTTATCGATTTTGCCATTTTCTGACAAAGGCAAAGCATCTAGTTCTACAAAGATAGAGGGGATCATATAAGATGGTAATTTTGAGGCAAAGAATTGCCTAAGTGAATTATTGTCTGGATCCGCATCTAACTTCGGGACAAAGTAAGCCACTAATCGCTTGACTCCTGAAGGCTCTGTTTTTGTAACGACTATACCGTCGTTTATCTGTGGATGTTGAATCAATATAGATGTGATTTCACCTAATTCGATTCGTTGACCCTGAACCTTAACCTGATCATCCATTCGACCAAGGAATTGAATGTCGTAATCTGGCAAATATCGAGCAAGATCACCTGTTTTGTACATTTGTTTTCCCGATTCAGGTTGAAAAATATTCGGAATAAATCTTTCTTTTGTTAGTTTTGCACTGTTTAAGTAACCACGAGCTAAACCTTCTCCTGATATATAGAGTTCCCCAATTACACCTACCGGCGTTGGTTGAAGGTATCGGTCAAGAATGTTAATTTGCATGTTTCCAATTGGTTTTCCAATAGTTATAGTACCATCACCTTTTTTTATTTGACCCACTGTAGACCAAACAGTTGTTTCCGTCGGTCCATATAAATTATAAAGGCTTTTAACCCTTTCTAATAATTGATCTGCCATTGTTCGCGTCAAAATATCTCCACCACAAAGCGCTCTCAAACTTGAGTTACCTTTCCATCCTGTATCAATTAGTAATTGCCATGTTGCGGGTGTAGCTTGCAATAGGTTGATATTTTGATCCTCTATTATTTTCGCTAGTAATATTGGATTAGTTGCAATCTCTTCACTTGAAATTACAACCTTTGCCCCTACAATTAACGGTAAAAATAATTCCAACGTGGATGGATCGAATGATATCGAAGCCAATGCTAATACAACAGAATTTTTGTCAATTCCGGGATTCTCTTTCATTGACCAAAGAAAATTCACAAGCGATCTATGATTTATCATAACCCCTTTTGGTTCTCCTGTTGATCCGGAGGTGTAGGTAATGTACACAAGATTATTAGAATTAACACCTGATTGGAGATTTGAAATTATTCCTTTGTTACGATTTAATAAATCGCTAATATTTAAAACAGAGCCTTCAAATTCATTTAGGGGGTCAATATCTATATTTGTTATGAGGAATCGAGCTTTTGCATCATTCAGAATGAATTTGATTCTTGCCGGTGGAGAATCAATATGAATTGGTACGTAAGTTCCCCCAGACTTCATCACTCCTAAAAGTGTTTCAATTAATTCAGGAGATTTTTTCATTAGTATCCCGACACGAATCTCGGGTCCAACACCAAATTTTTGAAGTTCTAATGCTAAACTGTTTGCCAGATCATTGAGCTTCTTGTAGCTTATTTGAGATCCAACTAGTTTCAAAGCAATGGCTTCAGGGGTTTTTTCCACCTGATCTTCTATAAGCTCATGTACACACTTGTCATAAGGAAAAACGGAATCGGTTTGATTTAGATTTTGAATTATATTTTTAAACTCTTCGTCACTAACTACTTGAAGTTTGCTAATGGGCATATCTGTTTGATCAATAGAATATTTCAGAATATCGCAATAAAACCTGAACATTTTTTTAATTGTCTCTAATTTAAACAGGCCAATATTGTAATCAATTGTCGCGTGATAATGCCCTTCAATTTTGGAAACCATAAGGGTCATATCATATTGTGACACTCCTTTATCTACTTCAAGAAAATTTGTTTCAAGGCCCGGAATTTTCAAATTGGGCATTGGAGCATTCTGAAGGTTAAATACCACCTGGAATAATGGAGGGCGGTTCATGTCACGTTTCGGTTTTAAAACTTTTAATAGGTTCTCGTAGGGAAAATCTTGATGAGCGAAGGCTTCTAGTGAAACCTTCCTTACCTGTCTGAGTACCTCTCTAAAGCTTAAGCCTCCATTTAAGTTTATCCTTAACACTAGAGTATTGATAAACACGCCGATCAAGTTTTGGATTTCAGGTTGATTTCGATTCGCAATAGGGGTACCCACAAGTAAATCATCTTGCCCACTATACCGATGTAACATAATATAAAAGGCAGATAACAAAGCCATAAATAATGTAGCATCTTCTTTTCTACTCAACTCTTCAATTGCATTGGTAATTTCTTTTGACAAAACAAAGCGGTATGTGCCCCCTTCAAAAGTATGCTTTGAACTATGTACATAATCTGTTGGAAGCTCGAGCATTGGAATCTCTCCACTAAGCTGCTTTTTCCAATAAGAAATAGATGCCTTTTGAATTGCTTGTTGTTCTTTAGTTACTTGCCAATGCGCATAGTCGTAATACTGTATTGGTAAATCGGGATAATCAATGGATTTGCCTGTAATATTAGATTGATATAATTCCATCAATTCCTTTAGAAACACTCCCAAGGACCAACCATCTGCAATTGTATGATGAATAACCACAAGGAGTAAGAAATCCCGATCTCCAATTTTATAAATTTTTAGCCGGATTAAAGGAGCTTGGGAAAGGTCGAATGGTTTTAAAATCTCTGCTTCTGCCAAACTTCGAGCCTTGTTTTTTCGTTCAGATTTTTCAATATTTTGTAAATCGAT
>Ga0210081_1000146_pt1 | contig 11644 bp, 10 predicted proteins | sample White_ThreeSqA_D_FD_185589 | JGI IMG/M metagenome (GOLD analysis project Ga0210081, IMG submission 185589) | Wetland microbial communities from the San Francisco Bay, California, USA, that impact long-term carbon sequestration -... | ecosystem: Environmental > Aquatic > Marine > Wetlands ...
CACCTAGGAATTTTCTCTTTAATTTATGAAATTAGTTCATCTTTTTTTTGCATAGAATATCTTATCCTCCGAATCCCAAATCATCTTAATATCAGGATTTTCATCAAAATCACTTGCCATATTTTGTAATTCTTTGTGGAGTTCTAGTTTAAGATCTTCTAAAGCTTCTACCTTGTCTTGTAAAATTTGTTCCTTATGTGATTCGTTATTGTTACGAATTTCCATAATTTTAATACTCAATTCTTTATTACTCATTTGATTTTCCGCATTAAATTTTAATAACAAATTCTTTTCCTCTAGTTTTGCAGACTTGTCTGCATCATCATACATTTTATCATATTTTTTCTTTAATTGGATTTGATCAAGAGCATTTTTATCATAAATTTCATCAATCTCCTGGTTTATTACAAATACTTGATTTTCAATTTCCTTTTGTTTGTCCTTGCTCAAAATAAATTCTGTAAGATCATGAATCTCTGCTACTTCATCTCCAATCCACGTTTCAGCAACTGATTCAAGCACACATCCATATGCCTTTGCCTCATAGTGATAGACGACAACATGTCTTTCTTTACAATCGGTAGCAGGATTTGTGGGTATGTTGGGTGTCAGTGATGCCTCATCATAAATTATTTCCTTAGTATTAACCACTTTACCAATCCCATGTCGCTCCCACATTTCTGCAGTAGATTCAGTAATACATGCATAATCATTGTTAGCTAATCTATGAACTACAACATATCCAGGGCGACAGTTAGTGTCCGGACTTGTTTCTAAAGATTCGTAAGCATAGTGATCATTTGGATTAGCATCAAGATATTCAGGACTGGCCCTATAATCTTTGTAAAATTCTCCAAGTGTTGATTTTGTATATTGATCTAATGTTATTTGGCCAGTAGAATTAAACAAAAGTTGCTCTTTGTAATACGCCAAGTTATGTTTTACATTAAACTGCGCGTTCATCTCAATTAATTCAATCCTCTTGGTTTCTGCAGCTTTATGATACGCTGATCTTGCTTGTGTAAGAGTTCCCCCGTTTGCAATTACTTCTTTCAGTGCAGTTCTTCCTGCATCAACCTTCATTTCTTTGAATTCAAATTGATCCCAAAAAACACCTTGTATTGGCATAGGTTTATCCTCTACAAACCTTTCAAAAGCAGCTCGAGAGGTATAATTTGCCCAAAGATTTTCCCATTCAATTAGATCTTCGTTAAGTCGTTCAAGAGCAACAGCTCGTTTTTCATCTAACTCTTTTTGAGCATTAGTTTTTTCATATTCTCTTTTTTCTAAATCTGCAATCCATTTTTTTGTTTGTTCAATTTTTTCCAAAATATCCTGGGCGACTGGATTATTCTTCAGATCGCCTGAAAGAGTAATTTGTTTGCTAGTATCAGGATCAAACTGGCCATAACTGATTCCATTAAATGATATCAGAACAATTCCTACAATAGAGAAGGTGGATAAAATGACTGTACGTCTCAATATTTGATCCCAAGACTAGTTGTATTTAGCCAATTCGGATAACATCTTCTAAGAATTTAATAATAATTTTCATTTGTAAGCTAAAATTGATTTTTGTATTTCTAAATAGATAGTTGGGCGTACTTGGTCTGGGGACAACACCCTTCTATCTATTATGTCAAATAATAAAAATTAGAATAAAAGTAAAACGTAGAAATCATCCATAGAAATTATCAGTATTCGCTAAATACTATGTTCAAAAAATAAAATCAATTGGAACTGTCATCAAGTTTCTTCTCCTCGTACTTGATCTTAAGTTCCAGGTAAATCTTTATCCGCTAGTTGAACCATAATGCCTTCTCAAGATGTTTTTCATTAATGGTGCATACAATTCATTTGAATTTGGTTTGGATTTGCATTTAGAGAGTAATTTTTCACAATATTGCATCTCCTCATCCGTAAGTTGCGATGCATGAAGATAGTTTTTCTTGGAGGCAAGCTCATAAAGAAATGAATAGTACTCCTTTAGGATCTCTTGTTCTTGCAATTCTTCTGTATTCATCTTACTGGTAGAATCAACATTTTTGAATTATTTAGAATCTGTCTTACTTTTTGGCCGTATCTAGTTCAGAATTTGAATATATTTTACCAATTTAGTTCAATATTTGAACCCAGGAGACTATCTTAGAATTAAGATAAACTAAGTGATTCCAAGATGACGATGGCACAACCTGTAATTGAGCAAAAAGAAAGTAAAATTGATGCCATAGACAGACAAATTCTGAATCTTCTTATTTCTAATGCACGAGCATCTACTAGGACCATAGTCAAAAGACTTGCCGACATGGGAACCGAAATGTCTGAACGGGGAGTTGGAAAAAGAATAACTCGCCTTGAAAAATTGGGAATCATTAGAGGATACACAACAATGGTAGATTTGGCTCAGGTAAACATGTCAATACTACGATTGATAACTGTGAAGTTTACATCCCCCAAAGATTTTGTTACTAGACTCGATGAAATGAAGCAATACCTGTCAAGTGCTCCCTTTTGCGACTTTTCAGCAAGAACAAATGGCAATATTGATTGGATTGAATTAAAATTTTTCAATAATCACGAACAAGCCCAACAAGAAGAGGATCTCTATCGAGCATGGTTTGGTGATATTATGGAGGATTATCGGTCTTATGATCTTGATATTCATAAAATGGGATGGCAGTTGTTTGATGAACAGGATTTTCATAGATTTATCAAAAATACTTGTAAAAAAGAAGGCACACAAACTTATTCGGAAATGTCAAAGAAATCCCTTTCAAAGTGATTTTGTGGTTTTCTTAAATACGAAGATTGCGTATAAGAGATATGTCGTTTAGAACATGTGTTCATTGTGGTAAAGAGTATGAGGATGTGTTCAATAGGCGGATTTGTTCTGACAAGTGTTCCTTAGAGATATCCTAAGAGAATTTTTGTTTGAATTTTTAGGCTCCATTATTCAGTTTCTGAACTGATACATGATAGTAGTAATTCCAATTCTGAACTAAATTACTGTCAAAAGTCAGATCCATTCTAAATAATTCTGTCTCAAATAAACAATGACAAAACATGAGTACAATCAACGTACAACAAAAAATCTCCGAGAAAAAAAGAAAACTCGAAGTAATAGGTTTGGTCGCTCTACCTATTGTTGCGGCGATGATCCATCAGCAAAGTTTGTCCTTTGAACAAGTACCACAGATACTTACTAGTGGAGTATTTCCCGTTCTTGTTACAGTAGGATCATGGGGCCTTGCCGTAAGAATTGCTTTGAAATTGAGAAAGTAAGGTATTCCTCTTTCTCGATTTTTTATTTTCATTTTTGTAATTTTTCAATCAACTTTTATGAATGAAGATTCATCTTTTTTCTGTGAAGGCGTTGAGATTTGATGGGGGAAAATTGATCTATGATTCTAATTACCCTGAAGTTAATTCTGATGAAACAATTGTGAAAGTAAGCTTGGCAGGAATTTGTGGTACTGATCTTGAGATTTTACAAGGATACATGTCTTTTGAAGGAGTTCTAGGTCATGAATTTGTTGGAGTTGTGACAAAATCAAAAAACAAGGATCTTATAGGAAAAAGAGTAGTAGGAGAAATTAATGTTGGATGTGAGAAATGTGAATCATGTAGGAAAGGAATGCAAAGACATTGTCAAAACAGATCTGTTCTTGGAATTTTAAATCGTGATGGGGCCTTTGCAGAATATCTCTCTCTGCCTGAAAAAAATCTTCACATTATTCCGGATTCAATTAGTGATAAGCAAGCAGTTTTTGTAGAACCTATAGCTGCAGCTTTTGAAATAAAAGAGCAAGTATCGCTAAATCCCAATTGGGACATTGCCATTGTTGGGGATGGCAGATTGGCTCAGTTAATTGCAATGGTATTGAGAACAGTCTGTTTGAATATCACATGTTTTGGGAAGCATGAAAATAAGCTTCAAAGGTTAGAAACCATAGGATTAAAGACAAAGATTGGCATAACGCAAGAACAAGAAAAAAAGTTTGATCTTGTTGTAGAAGCAACTGGGAGTAACTCAGGATTCTTAGATGCAATGAAACTTGTCAAACCAAGGGGTGCCGTAGTACTCAAATCAACTATTGCTTCAAAGAAAAATCTAGATTTGACTCCTGCAGTAGTAAATGAAATCACACTGGTAGGATCTAGATGTGGTCCATTTAGACCTGCAATTGATGCTTTGGCTACAAAAAAGATTTCAGTTGATGGGATGATTGAGTCAGAGTACAGATTAGATAAATTTAAGGAAGCTTTTGAACATGCAAAAAAATCAAGTGTCTTAAAGATCGTGTTGAAACCATAGATATTTTTAAAATAATCAATAATTAAAGGAAAATTATTTTTCAATCAATTGGAGATTTTTTATTTACAATAACATCACATGGTGTAGCAGAATTTAAAATTCCTATGAATTCATCATTTTCATCGGTAATTTTGATTACAATGTCTTCGGAATTCATATCTGCACTTTTATCAAATTCACACTCTCTAGCAAATGGAAGACCTTTACTGTCATGAAACATATATTGCCACCAATCATCCCTGCTTTGATCATAATTATCAGACTTGACGGTAATGGCAACATTGCCACCATAAACATTAGTCAGTATATGTTCTCCATATCTTAAATCACCGAATTGATGTGAAGGTGTTATTAGATTATCCCTTAGAATATCAGATACCTTGTTGTAAATTATTGATGTCATTAACGGTGTTAATTCCTGAGAGTTTATCCATTCTTTTTCTCTTTGAATGTATATTTGGACACGAATTTCTTCAGACATTTTAGCATCCTTTTCATTTGAATGCTTTAATGCATTTTGAATAGCAGGGTTTTCCACTAGTTGTTCTAGGAATCTTACTTTTTCCTTACCCTTATCTGTAAAATTTCTATAAACAGCTAAATCGTCAATTTTTGGAAGGTCACATCTAGCATGATCTGTTTTGCATATTTTTTCTGGAGAATCCTCTGACCATTTGAATATCGATATTTCTAACGTACAGTTATTGCAACTAATGGAATAGGCAAGAATTGAAACTCCAATTCCTATTACAGATGCAATACCAATGACAATAGCAATATTTTGTAAAGTTGTTGCCTTAAAATTCAATTTGTATCCTCCATTGGTTTTGGATCCGAATAATTACGATGATACGAGTCATCAATAGCATCTTTAGAAAAATGGTCAGTATCTCGTTTTTTTTCTAAAAATTTACTCCTCTTTTCTGCACCATAAATTGCCATGTTTGCAATACCAAGCCCTATACCAAACAATGCAGTATAGTAGAGCAATTGATTGTCCTTGTTTCTTTCCGAGAGAAGCTGATAGTCTATTTGATGTAAAACGCTTCCTTGAACGGGCCAATCTATCTGGATTGTATCAGGTTGAGCTCCTGGAACAATTGGAGCTGTAGGAATTGATAAAAAACTATCAGAATTCTTATCAAGAATCACAGTAACCTTTGCATCATCTATGTTTTCAAATCCAATTTTGTATGGTTTGCTTTCAGGGTTAAGTTTGGATAGCAATCTAGGAATCTTTGGGTCAAGAAGTGGACTTGATTCAGAAAACCAAAGCCGGACACTATGACGGTATGATTGCTTTTGATCAATATGCGAAGATAATTTAAAATCAAAATACTGAGTATTTTCTACAAAGTCACATGGTGCTTCCTTTGAACATTCAAACGATTTTGTCAAAAAGGTAGATCCCGGTAGTGGACTCCATTTCCAACCAGAGCTTTCAAGCATTATTCCAGAATATGGAATCTGAACAGAAAGTGTGGCAATTTCTTCTCTGTTTTCAACGTCAACAAACCCAAAAAAACGAATTCTGGTAGGATCCTTTGTAGTGTCTACAAAAAAATGCACTCCATTTACTGGAAGATCCTTTGGGTAGATTAACTTGAACCCTTCATCTCCTGAATCTTGAAATCCTCTGTCTCCTAACAGAAGAACTTGTGTTACTATGATAAATACTACAAATATTGTAATGCTGCCAATCCACATGGCCAACCATTTTGCCATAGAAAAATAATATTCATTATCTTCATAAAGTAATTTGTGATTATCAGTAATAGGAATAAGTTATGCTTGAGATGTTTTTATCCCTAAACATTTTCATAAATAAAATAAAGAGATAAGAATTGTCAAAATATTTCAACGGTGGATTTCAGGGTTCTATTATTAAGTGTCAAAACTCTTCAATCGATCAGAAATTAATTTTCACACATGAGGATATCTCGAGATTTGGTGATTGGTATTCATGAGCGAAGTTCAATTAAGTGATAGAATCAGAATGGCTCATACCATAGAAGTTGAAAGTGCAATGAGACGAAAGGTTGCATTAAAAATAAGTTGGTATGACGTTCATGGAGAAAATCATACCCAAAATTACTCATTAAATGAAGGTTCTACAATAGAACTCTAATCATTTTTTTATTTTTTTATATTGTAGATGATTCATCAAGCAGTGCCTTGTCATGTACAACCTTATAATGTCTTTTAAGGTAGGATTGTCCAAGAACCAGCTTACCGCAAATATCACATTCAACTCGTTTTACCATTCTATCGCCAATATTCTTTGAGGAAAATTATACTTAAACCATATCAAGTGTAACACGATCATTTTACAAGTCGGTTATAACTAAAATAGTATAACTCCTATTCCAGCTTTATCAATAAAAGTCACAACCAAATCAAGTTTGTTCTTCTCTTAAAGGATCAATGGTATTATCAAAATAGAAAATTAAGCGATTAGGTTAAGTATCGTAATAGACTTTGGTGCAGTATGACTAGTGATCCTTACTGTCATTGTGGTTCTTGCGGTCATGAAAAAGCAGATGAGTGTTATACCAAACAATGTCCTTGCTGCCTTACTGATCATCAAGGAGCATTCGGTAAGAATAGATAATATCAACTTAGAAATGGAAGAAATTTTCAATCTAAGAATCAAAGATTAACGGATAAATTTTCTTTAGTAAATAAAAAATTAGTATTTTTTATTTTTGACAATGTAAAATTGACATAATACAAAAGATCTATCTTAAATGCACCGTTGTAGTACAGATATTAGATTCAGGTCTGCCCACTATCGCCCAGGTAGTTGAGTTTTGGCCTGAATCATTAGATTATTTTGTGCTATCGAATACTTCAATAGGAGAAAGAACGTACTATTTCTATGGCTTTAGGAATCTATATTGCAATTGTGATAATTGCCATTCTTGCTGTAATTATGATTAAACTTATTCGTAATACCAGTAAAACAAGTTATTTTGGTCAATCAAACAAATGTAAAATTTGTGGGAGAAAAACCCATGACACTACTTGTCCAAATTGTAAGTATGATTCAAAATCATTAAGATAATTTTATTTTAGATATTCAATAAATTTTCCCGTATTTTCAAGTTTTATTGAATTGATATCTTTTAGAGAATCAATAGAATTCATCTTCAAATATGAATCAGATGCAGTATACAATACATCAGATATGTAAAAAGTTCTTGAGTTTCCCATACCATAGTATCTTGTGCCATCCTCTGCATGTGTTATTGTTCCCTTAAGATTAAATCCATTTTTGGAATCTACATTAAAAACATAAAATCCATTCCATCTATTCCATTCAGGAGCAATTTTGGCAGACAGACCATCTAGAGATTTTGCATCACTACTTATTGGAATTGACAAAATACCTTTCTTCTTGTCAAAGAAAAAGGCTTTGTGATTATCTAGAGCAGCAGAGTATGTTGATGAATCACCTATCACAAAGTCATCAATTACTTTGGGATCTCTTACATTTGAAACATCAAAAATAGCTACTTTGACTCCTAACTGTTGGACACGATTATTTCCCATATCTTTTGTGTCTCTTCCAAGACCGATTATATGATCATCATCATACGGATGTAAGTAATTTGAGAACCCAGGAATCTTTAGTTCCCCTAGGATTTTGGGATTATCTGTCGACAAGTCAATTACAAAAAAGGGATCAATTTGTTGAAAGGTAACCAGATAAAGTCTGTCATCCATGAACCTTGCTGAGAAAATGCTCTCATCAGGTGCAACGTCATCTAAACCTCCTACAATCTTGAGATTTTCATCTAATACATAAACAGCGTTTGTACGAATAGTTCCTTTGAATTGCGAATAATATTCTTTAGTGGTAGCAACTCTGAATCTATCACCATTTTCATCCATGGAAAATTGATTTAGTAGACGTCCAGGGACTGAGCCTTTTGTAACATATTTTAGATTTTCTCCATCTATTGAAATTTTATGAATTATTGTCTTTAAAGAGTCCTCATGAATTTTTCTATCGTATTCAACCAGTGCCTTTTGAATATTTTCAAATAGTTTTTCTTTCTGGGTTTGACTCATTTTATTGTAGGAATCTTGCATCAATTCCGATATTTCGCTCCATTGTCTTGAAGAGTTAAGAGAGGTGTCTTTTTGTATTGCTCTTATCTGATTTTGTAATTCTTGAGGAAGTAATGGAACTATTACATCAAAGAATCTATCGCGAGAAGAATTTTCATAAAAGTTGTAAGGTAAATTCTCTTGATATGTCAAATAGAAATTATTTTCAGAGACATAGATGGTGCCAGTATATCCCATCATAAATGTCTCAGAAGTGATTGTATCGCCAAAGACATCAATAGCAGTTAATGTGTTGAAATTAGAGAATCTTTCCACATTATCAAAATAAAATGCATCAGGAATCAAAATTGGTTCTGATCTTTCCATAATTATTGGAAATCTAGGATATTGGTAATTGATATTACTGTTTGTAACAAAGTATGTAAAATCTCCAATCATCCTTGCGTCAATAAAATAACCATCAATAGTATAGTCTTTGAGAATTTCAGGTTGTTCTTTGTTAGAAACATCAACAATCAAAGCATGTGTAACAGGATTATATGATGGTCTTGGAATAAAATCAAATTGGGGAATTATTTCTTCCTGACTTTGTCCATTGTAAAATATTACCAAACGATCTTCATTGAGAAACATATTTTGGATGTATTGTGATTCAATATCTAATGCAATTTTTAGTACCAGTTTTGCAGATTCTGCTGGATATGCATCAATTATTGACAATGTATTTTGAGAAACAATATAGACATACTTTGAATCATTTTTTAGATAATCTGGTTCATCTACATTTTCTACTTGAACATTTGTAGTTGAATAATCAGAATCACCAGATCCCATTTGAGATTTAGAAGAATCTAGAGCAATACCAGGTTCTGGAGAGGGGGAAGGAATTGGTTCTACAGATGGCGCGCTTTCTCTTAATACCATGGTTTCTTCAACCATACCCATAAAACCATCCGTTGGAAAAACCATGTCATTGTAGTAACGTCCATCAAATGTGCTGGAAGCAGCTAGAATTTCTTTAAGTTCAGATTCTGATGAAATTTTTTTAATCTCTTGGTTGCCTTCAAAAAATTCTGAAACTGTTTTGTTTACATAAACTATTTGGGGAGGAGAAGTATTGTTCGTAACCTGGGGTTGCGGATTAAACCCTATTGCAAACATTACTCCCACAGTAACAAGAATAGCTACAGCCACTGCAATTGTTAGTGTTATTTTTGAATTCATTTTGATCATTTGTTTTTTAACTGGCTTTTGACAGTTACTATTAATTCTCATGTGGGCTTAAAAGGTTAAGTGAAACTGGAATTTTACCAAAACAATTTACATCCCCTCAATTATATCAAGACAGATTCTAATGTCTCATGAAAACAAAGATGAAGACGAAATTACTGAAAAAATAAAAATCATCGCCACAGATGATGAAAAGATAAAATCTTTTGGAGAATTACTTACAAATGATTCCAGTAGGGCAATTTTGCAACTACTTTTCAATGAGGAACTTACTGCACTCCAAATTGCCGAAAAAACAGGCATATCTTTGCAGTTGGTAAAATATCATATCATCAAGCTTCAAGATTTAGGTGTAGTTAAAGTAACAAAAATTGAAAAAAATTCAAAATCGCAAGACATGAAATTTTATACAGCTTCAAAATTTAGTATGGTGATAGTCCCACCAAAATATTCAGAAAAGACAAAGGAAAGTAAGTTACTTGTTCGCTCATTTAGACACATTTACAAAATTGCAGGGTTTGGAGTATCTGCAGGAATTTCTGGTTTGATGTCGTTGACTTTGTTACAGCAAGAATCAAGAACTAAAATAGAATTGGAAGATTCTCAAAAAGCTATTTCTGCAGATATTCAAGATGGAGATTCAAGTTTTCAAACTACTTTAGAAGGTCCTACTCCGGAAATGTCTGCAAAGATCAGTCAATCACCCAACCCATCTGCTGAAATTGTTCCAGAGCCTCCACAAGAGTATTCATCTCAAGAGTCAATTGATGTTTCACAGAAGATAATTGAAGATTCACAAGGAACTACAGAACCAATCTCAAAAATTTTAGGTTTTGACGTTGGAGATTTAGCAATCACCTGTATTATCCTCTCTGTTATCCTTGGTGGATTTGCTGCATTCTATTTTTACAAATCAATTAAGCAATCAAAACAAAATCAATTTGTTTAGTTTTTAAAAATTGGATTAAGTATCTTTTGAAATTATTTTGTAGTGTTTTAATTGAAAAATATAATAACAAAAAATTTTAAATTTAATCTGAATAAGGATCTTATGCCTATTTTCAATGTAATTTTATGAAATTTAATAATACTGCCTTTTTAGCACATGTTATGTAATCTTTCTTCTGCATAAATCAGATAATTTTCATTTCCAAAGTAAAGCTTTGACTCAATGGTTTGTTTATCTGTGTAAATCATTAATTCTGGACATGATAAGCCTGCGATGAATTCTTTTTCTTCAATTACATCATAGTAAGCTGTTACAACAACAAAAGTCAAAGAAATTAATAAAATTGGAGCAATTATGAAGGTAAAAGGCATTAATCTGATATCTTTTTTGGAGATCATTCTATACCTCTATTTTCAATTTTAAAAAATAATGTTTAAGATCGCAATGAAAATTTTTCAAATAATCTCTCCATGCCCTGATAAAAATAATTAATCATTTTTTATAAAGTTGGCTAGAAGTAATTTTTTTTTATGACATTTCTAGAAATTTTAAATTTTTGAATAATCCAAATCTAAAAAAATAAAAAAAGAAAGATTAGGTAGTGGAAATTACAATTCCTCTTTTAACCAATGTATCTACTGATGATTCTTTTACACATAGCGGTGAAGCATTTGATGTTTTCAATACCAGTTCAAAACCTTCACGACATTCGACCATTTCAGAATCAATTCCTGCTGCAATCTGATGACGAGGGGAAAGCCAAGTCATAGAGAATTCTTTAGCTTTTTCCATAAACTGTTCTCGGATCGTTTCTTTTTCTGAGTCACTAACCGAATTGTCTCGTAATGAATGCTTGAAATCTCGTAGTTCCAAGTGCATTGCCTTGATCTCGCTCTTTTGTTCATCAGTTAATTTGCTTGCGCGAAGTACCTGATATTCGTGTTCAGAAGTCATTTCTTTCATGGAGTCCTTGTGTTCAGAAGTCATTTCTTTCATGGAGTCCTTGTGTTCAGAAGTCATTTCTTTCATGGAGTCCTTGTGTTCAGCAATGAATGCATTTTTTCCTGAATCATCCA
>Ga0210081_1000147_pt1 | contig 11628 bp, 8 predicted proteins | sample White_ThreeSqA_D_FD_185589 | JGI IMG/M metagenome (GOLD analysis project Ga0210081, IMG submission 185589) | Wetland microbial communities from the San Francisco Bay, California, USA, that impact long-term carbon sequestration -... | ecosystem: Environmental > Aquatic > Marine > Wetlands ...
CCACCAAATTTAATTACTAAACCTGCGGTATGTTGAAAGTGTGAAGATAAATAATCTTCAAACGCATGTTTGTAACTGGTTTGTACGGTTAAACCAACATTTTCAGAAAACCATAAATTGAAGCCTAAAGTACCATTCAAAGTACCTGCACCGATTTCATCAACCCAAGTATAACCACCACCAACTCCTAAAAATGGATCAAATGTTGATTCTTTTAAGAAATTGTATTTGATTGTACCATCAATACCATAATAAGACAAATCGTCCACTTCGGCATCACCCCAATGTTCTATTTTATTAATGGATCCTGCGACAGTTAAACTAAAACCATCACTAAGAGATCTAGATACCCAAATAGAAGATAGGGAAGGAAGAATGTTATAGTGGTCCCCGATGTTAAAAAACTCATCAAAGTAATCACCAAGTGGAGCATCTTCTCCGGTTGGATAAAAGTCTACTGCGTTTACACCAATTCCAATGGCCCAAGGGTTATTACTGTCTTGTGCTTTAGCGTTGAAGCTCAATAAAAGCAACATAGCGAAAAATAATCTGCTAAGATTTTTCATATTCTAAAATTTAATTTTTAAGTGTTAATTGAAAACAAAAGTAAGTTGTTAAAGTTTATTAACAAAGACAAATATATAAAAATATTGAATTTTTCCTCTAAAATTGAACAGTTTAATGAATTTTAAATAATTTTTAAAGCTTTCCCTACTGTAATGAATGCTTCAATTGCTTTATCCAGATGTTCTTTTTTGTGTGCAGCAGATAATTGTACCCGTATTCTTGCCTTGTTTTTCGGAACTACCGGAAAAAAGAATCCAATAACATAGATGCCTTCTTTAAGCAACAAATTGGCCATATTTTGAGACAATTTTGCGTCATATAGCATGACGGGAACTATTGCGGAATCACCATCAATAATATCGAAACCGGCTTTTTTCATGCCGTTCTTAAAGTAATTGACATTCCAATCCAATTTATCGCGCAAACTGGTATCATTTTCTAACATTTCAAATACTTTGATAGATGCGCCCACAATTGCTGGAGCCAGAGAATTTGAAAATAAATAGGGTCTCGAGCGCTGGCGCAGCATTTCAATAATTTCTTTTTTGCCCGTAGTATAACCACCCATGGCCCCTCCCAAGGCTTTTCCTAAAGTCCCTGTTATGATATCAATCCTGCCCATTACATCTTTTTCTTCAAGAGTGCCTCTTCCTGTCTTCCCAATAAAACCAGCTGCATGACATTCATCAATCATAACTAACGCCTCGTATTTTTCAGCTAAAGCACAAATCTGATCCAATGGAGCAACAAGTCCATCCATCGAAAACACGCCATCTGTGACAATAATTTTGAAACGTGCTTTATTTTTATTGGCTTCAACTAGTTGCAGCTCTAAATCGGCCATATCACTATTTTTATATCGGTATCTTGCCGCTTTGCACAATCTGACACCGTCAATAATTGAAGCGTGATTTAAAGCATCAGAAATTATGGCGTCTTCTTCACCAAACAATGGTTCAAAAACACCACCATTGGCATCAAATGCAGCGGCATACAAAATGGTGTCTTCAGTGCCATAGAAATGTGCAATTTTTTCTTCCAACGTTTTGTGAATGTCTTGGGTGCCGCATATAAAACGAACGGACGACATTCCAAATCCGCGGGTATCCATTGCATCTTTTGCTGCTTGAATGACTTCAGGATGTGAAGACAAACCTAAATAATTATTGGCACAAAAATTAAGAACAGTTTCTCCCGTATTCAATGTGATTTCCGCGCCTTGCGGAGAAGCAATTATACGTTCTTGTTTGTATAGCCCCGCTTCCTTTATATCGTGTAATTCGTTTTGCAAATGTTGTTTTAGTTTTCCATACATGGCTGTAAATGTTTACTGCAAATTTAAAATTCTTTTATGTGAATATCATTATTTATATAGACAAGGATTTTTTTAATGACTTTGAAATTCATCTCCTCAATAACGTCGAGATAGTGTTGTAATTGCTGTTGGTGCTTTGCATCTGGAGCTCCCGTTTTGTAGTCCAATATCACGACCTCATTGTCACTATTCACAACAATTCTGTCTGGTCGCACAATTTGGCCTTGGGTTGTGAAAATATCCTTCTCGTTGTATATTGTAAGATTTGGTTTGAAATAGCTTTTTAATTTGTCGTGAGAAATAATTGCTTGTACAATTGATTTGAGCGCAGTTTTTTGCTTCGAATTTATTTCACCCGTGCTTGTTAACTGTTCAAACACAAAATCGATATCATTTTCTGTTTTTATTTGAGATAAAATAAAATGAATTAAATTACCTTTTTCAATGGCTTCTACTTGCGAGGTATCCCATAATTGCCCAGCATTGGTTACAATATTAAGATTATGTTCTTGTCTGGAAGTTGAAATGAATTGGGTTTGGACAATTGTTTTGTTCTTTTTTACAGAAACTGCAGATGTATTTGAATTGCCAAATGAATATTCCAACTGATCGGGAGTCCAAAGTTTAATGGATTTTAAATAATTAATAAATAAGCCAGAAAATAATTTTAGTTTTTCATTTCCACTTTTGTCCAAATCATATTCAGAAATAATATAAAGTTTATCAAGGGCCCTTGTAAGCACAACGTAAAGTAAATTAATGCTGTCCAATTCCAATTTAGATTTATAATCATTGTAAATTTCATGGCCTAATGCGCTGTATTCTTCCAAATCCTTATTAAGGTTGACGTATACAAACGGAAATCCATTAAATTGATTTTCATCTACAGGAAACCAAGTTTTCGGATTCATATCAAAATATATATCTTGATTGGCATAGGGAAAAATCACTATTGGAAACTCTAAGCCTTTTGATTTATGGATTGTCATGATTTGAACTGCATTGTCACTTGGTGGGGATACAATGCTTAATTTGTCTTTTTTAAGCATCCAATAATTTAAGAACCCAACAAAATCACTTTGATCTTTGAGAGAATATTCCAAAACTTCATCTAGAAAAAATTGAAGATAGGCATTTGAAGTTTTGTTCAGATTAAATGCTCTTATGATGGTTTCAACGGCTTCATATAAAGGAGCCATCATAAAAATTCCGATATTAAAATTAAATCCAAAACTTTCTAGAGCCTTAAACAATGGAATTACTTCTAAATGTACATGTGCGCTATAAAATTCATGCTTGTCCTTTATGTCCAATTGGTCTTCGGCTAAATAAGTAAGGATTTCAACCTTTAACTGATCATTTTTTGGCTGATTGGCCAAAGTCATAAGATTGACAATGAAATTTACCTCGGGTGCATTTTTGAGCATTAATGTTTCGGATGAAACAATAGGGATATTTTGATCACTTAAAAATTCAGCAAGTTCAATGCCTTCCTTGGTTCTTCTTGTAATAATACAAATATCACCTAAATTATAACCATAGGATTTAGCTTTGTTTATAGTATGAAGTACTTTTTCACAATTGAGAAGATCCCTATCATCTGTAACAGGATTCAAAAAGGAAAATTCAACAAAGCCTTCTTTTTCGGAATTGGTGTTCTGATAACAGTTTTCAAATATGTTTTGATGTTCGGGATTTGAAAACGCAAATCCTGAAATGTGCTTGAAAAATGCATTATTAAAATTTACTATCGCTTTCGAACTTCTAAAATTTGTGGGAAGATTATGAATTTCTTTGCCATTATAAAATGAGTTTTCTTCATTATATAAATCAATAAATTGTTCCGCTTTGCCTCCGCGCCATCGATAAATGGCCTGTTTGGCATCTCCCACTATCATTGTCGATCCACGTTCTCCTCTTAAATTTTCACCTGAAAGTGCATTTTCAACTAAAGGCAACAAATTTGTCCATTGTAAAACAGAGGTATCTTGAAATTCATCAATAAAGTAATGCTTAAATTTTTCTCCAATACGCTCATATATAAAAGGTACTGGTTGCTTATTAATTTCGTTACTTATAATAGAGTTAAATTCTGAAATCAGTACAATATTGTCTTCTTCTTTAAGCTCCTGAAGTGTTTTTTGAATTTCGTATAAAACTGATAAAGGTGTAATATTTTTGTATACGTTTTTTAAGAATTTGTACTCCAGGATTTGAGTTTTTGTTTCGTTAAAATATAGAGCGAGCTTCGGCTGAATGGAATTTATTAGAGCAGCAACATCTTCAGATACCCGTTTGGGATACAAAACACCTTCTCCGGTTAAATCTAATTGCCATTTCAAATTAAAGTTTACATCCAAATTGCCATCAATTAGTTTTTGAAAATATTTAGGCAAATAACTATTTGAAAAATCTTCGAACTGCAATCCAAGGTTCACAATAAGTTCCAATGTCTTTTGTGCTATATCCGCAACGTCCATTTCCAAAGACTTTATTCGCATAACCACTTGACTTTTGAGTGTTTTGAAATCCTCAAGAGATTTGCCTTTTAAAGTTTGAATAAAAGGGATTTCATTTTCATTGGTCAATAATTTGGCGGTGGCATTAAAATCATAAGTAATATCCCAGCTTTTATCTTCATCTGTTTTTTCAATGGCAAAATCAACAAGTACTTTAGTAAGTTCATTATCGGTCCCCGCTTTATCAATAAGTTTTTCTACAGCTTTGTTAAGCACTTCAATTGTATCTAACTCCACCTCAAAATTTAAGGGCAAATTCAAATCATAAGCAAAGGTTCTTATCAATTTATGGTTAAACTTATCAATTGTGGAAATATCAAATGACGCATAATTATGTATAATGTATTTTAAAATAGTTTTAGATTTTTCGTGAAGAACTTCAGGCTGCATTTCTAATTCTTCAACTAAAATCTTAAACATGTCGTTTGGATTTTCAACAATATTTGGAATTGAAAATTCTTTAAGCATTTCCAGGATACGCTCTTTCATTTCTCCAACGGCTTTATTGGTAAAGGTCAAGGCTAAAATGGTTTTAAAAGCTAAAGGATGTTTGGATTGAAGTAAAATTTTCAGATAATTTTTTACCACAGCAAATGTTTTTCCACTACCGGCAGAGGCATTGTAAATTGAAAACGCACTAGATGTTGCCATTGATGAAAATTTATTACAAGATAGAAACTATCAATGATTTCATAGCTATTTAATATTTTTAATTGCGCAGTTTTATGCGTAATTTTGAAAGAATAATTATTAACTCTATAAAATAAAATATTATGGCTTTCGAATTACCGAAATTGAAATATGCATATGATGCGCTTGAACCACATATTGATGCGCGCACCATGGAAATACACCACACGAAACATCATCAAGGTTATACAAACAATCTTAATGCAGCAATTGCAGGAACATCTTTGGAAGGAAAATCGATCGAAGACATTCTTGAAAATCTAGATATGAACAACATGGCGGTCAGAAACAATGGGGGCGGATTTTACAACCACTCCTTATTTTGGGATGTGATGAATCCAGAAGGAAAAGGTTATTTATCTGGTGAACTAAAAGGAGCTATAGAAGCAGCTTATGGCTCTGTTGATGCTTTTAAAGAAACATTTAGCAAAGCTGCGGCCACACGATTTGGTTCAGGCTGGGCTTGGCTTTGCGTTCATAAAGGTGGAAAAGTTGAGGTTTGCTCTACACCTAATCAAGACAACCCAATAATGCCAGGTGTTGCTTGTGGAGGAACTCCAATTTTAGGATTGGATGTTTGGGAACATGCATATTACTTACATTATCAAAATAGAAGGCCAGATTATATCAGCGCATTTTATAATGTGATTAACTGGAATGAAGTGGAAAGAAGATATGCTCTGGCAAAATAAATTTAGAAGTTTAAATGTTGTATGGCAGGCTCAATTGAGCCTGCTATTTTGTTTAAATACTTTTCGTAAATGAAGTTTTTTTGCCTTCAGCGTTAAAATGAAAAAAGGTGAACGAGTGTTCACCTTTTTTGCCCCAAATCTACCATAAACTTAACCTACTTATGTTATGGTAACAGCAAATATATGTGGTCTCAATCCTAAAATTGGAATTTTTTAGACAAACGACTTATAAATTGGCTTAAACGATTAAATAAGAACTATTGATATTCAAAACTTTCAATTTTGGACAGAATATAGGAATAGGAAAGATGATTTTAAAGTGGATTATAAAAATCATGCAAATAAAAAAAGGTGAACGAGTGTTCACCTTTTTTTGCCCCAAATCTACCATGAACTTAACCTACTTATGTTATGGTAGTGCTAATGTATATTTATTTTGAGTATGGATTAACAAATATTAGATGAAATGCAATTTTTTCAGTTAAAAAGATCATTTTTATAGATAAAGTGTTCTTTTTACGGATTTCTTCTAATAAGCTCTTTCTTTGTTTCCTTCGTAAAAATTAATGAATGATCTGTTAACCACGCGGTTGCCTCCAGGGGTTGGATAATTTCCTGTAAAGTACCAATCCCCCAAATTTTTCGGACAAGCTTTATGAAGGTTTTCAACGGGTTGAAAAATGATCTCAACTTTTGCTTTAATTGAATCATCACAAACTAATTCAGCAATTTTATTCTCAATAGCTTCATCTGTAAACTGAGCATAAAGTTCTTTTACAAAATTTTGAACCTCGGTATCTTCTAATTCCAATTGCGCTTTACATTTATGATAAACTTCTTCTACCAAGTGATACTTATTGGCTTCCTTCAATAACGCTATCATTGCCCTGAAAGCTACAAAATCATCTAATCTTGCCATATCAATGCCATAGCAATCTGGATAGCGGATTTGCGGAGCGGATGATACCACAATTATTTTTTTGGGATGTAATCTATCCATCATTTTAATGATGCTCTTTTTCAATGTGGTTCCTCTTACAATACTATCATCAATAATAACGAGGTTATCAGTTGGTTTGATAACACCATAGGTTACGTCATAAACGTGAGCCACTAAATCGTCACGACTTACATCTTCAGTGATGAATGTTCGTAGTTTAACATCCTTGATAGCAATTTTTTCAATTCTGGGTCTTTCAGATAAAATCTCGGTAACTTTTTCTGCGGAGAGCTCTCTCTTTCCTTTTAAAATGGCACTGGTTTTCTTTTCATTTAGATGCTTCTCAACCATTTCAACCATTCCATAAAAAGAAGTTTCCGCAGTATTTGGGATATAAGAGAAAACGGTATTTTTTGTGTCATTATTAATAGCACTTAAAACGCGTGGCATTAATAATTTACCGAGTTCTTTGCGTTCTTGATAGATTTCGGCATCACTTCCCCTCGAAAAATAGATGCGCTCAAAAGAACAGGCCTTTCTTTCCAAAGGCTCAATGATTTTTGAAATTGTGGTTTTACCAGATTTTTTTGTGATAATGGCATGACCTGGTTTAAGCTCTTTTACATCCTTAAATTCAACATTAAAAACGGTTTGAATTACTGGGCGCTCTGATGCCACTACTACTATTTCATCATCTTGGTAATAATACGCAGGTCTAATTCCAGAAGGGTCACGCAGTACAAAGGAATCTCCATGCCCTAAAAGGCCAGCCATGGCATATCCACCATCCCAATTTTTAGAAGATCGTTTTAATATTTTGGCGACATTTAATCGTTCGGCAATTAAAGGGCTACATTCGTTTTTGTTGTAGCCTTCATTTTTGAGTTGCTTATATTTTTTGGCAACCGCATCATCCAAAAAATGACCAATTTTCTCCATAATAGTAATGGTATCAGCCTTTTCTTTTGGATGCTGGCCGAGCCGCACCAAGCCTTCAAATAATTCATTTACATTGGTCATGTTAAAATTACCTGCCAAGATAAGGTTACGGTGCATCCAGTTATTTTGTCTTAAAAAAGGATGAACACTTTCAACGCTATTTTTTCCAAAGGTGCCATATCTTACGTGGCCTAAAATTAACTCACCAACATAAGGGATATATCTTTTTTGTAGACCCACATCATTTATATATTCAGGATGTTCAATAAATTCCTGATTGATGCGGTTATTTATTTGAGCAAAAATATCTTGAATGGGCTGCTGCGCCACCGAGCGCACTCTGCTTATATAGCGCTCACCGGGTTTGGTGTCTAATTTTATACTTGCAAAGCCAGCACCGTCTTGACCTCGATTGTGCTGCTTTTCCATCATTAGGTACATCTTGTTTACACCATAAAAAGCACTCCCGTATTTGTCCTTGTAATACTCAAGAGGTTTTAAAAGCCGTATGAGTGCAATTCCGCATTCATGTTTTAAAATATCGCTCATTGTTGTGTTATATTTTTAATTTAAAAACGCGCTCAATTTTGAGCGCGCCGGTTTATGATAATTCAATTTCAAATTGCGTTAATTGCTTAAATTGTAGCAAACGTTTATGTATTTCGGCATTCGACAAATTGAGCATTCGCTCCGCTCCAAATTTTTCTACACAAAAGGATGCTAATGTAGAGCCATAAATTACAGCGTTTTTCATGTTTTCAAACGATGTATCTCCTGTGTCCGCAAGATAGCCCACAAAACCGCCAGCAAATGTGTCGCCGGCACCTGTTGGGTCAAAGACTTCTTCTAAAGGCAATGCTGGAGCATAAAACACATTATCATCATGAAATAGCAAAGCTCCGTGTTCTCCTTTTTTAATGACCACATATTTTGGGCCCATGTCATGAATTCTTCTAGCAGCTACTACCAAGGAGTATTCTCCGGTCAATTGTCTGGCTTCGTCATCATTTATAGTAATAACATCAATACGTTTCATTACCTCATGAAGATCGGATAAAGCATTGTCCATCCAAAAATTCATGGTGTCCAAAACAGCCAATTTTGGCTTTCTGTCCATTTGGTCCAGAACACTCATTTGTGTCAAAGGATGCAAATTACCCAACATCACAATTTCTGCATCTCTATAATTTTTAGGAACAACTGGTCTAAAATCGGCAAGAACATTAAGCTCCGTTGTAAGCGTATCTCGAGAATTCATATCATTATGATATTTCCCGCTCCAGAAAAATGTTTTGCCTTGTGGCACTAATTCAATCCCTGAAATATTTATGTTTCTGTTTGAAAGTAGATCTAAATAATCTTGAGGAAAATCTCCCCCTATAATTGAAACAATCGCAGGATCTATATTAAATTGAGAAGCCGCTAAACCAATAAAGGTTGCGGCACCACCAAGTATCTTGTCTGTCTTGCCAAATGGGGTTTCGATGGCATCGAAAGCTACAGTGCCAACTATCACTAATTTACTCATGAAGAGGTTTCAAAATTCAGTGCAAATATAAGAGTTTTATGCGCTAAATACCGAATTTATTTTCTACCAAAATCAGCAGGAATTTCTCCCCAGGCTTTAGTTTCCCATTTTACTATAACTGTATTGAACTTATTTGTTTTTAGCCATTGTACAGCTCTTTCAACTAAATCAAAAAGAGCCTCATTTTTTTTATTACGCTGAAGTTTGGTATTACAGGACTTTTTTTTGATCCAATTTATAGCAGTTTTTGAATCGGTATATATCATGCGATCACTGTTTTTTTGTTTCAGAAATGCCAAGCCATGAACAATAGCCAAAAATTCACCAATGTTGTTGGTGCCTTCTTCAAAAGGTCCTTGCTTGAAGATCTCTTTCTTGGTTTTGGTGTCGACACCTCGGTATTCCATTTTACCTGGATTTCCACTCACCGCGGCATCTACCGATATGGAATTGAAATTGGGCATTCCTATTTTTTTGAGTTGAGCTTCCGATAATTCGCTTTTAAATTTTCCTTTTGTAATATAGTCTTTGTAGTTACCCTTCAAAGCTTGTTTGGCAGCGTCAAAAGTTTCAAATGCTTTATATTGTGCACCTTGAAAGTCCTTAATCTGCGCTTTGCAATCATCCCAAGATTCAAAAACCCCAGTATGATGCCCTTTCCAAACCGTATAATATTTTTTCTTTTTTTTACTCATTTGAAATCAAAAGTGATTTAACCACTTTAGGGAAGTGTTCCATTTCCAAGCGATGAATTTTGTTTGCCACATCTTCGGCATTATCAGATTTCTCAACCTTACATTTCGCCTGAAAAATAATAGCACCTTCATCATAATTTTCATTTACAAAATGAATGGTTATCCCTGATTCGGATTCCTTATTATGCACAACAGCTTCATGTACATACTTACCATACATGCCTTTTCCACCATATTTGGGCAATAAAGCAGGATGGATATTAATGACTTTGTTTGGGAACGCATTTAAAATCTTTTCTGGAAATTTCCACAAAAATCCCGCAAGAACAATCAAATCTGGATTGCATGCTTTTAATGTATTCAGAACACTATCAGTTTGAGTAAAATCGGATTTATTGAAGGTTAATGTTTCAACATTTAGATTATTTGCACGCTCCAAAACTTTGGCCTGCGGATTGTTTGATAGTACTTTTATTACAGAAATATCTTTTCCATCCTGAAAATATTTAATGAGATTTTCGGCGTTGGTTCCACTTCCGGAAGCAAAAATTACGATGCGCTTCATTTTATAGATGACAAGGTTAAGATTGTTCGACAAAAAAAAGAATAATTATTAACATTTAAGAAGTTAAATAGAAATACTTCAATGTAATTTTAGTAAATTACAATCACATTTTTAAACTAAAGGCGTGTTATAAAAATAAAGTTTTTTATTTTTGCCAACTAATTAAAACTTAAAATTAAAAGATTATGTCAGACATTGCATCAAGAGTAAAAGCGATTATCGTAGACAAATTAGGTGTTGACGAAAACGAAGTGGTTACAGAAGCTAGCTTCACTAATGATTTAGGAGCAGATTCATTAGACACTGTTGAATTAATCATGGAGTTTGAAAAAGAATTCGATATTCAAATCCCTGACGACCAAGCTGAAAACATTGCAACAGTTGGTCAAGCTATATCATATATAGAAGCTGCAAAATAAGCAAAAATTTTTTTATGGAATTAAGGCGAGTTGTTGTAACCGGTTTGGGGGCATTAACACCAATTGGTAACACTAAAGACGATTATTGGAATGGTCTTGTTAGTGGCAAGAGTGGTGCGGCACCCATTACATATTTTGATACTGAAAAGTTCAAGACCAAATTCGCTTGTGAGTTAAAGAATTTTGAGGCCACTGATTTTTTTGACCGAAAGGAGGCTCGCAAAATGGACAAATTTACCCAATATGCTTTAGTGGCTTCAGATGAAGCCATTATTGATGCTAAACTAGATCTTGATAAAATAAATAAATTAAGAGTTGGCGTTATTTGGGGAGCTGGAATTGGCGGATTAGAGACCTTTCAAGATGAAGTATTGAACTTTGCGGCCGGTGATGGAACCCCAAGATTCAATCCTTTTTTTATTCCTAAAATGATTGCAGATATTGCACCTGGTAATATCTCTATCAAGCATGGATTTATGGGTCCAAATTACACTACAGTTTCAGCGTGTGCTTCATCGGCTAATGCCATTATAGATGCATTAAATTATATTCGTTTAGGTCATTGCGATGTTGTAGTAACTGGAGGTAGTGAGGCTGCAGTAACTATCGCTGGAATGGGAGGGTTTAATGCAATGCATGCATTATCCACTCGAAATGAAAGTCCAGAAACGGCTTCAAGACCTTTTGACGCAACCAGAGATGGTTTTGTTTTGGGGGAAGGAGCTGGAGCAATCATTCTTGAAGATTATGAACACGCTA
>Ga0210081_1000148_pt1 | contig 11494 bp, 11 predicted proteins | sample White_ThreeSqA_D_FD_185589 | JGI IMG/M metagenome (GOLD analysis project Ga0210081, IMG submission 185589) | Wetland microbial communities from the San Francisco Bay, California, USA, that impact long-term carbon sequestration -... | ecosystem: Environmental > Aquatic > Marine > Wetlands ...
GTTCCATGAATCAAGGAACCGATTGGACTGCTATTAGTGGCGATCTTACCAATGGCGGCAAGAAAGGAAATGTGGCTTTTGGGACCTTGACAACCATTAGTGAATCTCCATTTCAATTTGGATTAATTTATACTGGAAGTGACGATGGATTGGTTTATCTTACTAAAGATGCTGGTGGAAATTGGACAAACATTTCTACAACCTTACCAAAAGATTTATGGGTATCGAGAGTAGTGGCATCAAAGCATAAAAAAGAAAGAGTGTATGTCACATTAAATGGCTACCGTAATGACGACTTTTCTGTCTATGCTTATATGAGTAACGATTATGGTAAAACTTGGAAAAACATAAGTTCAAATATTCCTTCTTCTCCGGTAAATGTTATTAAAGAAGATCCCGAAAACGAAAACGTTCTGTATCTAGGAACCGACAACGGAGCTTATGTGACCTTTAACCAAGGCCAGTCATGGGAAGCCTTTAGTAATGGATTTCCAAGCGTGGCCATACACGATATGGTAATTCAGCCTGAAGCGAAAGATTTGATTTTAGGAACCCATGGACGAAGTATTTATAAGGCCAATATTGAACCTCTCGAAAAAATGGATGCCTCAAAACTAAATCAATCTATAGTGCTATTTGATGTTGAAAGTATGCGTTTTTCTGGACGCTGGGGAAATTCATTTGGCGCTTGGTACGATGCGTTTGAGCCATCAACCACCTTTACTTTTTATAGTAACTCTTCAGGAGAAAAAACTATTAAAATCCTAAATGAAAAAGATGTCGAATTAAACAGCATCAAATTAAATGCAGATAAAGGATTTAATTATGCCAACTATGATTTAACCATGACAGAAGAAGGCAGAACAGCATTAATGAATGAAAATCAGGATTTAGATATAAAAAAGGCTAAAAACGAGAAATACTATTTGCCAAAAGGGAAATACACAATACAAATAGAAGGTGAAAAAACAATTTTGGAAATAAAGTAATTTATTCCACTAAAATATATTCATTCTAAATTCACAATTAGTTTCTTAACTTTTTGTCTATAATTTATTTCAGCCGTATTTTTGTGGTAACATAAACCTTCTTAAAAAGATGAGCGGAATTTTAAATTCTTCGATTGGAAGAAAATTTGCCATGGCACTTTCAGCATTCTTCCTTATGATTTTCTTAATTGAGCATTTTATTATTAACCTTACATCTGTATTTAGTGGAGCTGTTTTTAATGATGTTTCCCAATATATGGGAACCAACTGGTTGATACAATTTATAATGCAGCCCATTTTAATCTTTGCAGTTGTTTTCCATTTTGTAATGGGCTTTGTACTCGAAATTAAAAATAGAGGTGCTCGTAATATTAAATATGCCCAAAATAATGGTGGCGCTAACTCCACTTGGGTAAGTCGTAATATGATTTATAGTGGATTGGTAATTTTAGCCTTTATTGGGCTTCATTTTTATGACTTTTGGCTTCCAGAAATCAGCACAAAATATATTCATGGCGACATGACGGGTTTAATGGAAGATGGTAATGGTCTTCGCTTTTTTCACGAATTGCAAGAAAAATTTTTAAGCCCGGTTAGGGTCAGTTTCTACTGCCTGGCATTTGTGTTCTTGGCATTACATCTTTTACATGGTTTTAATTCGGCTTTCCAATCGATTGGAGCCAATAATAAATACACCAAAGGATTGAAAGGTTTCGGGAAAGCTTTTGCAATAGTGATTCCTTTAGGATTCATTTTTATAGCGTTATTTCATCATTTCAATCACATTTCTTAAGACAGATAACTTATGGCTTTAGATTCAAAAATACCAAAAGGTCCCATTGCAGATAAATGGACTGATTATAAAAATCACATCAATCTTGTAAACCCAGCCAACAAGCGCAACATAGATATTATTGTTGTTGGAACAGGATTGGCCGGAGGCTCTGCAGCCGCAACTTTGGCCGAGTTAGGATATAATGTAAAGGCTTTTTGCTTTCAAGATTCCCCAAGACGCGCTCACTCCATTGCGGCGCAAGGAGGCATCAATGCCGCAAAAAATTATCAGGGAGATGGTGATTCAACTTATAGGTTGTTTTATGATACCGTAAAAGGTGGTGATTACCGTTCTCGTGAGGCTAATGTATATCGCCTTGCTGAAGTATCAGCTAATATTATTGATCAATGTGTTGCTCAAGGCGTTCCTTTTGCAAGAGATTATGGAGGGCTTTTGGACAACCGTTCTTTTGGAGGTGTTTTGGTTTCAAGAACTTTTTATGCTAAAGGACAAACAGGGCAACAGTTGTTGCTTGGGGCCTATTCAGCAATGAACCGTCAAATAGGCCGTGGAAAAATAAAAATGTACAATCGCCATGAAATGCTGGATGTGGTTGTAGTGAATGGAAAAGCAAGAGGTATCATTGCCAGAAATTTAGTTACCGGTGAAATTGAACGTCATTCAGCACACGCAGTGGTACTCGGAACTGGTGGCTATGGAAATGTCTTCTTCCTTTCAACCAATGCTATGGGCAGCAATGTTACGGCTGCTTGGAAAGCGCATAAACGTGGCGCTTATTTTGCAAATCCGTGTTATACGCAAATTCACCCAACTTGTATCCCTGTTTCAGGTGACCATCAATCAAAACTGACTTTAATGTCTGAATCTTTGCGTAATGATGGAAGAATTTGGGTCCCCAAAAAATTGGAAGATGTAACGGCAATTAGAACAGGAAAACTTAAGCCTGTTGATATTCCCGAAGAGGATAGAGATTATTATTTGGAACGTCGTTATCCAGCCTTTGGAAATTTGGTGCCCCGAGATGTAGCCTCAAGAGCTGCAAAAGAACGTTGTGATGAAGGTTATGGTGTCAATGCTACTGGTGAAGCTGTGTATTTGGATTTTGCATCTGCCATTCAACGTTACGGAAAAGAGCAGGCCCACATAAAAGGTTTAGATGAAAACGATGCCGCTTTGGTAAAGAAATTAGGTCAGGAAGTGGTGAAAAATAAGTATGGCAACCTATTCCAGATGTATGAAAAAATTGTGGACCAAAACCCATATGAAACACCGATGATGATTTACCCAGCGGTACATTATACCATGGGCGGAATTTGGGTAGATTATAATTTAATGACCACCGTTCCCGGATTGTACTGTATTGGAGAAGCCAATTTTTCCGACCATGGTGCCAACCGTCTTGGAGCTTCAGCTTTAATGCAAGGTCTTGCAGACGGATACTTTGTTTTGCCTTACACCATTGGTGATTATTTATCAAGTGATATCCGTACAGGTAAAATTTCAACTGATTCTCCAGAATTTGAAGAAGCAGAACAGGAGGTAAGATCAACCATTGATAAATTGATCAATAATGATGGCTCCTATTCTGTTGATCATTTTCATAAAAAATTAGGAAAGATCATGTGGAACAAATGCGGAATGGCGCGTAACGCTAAAGGTTTGAAAGAAGCCATAAAGGAAATTGCAGAATTAAGAGCCGAGTTTTGGAATGATGTCAAAGTTCCGGGATCCGAAAATGAGTATAATGAAGAATTGGCCAAAGCCATTCGCGTTGCCGACTTTATGGAATTAGGCGAGTTGTTTGCTAAAGATGCCTTGCACAGGGAAGAATCTGCTGGTGGCCATTTTAGAGAAGAATATCAAACTCCAGAAGGAGAAGCATTGCGTCGTCCAGAGTTTCAATATGTGGCAGCTTGGGAGTACAAAGGAGAACCCAGTGCCGCCAAAATGCACAAAGAAGCTTTGGTTTACGAAAATATAGAAGTTAAAGAAAGAAGTTATAAATAAAGGAATGCTATGAATTTAACGTTAAAAATTTGGCGTCAAAAAAACGCAGACGACAAAGGAAAAATGGTTGATTATGCTATCACAAATATCTCACCAGATATGTCCTTTCTGGAAATGTTGGATGTACTGAATGAACAGCTTATAAATAAAGGTAAAGATCCTGTTGCTTTTGATCATGACTGTCGCGAAGGTATTTGTGGAATGTGTTCGTTACACATTAATGGCGAGGCACATGGCCCAGATAGAGGGGTTACTACCTGTCAGCTGCACATGCGTATGTTCAAGGATGGTGACACCATATATATAGAGCCATTTAGAGCAAAAGCCTTTCCTGTTATTAAAGATTTAATTGTTGATCGTAGCGCTTTTGACAGAATACAGCATGCTGGAGGATTTATATCTGTTAATACTTCAGGTAATACTATAGATGCCAACACCATCCCTATAAACAAACATGACGCCGATAAAGCTTTTGATGCCGCAACCTGTATTGGCTGTGGTGCATGTGTGGCGTCTTGCAAAAATTCCAGTGCCATGTTGTTTGTTTCGGCCAAAGTTTCACAGTTCGCACTATTACCCCAAGGGAAAATAGAAGCAACGGAACGTGTGCTAAACATGGTAAAACAAATGGACGAAGAAGGCTTTGGAAACTGTACCAATACCGGAGCCTGCGAAGTGGAATGCCCTAAAGGAATTTCGTTGGAAAATATAGCACGAATGAACCGTGAATATTTAAAAGCAAGTTGTAAAGGATAAAAAGATTTGGGCAAAATCTCAATAAAAAACCCTTTCTAAATTTAGAAAGGGTTTATTTTTTTAAAGAAATGGTTTCTTAAGCTTCAAAAGGCTCAACAGAAACATAGGATTTTCCTCCGGTTTTCTTTTCAAATTTTACGATGCCATCAACTTTGGCATGTAATGTATGATCTTTAGAAGAGTATACATTTTCACCAGGATGGTGTGTATTGCCTCTTTGTCTTACTATAATGTTACCTGCAATTGCGGCTTGACCACCAAAAATCTTAACCCCAAGGCGTTTCGATTCTGATTCTCTACCGTTTTTCGAACTTCCGACTCCTTTTTTATGTGCCATTGTATTTCGATTTTAATATTATTATTAACTTAAAGCAGCTATTAATTCAGCTTTCTTCATTGAAGAGTATCCTGAAATTTCTTTAGCTTTTGCCATCTCTCTTAAATCCGCAACGGTCATACTGTTCAAATCTTGTGTTGCTTCTTCTTTTTTAGCAGCAGGTTTTGCTTCTGCTTTTGGAGCCTCTTTTACTGGAGCAGCTTTTTCAGCTTTTACTGGACTAGCTTTTTTAGCACCAGTTGCTATTATGTTTTCTATTACGATTTCAGAAAGTGCCTGACGGTGACCGTTTTTCTTACGGTAACCTTTACGTCTTTTCTTTTTGAAAACGATAACTTTATCACCTTTAAGGTGCTTTAAGACTTTTGCTCCTACTTGAGCACCGTCTATAGCTGGGGCGCCTACAGTTACTTTGTCACCATCGCCAATCAAAAGTACATTATCAAAAGATACTGCTTTACCTTCTTCAGTGGCTAAACGGTGAACAAACACTTTTTGGTCTTTTACAACTTTAAATTGTTGCCCTGCTATCTCTACAATTGCGTACATAGCGTAACGTTTAAATTAGTTTAATTTTATTATAAAATGGGTGCAAATATACATCTAAATTATTAAACTACAAACGTTTTGTTTTATTTAGGAAACATTGTTGCTTTTTTTGAAAATCTGCATAAAGGTTAGGGTAAGTATCACTGTAGAAGCTATGCCCTCAACAAGAATAATAAATACCAATATTCCAGCTCCTTCACCGTAGTTGCTGAACCATTCCCCAAGAAGCTTTTGGGTAAAAGCAGGATCTAAATGAAACATGTATACTGCCATAAAGGCCGTGAAAAAAATTGTGCCTATAAATCCGGTAACTAATCCAGTTTTAAACCCATCAACATAAGTGAAATTATCTCCTGCTATTAGCTTGTAATACTTAATTGAATAATAAATACCTGCTGCCATGGCCAAACCATTAAACAACCGCAACCAGGGGTTCTCATGCAAACCAAACAAGCGCAAAACTAAAAAGTAGGCAATTAAAGCTATTGTAACAAATAGCCCATATTTTAAAGCAACTGAAAATGATGTATTCATAGCGATAAATTTTGATAAAAGTGATTTAAATTTCGGGAAAAAATGTCTATTTAAATAATTTTGAATGCCTTTTTTACATATCTTTCACTCAAACCAAATCAAGGTTACTAATTTTTGTAGCTATTGTATATCGATTTCTTGTAATAAGGAACATACAATCATTTTTTAACTTATTTCATGTAAAAGCATACCGAATATGAATAAAGGCCTATTTATTTTAGTCACGTTTGTGTTACTGGGATATATAACTGTAGCCCAAAAAGTGGAGTTTGAACAATTCGACCTGAAAAATGGGTTACATGTTATTTTACATCAGGATAATACTGCCCCAATAGTTACGGTTGGATTTATGGCGGATGTAGGAGGCAAAGATCTCGGTGGAAATAATAACCCCGACCGTACCGGATTCGCTCATTTTTTTGAACATCTTTTGGCCTCATGTGCTACGGAAAATATTCCAAAAGGCCAATGGGCGCAAATACGAGCATTGCGAGGTGGCCAAGGAAATGCAGATACTACTTTGGACAGAACCTATTATTATCAAACTTTCCCTTCCAATAATCTTGAATTTGCCCTATGGATGGATTCAGAACGCTTATTGCATCCTATTATCAATCAGGATGCCATTGATACCCAAAATGAAGTTGTCAAGGAAGAAAAACGTGAGAGCTATGACAACAAGCCATATGGTCAATTTTTGTTTGTAACCAATGAAAATCTATTTAAAGTGCATCCTTACAAATACAAAAATATTGGAGAAATGGCACATCTTGATGCAGCTACACTTGAAGAATTTCAAGCTTACTTCTCCAAATATTATGTCCCAAACAATTTGGTGGTAGTAGTTGCTGGGGATATTGATATTTCTGAAACTAAAAAATTGGTTAAACAATACTATTCAGCAATACCCAAAGGCAAAAAAATTGTAAGAGATTTTCCTAAGGAAAAGCCCATAACCCAAACCATAAATGTGACCACATATGATGCTAATATTGAAATTCCGGCAATCATTTTAGCCTACAGAACACCAGGCTTTACGGAACGTGATGCTTATATATTCGACATGGTTTCTTCTTATTTAAGTGATGGCAAATCATCTAAATTGTATAAAAAAATAGTGGATGATAAAAAAATGGCACTTGAAGTAGGGGCAATAAATCTTGGGCAAAAAGATTATAACCTATATGCCATATATGCTATACCCACTGGAAAAATTGAGCTGGATAAATTGACAAAGGAAATTGATGAAGTCATTATTAAAATGCAAAATGAGTTGATAGCGGAAAAAGATTATGAGAAACTTCAAAATATAATTGAAACTAATTATGTCGATTCTATTGCAAGTGTAGAAGACATCGCGAATGCTTTGGCGCACTTTTATCTTTTATATGGCGATGTTAATTTGATAAATGATCAAATAAAAATCTACAGGTCCATAACAAGAGAGGAAATTCAAGCCGCAGTTAAGAAGTTTCTGAACCCAAATCAGCGCGTTGAAATTAAATATTTGCCAAAGGCAAATGAATAATACACTTAAAGGAGCCTATAAATGAAAACCAAAATATTAACTTTATTAAGCATTTTATTTATTTTCACGGGTATTCATGCCCAGCTGGACAGAAGCAAGCAACCCAAACCTGGTCCGGCTCCTAAAATTCAATTGCAAACACCCGCAGAATTTACTTTAAGCAATGGATTAAAAGTGCTAGTATTTGAAAATCATAAATTGCCTAGAGTGATTTACGATTTAACTATTGACAATGTGCCCGCTGTTGAAGGCGAAAAAAAAGGCGTATCTGATCTTCTTTCCGCATTACTTGGAAATGGCACAAAATCTATCTCAAAAGATGATTTTAACGAAGAAATTGATTTTATGGGCTCAAATATTAGCTTTAGTTCATCTGGAGGATTTGCTTACGGTCTGTCTAAATATTCTGAACGTATTATGCAATTGATGGCTGATGCTGTTATAAATCCTCTATTTGATGAAACCGAATTTAAAAAAGAAAAAGATCAACAAATTGAACAATTAAAGCTTAATGAAAAGGATGTAGAGGTCGTTGCCGCTCGGGTGGCGTTGGCTTTGGCGTATGGAACCCACCACCCAAGTGGTGAATTTGTCACCCAAAAGTCATTAAATAATTTCACTTTGGATGATGTTAACAAGCTTTATTTACAAAATTTTAATCCGGAGAATGCATATTTGGTTATCATTGGCGATGTTGATTTTAATGCTGTAGAAGAGCAAGTTCAGAACTATTTTGGATCATGGAAAAAGTCCCCAAGTATTGTAAGCAATACCATGCCTTCAGAAAGCCCTAACGTTCAGCGTACAGAAATTGATTTTGTAGATATGCCAAATGCAGTACAATCCAATATTTCATTAATGAATACAACTAAATTAAAAATGGGCGATACTGAATATCCTGCCATTTTAATTGCCAATCATGTATTGGGAGGTGGTATAAATGGATATTTATTTAAGAACTTAAGGGAAAAACATGGTTATACCTATGGCTCGTATTCTGGTGTAAACCCCAATAAGTATGTCTCACGTTTTAAAGCAAACGCCGAAGTTCGCAATGTGGTTACAGATAGCGCTGTTGTGCAAATTATTAATGAGATCAATCACATAAGAAATGAAGATGTTGATCAAACAGATTTAGCAACTGCAAAAGCTGAATATATTGGTAACTTTGTTTTGTCTTTGGAAGACTCACAAAATGTAGCGCAGTTAGCTCTAAATGTTAAATTAAATAATCTTCCTCCAGATTATTATGAAACTTATTTAGAGAGAATAAACAAAGTTACTGCTGAAGATGTCAAAAAAGCCGCTAATGCTCACTTTAAAGTTGATAACGCTAGGATTGTTATTGTAGGCAAGGGTAGTGAGGTTTTGGAAAATCTTGTCAAAACTGGAATTCCAATAAAGCATTTTGACCCTTACGCCAATCCTATAAAATAACCAGTATTTTTTTAACCAACCCCTGAAAATAAGGTCATGATGCATAATAAAGCATCAAAAATTCAAGAAATGACGTTTTCGGGTTCTTTTAGAAAAGCCTAAATCATAAAGTTCGTTAAATATTTAATGTTGAGAATCAATATTTATTAATTTTGTTCGAAATTTAATTTTAAACAATATCAAAGATGGTTAAAAAATTACTTTTTATTGCTGTTGTTTTAGGTTTTACAACTGCTTGTAAAAATCAGTCTACTCCTGAAATAAAAACCATTGATAATGAATCTGCTAGTTTAACGGCTTATACCCCTGATCCTGATGCTGTATATGCCAAAGCTGAATTTCATATAGAAGGAATGACCTGTGAAATTGGTTGTGCAAGGACTATAGAAAAGAAAATTGCCAAAATGCAAGGTGTAAAGTTTGCCAAAGTTGATTTCAATAAGAAATTGGCAATGGTTGAATATGATCAAGCCAAAGTAACTCCCGCATCTCTTGAAGAAACTGTTGCTAAAGCTGGAGAAGTTTACAAAGTAATGGACATGAAAACGGTTGATGAATTTTCAGAAGAATAAAAGTGCTTCGTTAACTTAAATAAAATTGAAAAGGCCACAATTGAGTGGCTTTTTTGTTGGGATTATCTCAATGGAAATCCTTTGGCAGCCCACCAAGGATGAATTTCAATAACCAAACGTCCAGCTTTTACCATAGGGTCCGCATTTGCCAAACTATCTGCCATTTTCAAAGTAGGAACATTGTATATTGTAATCCCACGTATCTCTCCATCATCACCAAATGGACCAGAAATATCTGCATAGCCTAAATCGTACATTTTGCCCAAATGCGCAAGATGTTCCTTTTGTAGAAGCTCGGCTTCTTCTTCGTTTTGACCACGAATAGGTCCTTTTTTTAAGAATGCAATAAAATATTGTTGCATTAAAATCGTGTCTTTAGTTTTTTCATCCACATAGTCAAAAGTTTGGTAACCTTTCTCCTTGAGCGTTGCTTTGAGTTCCACAATGGATTGCCTTTTCGGTTCCATTACAGCAGGCATTTCAGTTTTGGAATCACTTGCCTCATTATCCACTTCCAAATGCTCTGCGGCTTCATCAGTTTTTATGGGCTTTTCCTCATTCCGACAAGCAAAACATAGTATGCCTATCATTAATATTAAAATAGTTTTTTTCATCATTGCCAAAATTTATAGGGTTGCATACTTAATTGCGAATTGTAATATTTAGGTTGACCTGTTACTTCCTCTCCAAGCCAATTGGGTTTAATGAAAGTTTCGTCTTCGCTTTTCAATTCTATTTCCGCAATTATTAAACCTTCATTACTTTCAAGAAATTCATCCACTTCAAAAATATGCTTTTCAACTTTTACTTCATATCTGGTTTTATCAATAATGCCTTTTTCACACAAATTAAGAAGGTTTTCAGCGTCCCTTTTTGAAATTTCTTCTTCCCATTCAAAGCGCGTTAATCCGTCTTTGGAAGAAATGCCTTTTACCGTTAAAAACCCTTGATCCCCTTTTAATCTAACCCTTACGGTCCTTTCAGGATGGGTATTTAAAAACCCTTGAATAATTTTTGTTTTCTTAAATGCTTCATTTTTAAAAGCTTCCGAAGTCACCAAAAATTTGCGCTCTATTTCTACCATATTTATTCTCCAAATAAATGGGCCTATTTATTAAAAATTTGTCATTCCTGCCTGCGCAGGAATTTATAAATTTACATTATGTCAAGCGATTTACCAATACGAAAAATTATCCATGTGGATATGGATGCTTTTTATGCTTCAGTGGAGCAGATGGATCAGCCCGAGTTAAAAGGTAAACCAATTGCCGTAGGCGGAAGTGAAAAGCGTGGTGTTGTAAGTGCTGCAAGTTATGAGGCTCGAAAATTTGGGGTTCGAAGCGCCATGAGTGGTGTTCAAGCTAAACGCAACTGCCCAGATTTGATCTTTGTTCGTCCTCGTTTTGATAGATATACTGAAATTTCGAAACAGATCCGGAAAATATTCTATGATTATACAGATTTGGTTGAACCGCTTTCCTTGGATGAGGCCTATTTGGACGTAACCAATAATAAGAAAGGAAATCCGAGTGCGACCTTAATTGCCCAAGAAATTCGCGAGCGTATTTTTAAAGAAATTGGTTTAACCTCCTCGGCCGGTATATCTATCAATAAATTTATTGCGAAAATAGCGAGCGATTACAACAAACCTAACGGACAAAAAACAGTAAATCCTGAAGAAGTTATTGCATTTTTGGAAGCTTTGGATATTCGGAAATTTTATGGAGTTGGAAAGGTTACAGCTGAAAAAATGTATCAACTCGGAATTTTTACGGGAAAAGACTTAAAGTCCAAAACCCTTGAATACCTTGAGGAACACTTTGGTAAATCGGGAAGATTCTACTACTATGTTGTGAGAGGCGTCCATAATAGCGAGGTCAAGTCTGATAGAATCAGAAAATCATTAGCAGCCGAACGCACCTTTAATGAAAATCTATCCTCTGAAATATTTATGCTTGAAAAACTGGACCGAATTGCTGAAGAAGTTTC
>Ga0210081_1000149_pt1 | contig 11348 bp, 10 predicted proteins | sample White_ThreeSqA_D_FD_185589 | JGI IMG/M metagenome (GOLD analysis project Ga0210081, IMG submission 185589) | Wetland microbial communities from the San Francisco Bay, California, USA, that impact long-term carbon sequestration -... | ecosystem: Environmental > Aquatic > Marine > Wetlands ...
TATCATTCCCATCGCGTTCTCACCTGATTTTGAAGCGCCGCTGGATTGAAGCGCCGAGCCTGACAATGTGAGCGGCAGGTCTACCCGGCACAGCCAACCTCGCAGCCACCAATCAAGGGACAAATATGGACTGGAAAATATTCTCAACAGTCTTCGGGATCGTGTTTCTCGCCGAACTCGGCGACAAGACGCAACTCGCGACACTGCTCTTCGCGTCAAAGTCGCCCGGTAACCTGGTTACGGTTTTCGTCGGCGCATCGGCCGCGCTGATCCTGGCGTCGGCCATCGGCGTCGCTGCCGGCAGCGTCGTCGCGCAATACATAGAGCCGAAGCTGCTCTCCTACGTGGCCGGTGTCGGCTTCGTGGTCATCGGTGCATGGACGATCTGGCAAGCGACCACCATGGGCTAAAAGCCGCACCCGGCATTCTCAAAGGGTATTGACGTGCTTGCATCCATACGGCGGGTCTCGCGCATCCAATTACGGAAGGCCCCGGTCCCCGGGCGCCTTGTGTTTAAGGAGAATGACCAATGTCCCGAGCGATCTTGCACGTCGCCCTGCTCACCCTGTCCGCCGGCGTAACCAGCTCTGCATTCGCCGGTGAAGCCGCGAATCCCGCAACTGACTATGAAGAAGTCGCGATGACGATCAACGAAACGATGCGCGCTTATCATTACAACCCTGAAGAACTCGATACCCCGGGCTATCGAGACATCGAAATTGCGATTCTTGCACTCGGGTCGGAGGCCGGGAGCGATGACGAATTCGTCGATGGATTCCAGGCAATCTGGGCGGACGGACCGTTCTCGCATGTCACCCTCAACAAGGCTGGGCAATCCGCTGACCAGCTCGCGAGCCAACTGGACACGATGCGCGTCGGCGACGGCGGAGCGATACTGACATGGCAGGGCGACGTGGCCGTGTTGACCGTCAACACGATGATGGGTTTCGACACGATCGAGCAGATCGACGCCGCTTACTCGGTTATAGCCGAGCGTGACGCCTCAGCACTCATCATCGACCTACGCGAAAACGGTGGCGGTGCATTTGCAGTACGACCACTGGTATCACACCTGGTCAGCGAACCGGTCGATGCCGGGTATTTCGTGTCACAACCCTGGAATGCTGCCTATGACCGCGAACCGACCCTGGCGGAAATTCAGGCTGTCGATCCCTGGGAAGGTTGGTCGATCAGGGCTTTCTGGGCGGACGTGCAGGTCGAGGCGATTACGCGCATTCAGTTTACGCCGAGTGACCCCGTTTACGACGGCCCCGTCTACGTCCTGACAAGCGCACGCACGGCCAGCGCTGCCGAACTTGCGACCGGTGCGCTGAAAACGGCAAACCGGGCAACCATCATCGGGGAAAATACTGCCGGCGAAATGCTCTCGCAGAAGATCTACGATCTGCCGGGCGGGTTTCACCTCAGCTTGCCGATTGCCGACTACTATGCGATTGGTCCTGGCAGAATCGAGGGCGCCGGGATCCCACCGGACATCGAGACGAATGCCGCGGATGCTCTCGACGTTGCGGTTTCGATGATCGATCAGACCTGATCGGCCAGGCGCTGCAGGTTGTCCTTGTACTTGCGGCTCAGTTTCAGTTCCGTGTCCGCCCCGAGTTGCAGGAAGTACTCACCATTGCGATGTGGGCGCATGGCCGTAACCCGATGACGGTTCACGATCGCGGAACGATGCACGCGCACGAAAGTCCGGGGATTTAACACCTCCTCCAGGTGCTTCATCGTACCCCGTAACACGTACGTATCGCCCTCGGCGTGCACGCACATGTAATCTCCTGCCGCGTCCACCCAGTCGATCGCTTCAACCTCGACACAGCGCGTTTCGCTGCCATCGCGAATCGCCAGCCGTTCCGGGTAGCGCTGGGTATCGCCCGCGGCCTTCTGCAGCGCGTCGTCGATCGTCAGCTCGCGCCCGGTCAGTTCGCAGACCAGCTTCAGTAACTTGCTGCGCTGTTCCTCGGCGAGTTGCGATTCCTGGTTTCGCCGCGCACGCTCGATGGCGGCGGCCAGGCGATCATCGTTAATTGGCTTCAACAGGTAATCCAGCGCGTGCGCCTCGAAAGCCTTGAACGCAAACTCGTCATACGCAGTCACGAAAATCACTTCGGGCATGTTGCTGCCCGACAGGCGCCGCAGCACTTCGAAGCCGTCCATGCCGGGCATCTGGATATCGAGAAACATCAGGTCGGGTGCTTGCTCGCGCACCGCCTCAAGCGCTTCGCGGCCGTTCCGGCATTGCCCGACGATTTCCAGGTCGGCAAATTTCGCCAGGCGCAGTTCCAGCCCGCGCCGCGCAAGTTCTTCGTCGTCGACGATCAGCGCCCTAATCATCAGCCACCTCGAATGGAATGTTGATTGTAATGATGAGTCCTGACGGGTCGTTGGGTGCCAGCGTAAATGCCTGGTTCTCACCATACAATTGCTGCAATCGTTCGCGCGTGTTCTTGAGTCCTACGCCACAGGATTTCTGGCCATTGTTGCCGTTCCCGAGCCCGGGGCCAGTATCCGAAATCTGCAGCACCAGCGTGTCACGCTGCACTTTGGCAGATATACGCAGCGTACCGCCTTCCTCGGTCGGCTGGATTGCGTACTTGATCGCGTTCTCTATCATCGGTTGCAGGATCAGGCTCGGCACCAGCGCCGGCAATGCGGCCGGCTCGATGTCTTTGTCAATGACCAGCCGGTCACCAAAACGCACTTTTTCGATTTCCAGGTAGAGGTCGATAGCACCGAGTTCGGAGCCCAGCGTGACACGACTCATCGGGTCGTTATCGAGCGTGTAACGCAAGAAATCGCTGAGCCGGCTCACGGCGAGGTTGGCCGTCTGGTTTGCGCCGTCGAGAATCAGCGTCGAAATGGCATTCAGCGTGTTGAACAGGAAATGCGGATTGAGCTGGTAGCGCAGCATCTTGAGCTGTGCCTGGTGCGCCGCCGCGACCGCCTTGAGCGTCTGTTCGGTCTGCTCCTGCAGCTGCTGGTAATACTTGATACCAAAATACAAGCCGCTCCAGCACAACAGGATATAAAACGAGCCCATGACACCGCCGACATAGTCCATCAGGTGTTCGGGCTGCCAGTTGTCCTTGACCCAGTCGTAGTACAGCGTGTTTTGCAGCCAGCGCCAACCCAGTGCCAGCACATAGCTGATAACCAGCGTGCCGACCGACAGCGCGAGCGGCGAACGGGACCACAGCTGGCGGTAGAGCGGGCGCATGACGAGCGTCGCGAGGAAACCGGAAAGCGCCGTCACCAGGATAACGGCGAAATAGGACTCGGGCTTTTCGTGAGCGAATGCGCCCAGCCAGGCCGTGACCGTGTACCCGGTCCAGCCCGCAATATTCAGTATCCAGAACAGGCGACCACGGTCGCGCAGCAGCTCGTTGGCAGTCACGTGAAGATTCTGCAGCCCATAAGCACCGAATTATAGAACGGGTCGCCCAGGATGCTGCACGTTTCGTCGCGCCCCGGGCACGCTTCGTCTTGGGAGCAGTCCCCGCTCAGGCCCGTTGCGGGCCGGTATCGTGGCTGAACCAGTGTTGCGTCGACAGGCAGAAGCGCACCAGCATCAGCATCAGCGGCACCTCGATCAATACACCGACGACGGTCGCGAGCGCCGCGCCCGAGGACAGGCCATAGAGCATTGCCGCGGTGGCGATGGCCACTTCGAAATGATTCGACGCCCCGATCATCGCTGTCGGGGCCGCATTCTCGTAACTCAGCCCGAAGAGTTTCGACAGACCGTAGCCGAGCGCGAATACGAACACCGTCTGTACGAACAGCGGGATTGCGATCCACAGGATCGTCAGCGGGTTCGCAACGATGGTCTCGCCCTTGAACGAGAACAGCAGGATCAGCGTGATGAGCAGCGCCGTGATCGTCACCGGTGTCAGGACCCGGAGAAAGCGCTCTTTGAACCAGGCCTCGCCTTTGGACGCAATAATCCACTTGCGGGACGCATACCCGGCAACCAGCGGCAGCGCGACGTAAATGCTGATCGACAACAGCAATGCCTGCCACGGCACCGGCAGCTTGCCGACGCCGAGCAGGAAACCGCCGAGGAAGCCGAAGAGAACCAGCATCGTCAGCGAGTTGATTGCGACCATGACCAGCGTGTGCCCGTCGTTGCCCTTCGAGAGATACCCCCAGACCAGCACCATCGCCGTGCACGGCGCGATGCCGAGCAAGATGCAGCCGGCGAGGTAGCTGCGCCATAGTGGCACTTCGAGCATCTTGATGCCGTCGACAAGTACCACCTGGCCGGCGCCGTATACGTCACCGACCGCGAGGTCTTTACCAAGTGGCATCTTCACGAGGTCGACCGCGTCCGGGCCGATGAAATGCAGAAACAACGTGCCAAGGAAAAAGCTCGCTATCGCATACATAGTGAAAGGCTTGATCGCCCAGTTGATCACCAGTGTCAGTCCCACCGGTTTGACGGCTTTGCCTGCCTTGACGACCTCGCCGAAATCGATCTTCACCATGATCGGGTACATCATGAAGAACAGGCACAGCGCGATCGGTATCGAGACCACCGGCGCGCCGTTCACCGTGATCGCCATCGCGTCGAGCGCATGCGCCACTTCGGGTGCGAACTTGCCGAGCGCAATGCCGGCCACGATGCACAGCGCGACCCAGACGGTCAGATAACGTTCGAAAAAGCCCATGACGGCATTCTCGCCTGCCCGTCCCGGCTTGCCTAGCTGTGGATTTCCCTAAGTTGCGCGCGTCGCGATCGCCGGTGAGATAATGCTGGCACGGCGCGCGGGCCCTGCGACAGCCGCCTGGCCGACGATCCAGAGCACGACCATCGCCGCCGGGATGACGTACCAGGCCAGCGGCGTCAACGAGAACGCCTGCACCATGGCGATATTCAGCCCCACCGCGAGCATGCCGCCGACAACGACGCCGACGCTGCTGACGATGAAGTTCTCGATCATGAAATAGCGCACGATCGCCATGCGGCTGGCACCCAATGCGCGCCGGATCCCGATCTGCCGCGTGCGCCGCGCCACGCTGAAACTCGCGAGCCCGACGATGCCGAGACCGGTGATCGCGGTCAGCAGGATGACGATGAATGTCAGGATCTTGATCATGGCGCCGTCGCTCAGGTAGGCCAGCTTGCGCGCCTCATCGACGGTCTGCAGGTACTGGATGATGCGACTCTTGTTACTTTGCGCCAGCATTTCCTCGACACGAGGCATTAACTCATCCCGCATGCCCGGCTCGGTGCGAACGACATAACGCACAAACTCGTCCTCGCGCTTCATCGGCACCAGCATGGACCTCTCGACGCCGGTCCAGGTCGGCCACGGCGCCTGCATGCGTTCGACGACCCCGGTGATGGTTGCCGGGTTCGACTCGTCAAAGTAGAAGGTCTTGCCGAGGTATGAACCTTCATGGTCCGGAAACAGGTCCGCTGCGAGTGCCTGCGTAACGATCGCCTTGGCCGGCCACGGATCATCCGTTTCCGCATCCCAGACAATGTCTTCCGGCGCGAAGTTCTCCCCTTCCAGCAGAACGAGATCGAATGTGTTGACACCGTGATCGTCGACGAAGTAAATCGCGGAACTCGAATCGCTGGTACCGGACTCCGGTTCTCGTGTCAGCCCTTCCGACCAGCCGCCCTGCCGCAGCGGAAACGAGTTCGTCGCAACGGCATCCACGACCCCGGGCAGCGACCGCAACCGGTCCAGGTCCTCGTCGATCAGCGCCTTCAGGTCGATGTCCGCCTTGAAGGCAACGCTGACCACGCCGAATGTGTTTGCCTCGTCGATGCCACTGGGGCGCGCCATCTTGATCGAGCGCTCCTGCATGATCGCAATGGCGTTCACCATGATCGCCATGGTTACGGCAATTTGCAGGGCGATCAGCAGGTAGCCGCCCTTGTTTTGCAGCATTGCCCGCCAGATAGGTCCGATTTCCATGAGTCTCTCCTACTGCAGGCGCAGGTGGCTGGCCGGCGTGATATTGCAGGTACGCCAGGTTGGGTAGAGGGCGGCGCCGAGCGCCGATACGATGGCCAGCGCCACGGCGAGCATCACCATCGACCAGTCCATGCGTACCAGGTTGTCGATGAAGTCATATTCGATAAACACGTTTTCGAGACCGCGCAGGCCGAGCCATGTCATGCCGATGCCGAGCAGGCCGCCGGCGACACCGATCAGGCCCGCCTCGATGATGTGCTGCTTGAAAAGCTCCGCCTTGCTGGCACCCAGCGCCCGCCGCAAGCTCGTGTCCTTCGCGCGGCGCATCGCCTTGGCCAGCAACAGGCCAATGGTATTCAGCAGGCAGACGACCAGGAACAGGACCGCCAGGCCAAGCAATACGCTGACGTCATCAGCAACTACTTCGCGGTCTTCCATCCATTCCGCTGGTGTCAGCAAACGGTTATTGAGCGGCCGCGGGAAGCGCCCCAGTTGCTTCTGCTCCTCGACGTAGGCATCGAGAAAGCTCAGGTACTCCTGCTTGTCGCCCGCCGATTGCAACTCGACCCACATCTGGATCCAGATACATTCGGAATTCAGGAACGCTGCCCTGCCGCCGCCTTCCTCGATCGGCTTCCAGCAACTGGTGTTACCCGAATTGTCGAAGCCGCCGGCAATCGCTACCGAAAACGGGAAGAACACCTGCGCCGGTGCTTCGTACGGATTGTTGTTGAGGTCGTAGAATTTCGGTACCGGGTTCCATGTATCGAGTACGCCGGTAATGCGGTAATTCTCGTCATTCAGCGTGATCGAACGACCGACCGAATCCTCGCCACCGAACAGTTTTGCATTGAGTTCGCTGGAGATAACCGCGACCCGCTCCTCGGTCTCGTCGGCAGACCTGTCCCAGCCTGAGCCATAGCGGAACGGCACGTCGAACATCGGGAAAAAGTCGGCTGTTGTCGCCCGCCCGTCTTCCTGGAAAGGCCGCGCATCTTCACCGACGGGCTGTATGACGCGCATTGCCTTGAAGCTGGTGACCTGCCGGTACGCGCGCCCTGCGTCGTGCAGCGCTTGCGCATCGAGGTAGGTCATTTGCACCGGCGGCAGGTTCGGATCCTCGTAAGGCTCGTCCGGGTTCCAGTTGTCGACCTGCACGTGATAGAGCACATCGTTCTTGTGTTCGATCGGGTTGCCGCTCATGACGTGCCGGACGGTGACGATCGTCATGCAGGCACCGATGCCTACCGCAATCGCCGCGACCATCAGGGCACTCAGCATCGGGTTGGCCCGAATACTCAGCAAACCAAGCTTGAAGTAGTAACGCAACATACCTGTCTCCTCGCTCAGCCGGCCGCCATCTCGGCGAAATGCAATTCGGCTGCGCCATCGCTGACCTGTCCGTCCCTGACGAAGATGTTGCGCTTGGCACGGTTCGCCAGCGTCAATTCGTGCGTCACCATGATGATCGTCGTGCCGGATTCGTTAATCTCGCCGAGGAGATCCAGCACACTGTCCGCCATGTGCGAGTCGAGGTTACCGGTCGGTTCGTCGGCCAGCAGGAAGCGCGGTTCGCCGGCGAGTGCACGGGCAATCGCCACGCGCTGCTGCTGCCCGCCGGAAAGCTGCGCCGGGTAATGCTGCATGCGCGAGCCAAGGCCCACCAGCTCGATGGACTGCTCTATGCGCCGCTTGCGTTCCGCTGCATCAAAGCCGCGATAGCGCAGCGGCACGTCAACGTTGTCGAAAATGTTGAGCTCCGGAATCAGGTTGAAGCTCTGGAAGATGAATCCGATCTTCTCGTTGCGTACCCGCGAGCGTTCCCTGTCACCAAGGCTCGAGATATCGCGGCCGTCGAGTTCGTAAGTGCCGCTCGTCAGGTCTTCGAGCAAGCCCGCAATGTTGAGAAACGTCGTTTTGCCGGAGCCCGACGGGCCGGTGACGGATACGAATTCGCCCTCGTCCACCGTCAGCGAGAACTCACGTAACGCGTGCGTCTCTACCGTGTCGGTGCGATATATCTTGGATACGTTTGTCATTTTGAGCATGGCCCTGTTCTCCTGATGATCGGGGTTGGCTAATCAGTTAGCAGGACCGTTTCTGCACTACGAAACGCGTCCAGGTTGGAAATCACTATCGTGTCACCGGGTTCGAGGCCCGAGATTATTTCGACGGCGCCAAGGCTGCGTGCGCCCGTCTGTATCTGGCGTTTCTCGGCAACGTTCTTTTCGTTCACGACGTATGCAATGCGGCCGCCACCGCTTTCGAGAAACTGCCCGCGCTGCACCAGCGTCACATCAGGGTGCTCGGCGAGCAACACGCGAACCGTGAGCCTCTGGTTCTGGCGCAGGTTGGCCGGCATCTCGCCGACGAAACGAATGCGGCTGGAAACCTGGTTGTTCGCAATCTCGGGCGATACAGCGACGAGTTGCCCGGGGTAGCGTTCGCCCCCGACCAGGACTTCTGCCGTCATGCCGATTGCCAGGTCGTCCGCGTAACTTTCCGGAATCTGTGCATCGACTTCGAAACGCGACAAGTCGACGACAGCCATGACCGGCATGTCACGCGCGACAGCAGCTTTCTGGTTGACCAGCAGGTCGCCGACGATGCCATCGACCGGTGACTTGATGGAGAGGTCATCGACCTGGCGGCGCAGGTTGTCGACCAGCAGGGATTCGCGATCGACCTGGAATTCACTGGCGCGCAACTCGAAGGCGAGGCGCTCGTCGAACAGGTCGGCATCCGCGACCGCGTGCCTGTACGCAAGCTGCGCGTTCTGCAGGTCGTCCTGCGCCTTCTCGTAGTCGATCGTCGGGATAACGCCCCGGGCATGCCCTTCATCGGCGCGGCGTTTCTCGCGTTCCGCGGCGACCAGCGCCACGTTCGCGAGATCGGCGGCCTTGCGTTTTTCGAGCGCGAGCTGCCGTGTTTCGATGCGCTGCCGCTCCAGCTCCATGTTCTGCTGCGCCAGCGCCGATTCAGCCTGCTGCAGCTGGTTGGCGAGCTCGGGGCTGTCGACCATCGCCAGCACCTGGCCGGCCTGCACCGCTTCGCCTGCCTCGACGTGCAACGTAATCGTACCGGCAGCCGATGCATACAGCGTCGGGCTGACAGCCGCAACGATGCGCCCCTGCACCGAGACATCCTGTACCAGGTCGCCCCGCGTGACGGAGGCAATGCGGACACGCTCGAGTGGCACGCTCACCGTCGCGTTGGCCCAGCGCTGCACGACTGGTGTGATCAGCCACCCACCGATGAACAATGCGATGACAACGACAGCAACGATTGCTTGCCGACGGCGCGGATCGGGCGGTTCGAGACGCACGTCCTGCGCGGATGTATCCGCGATTGCCAAAGCCAATTTCCCCTCCTGAGCCCCGCATCACCGGCAGGCACATCATGTTGTTCTGTCAATTTAGATGCGGGAGGCGGGAAAAACGTTTGAAAGGGGGGCGCTACATCCGGCTGAAGACGGCAGAATCGCCGAGATACTGGTCCTCAAGCAGGCGCCATGCCACGCCACGGCTGAAATCATAGATCCAGACAGCCGTTTTTCGCCGGTCGCCGAAGAAGCCCTTCCAGCTCTCGGTAAAGACCGCGGCATCGTAATCCGGCAGGTAGGCAACAGCCTTGAACGGGCCACCGTCGGGGAGCGACAAGCGTGTGTCGACTTCGCCGTCGAGCCCGACGAGCGCATACGCCGGCGGGCCGGCGGAGGCATCACGTAACCTGCACAGCAGGCGCTGTCGGCCGCGGATCCACACGGCATGGGGCAGGCTGCAGACTGCGGACAGCGCGTCCAGGTCGGTGCGGCTGCGATCACCAAAATCGTAGCGCCGAATCGGCCCGTCGCCGGCGCTGTAGATGGCCGCGGAGGGCGATACGGCTATCAGGTGCATCATGGCCGATACGGCGTGGCGATCCACGACAATGATCTCCGGGTCGTCACCATCCCAGACGGTTGCCCTCAGCCGCACGCCGTCGTCGTACAACAGGGTCTCCGGTCCGGGCAGGTACAGGCCGCCGTGACTGTCGAACAGGATAGCCGCGTGCCCGACATCGAGGTCGAAGCGCAGCAACCGCCAGGTCTCCTTGCGGTTGACCGGTCCGACCACTGTCAGCAACAGGCTGACGTCGCCGTAGCGCTTGATATCCCTGATATCGACATCGGCAAGCTTGCCGGCTATCGCCGTGCTGCCATTGCGCAGGCTGAGCTGCACCAGGTAATTGCCCGAGCCGAAATAGAGGTAGCCGGACAGTTCCACCGGGGGAGCTTCGTCGCAGGCCGCGATCAACCCCAGCAGCAGGAAAACGGTCGTCCGTGCCAGGGCACCAATACGCGTCGGGAATGAATAACGTGGCACTGGCGGGTGTGGCTCCAGAAGAAAATCGCAAGAAAGCAGACTATAACGAATCGGGACTGCCGGATATCCCGCAGCCAGTGGGAATCGGCAGCGATTTCGCGGAAAATGGCGGCTCGACGAGCCCGAAGGACGCGAACCATGAAAATGACAGCCGCCGCACTGGTGCGCCACGCACTGGAACAAATCGGGGTGCGCTACACCTTCGGTATACCGGGCGTCCACAATATTGAATTGTATGACGAGCTCATCAGCTCGAAGAGCATAACGCCGGTGCTCGTAACCCACGAAGGCGCGGGTGCGTTCATGGCTGACGCAATCAGTCGCGCGACGGATTCGATCGGCGTGCTTGCCGTCGTACCGGCAGCCGGCCTGACGCACGCGATGAGCGGTATCGGCGAAGCATTTCTCGACGGCGTACCCATGCTCATCATTTCGGGCGGCATCCGCACCGACATGGAGCAATCTTTCCAGCTCCACGATGTTGACCAACAGGCCTTGATGAAAACGCTGACCAAGGCGACTTACAAGATCGAGCGTTACGAAGAAGCCATACCGATCGTCTACGAGGCGTACAAGACTGCGACCGATGGCGAGCCCGGCCCGGTCTATATCGAGTTACCGGCCAACCTGCAGCTATTGACCGGTGATGTCGACAGCATGCCGCCCGCCGCCATCGTCCATGAACGCCCGCCACTCGACAAGCAGCTGATCAGCGATGCTGTCGAATTGCTTGCATCTGCCGAGCGGCCCGGCCTGTTTGTCGGCTGGGGTGCGAAAGACGTCACCGAGGATCTCATCCGTATCGCCGAGCACCTGGGCGCGCCGGTTGCCACGACGCTGCAGGGCCTCGCTGCGTTTCCAGGCGACCACCCGCTACATACCGGCATGGGCTTCGGACCGGCCGCGGTCCCCGCCGCCGAAAATGCGTTCCGGGAGTGTGACGTGATGCTCGCTGTCGGTACCCGCTTCGCGGAGATTTGCACCGGCAGCTATGGCGCGGTGCCACCCGACAAGCTGATTCACATCGACATCAATCCGG
>Ga0210081_1000150_pt1 | contig 11334 bp, 9 predicted proteins | sample White_ThreeSqA_D_FD_185589 | JGI IMG/M metagenome (GOLD analysis project Ga0210081, IMG submission 185589) | Wetland microbial communities from the San Francisco Bay, California, USA, that impact long-term carbon sequestration -... | ecosystem: Environmental > Aquatic > Marine > Wetlands ...
GTAAAGTCAGATGCAGTTGCAGTACCACCGTTGTCATTTACAACTTGTTTGATTACTTTAAGGGAGATTGGATCATCAGTGTTTGTGATGGTACATGTAGCAGATTCACCTAATCCAAGAGTTATCTGTGAACCGGTTTGCAGACCACCAACACAAGACCATGCACTGGAAGAATATCCAGGAATAGTTGTTTCACTTAGTGTATAAGTTCCAGCCACAACAGAATTATTTGTAACCGTGCCATTTCCTGAAAAAGTGGAAGGGCCTGTTGCAGTTAATACGAAGTTAGTTGGAACTGCAGTTCCACCATTGTCATTAATTACATTTTTCTGAAGAGTTAATGATGCACCGATATCATGATTTTCAATGCTGCATGTCACTTTCTCATTTGGTGAAAGAGTGATTTGATTAGGAGATGTGAATTGTCCTCCTCCTACACATGACCAGATCCCACTTGAGTTGTAACCACTTGGTCCGGTTTCAGATAAAGTGTAAGTAACACTGCTTTCCATAGGAAAACTAAGACCAGAGTCACCGTTTACGGTAAAGATAGTATTTCCATTTGAACTTGCACTCAATTGGAAATCTGCAGAGGTTGCATTACCACCGTGAGCGTTAGTTACATTTTTCATTAGAGTGAGTTCTGGTGCATAAAGTGGAGAGATTACATCAAATGCATCTAAGTTAATTTGACCTCCATCACAACCTCCATTCTTTTTTACTTCTACACACTCAAATTGGAAGGATTTACCATCAACGGATGTTGCTGGATTGTTCCAATCATCAGGGCTTGCTATATGTGCACCAAAAGCCGCAATAACGTGTGGACTAGAGGAAGTGTAGTTTACATAAAGTTTGGTCTTTTCAGTATTTCCACCAGAGTTAGATGGATTTCCTTCAGATACATATTCTATACTATGAATGGTAATAGTGTTGTTTTTAGGAACAAACATTGAAAATAATCTTTCATTCTGAGGGAGATTTTCAAATGAAGTAAGTGGTTGACCTTTCAAAGGATCAGTAGTGGTGGCATTTACGCCATCCATGGTATTTGCAGATGGACTTAAGGAGCCTGGAAGTGGAATTTCTTTTGTGACTTTTACCCAATTCTCACAAACATCCAAAGGCAATGAATCTAAACATGGATGAGGATCATCATTTCTGTCAAATGATGTAATATAGTCAAATGTATGTTTTTTAGTATTAGCCTGAGTTTTTGTAATATCCCAGCCAATTACAAGTTTCTGCCAAGGAGCAGCTGTCTCTAAACCCGTAATGTCAACTCTTACTGGAATTGATGAACCTTCTTTGTATGAAGCTTCATTAGTAATGTTTCCACCACTCCATTCTGCATCAGTATCACAAGGAGAATAGTTTGGAGGTTGTCCAAGATTCAAACATGCTTCAACAGAACCAACACCTGTTGAACCTCTACCGTTTGCATCAACTGCGTAAGCATCAATGGTAGAACCAATCATAATTGTACTGAAAAGTACAAAGAGAACCAATGCTGTTTTTGTGTTTATGAATTTCATGGCACTATGTAATTCAATATTACACACATCAAGTATTAAGGATATTTTTCTGTCATACGATCTGTTTACACTTTTTTTGCGCAGATCACGCATATTTTCTATGATGTTATTATTGATTGTGACACCCTGCGTGTACGCATGAGTTTTCCAGATTTAAATAATGAGGAAGACTCAAGCCAAATCAATATTTTTTACAAAAAGTTTTGCAAATATCACAAGTTTAGAGAAAGTAAATTATGGAAATGACCTCAATACGGCAGCATAACTTGCAAATCGATGATTCTCTGGGAAAACCTTTCGTTGAGAATATTTCGAAATGGGGTTCCCGATTGAACCATTCAATCCCAATGGTCCGGAAACATAATTTGCTTTATTGGCCCAGAACAAAACTTCATCAGTTGGACTAAAGTAATTTACAATTTTTTCTCGAATGATCTTATCAAGTAACTTGCCATATTTTGTAGATGAAGGAATATCACTGGTAATGGATGCGCCAAAGAAGTGAGCGCTTTCAATGATATTTTTATTTTGGTTCTTTTTGCTTAGTCTTTCCACAGTACTCAAAATCACCTGAGAGCCCAAAGAATGGCCCATCAACCTGATCTTTGTTTTAGGACTAACCAATTTGAAATCTTCGATGAACATACCTAAATTTTGACCATTTTTCTTTGCTATCATAACCCCAACCTTCAAAGATTGCTTGGCATGGGCAATCAGATGAGCCCCTGTAGTGTTTGAATCATAGCTAAACCCAATTACTGGATGAAAATAACCTAGTTTTCTTAGTGTGTTTTTAGCAATCATGGCTTTTGCTACAGCCCCAGCATTGTTGTTCCTTAGACCATGAATCATTATAACCAGTTCTTTGGAACCAATCAATTTTTCAAAATCTTTTTTTGGATAAAAATAATATGGATTTTTTTTCAAAGTTTTTCCAGTGGTAAGATCATAGTATCCTCTTGTGGAAATTCTAGGAATCGGTCTAGTCATTTTTGCACAGATGGTCCAAGCTGTTTTTTGTATTTTTCTATATCTTCTGGCTCCACTTTAGAAAATAGTGGAGATACTTCACCCAATTTGTGTCCAGGTTTTATCTCAAGCAAAGACATGGAATCCCACTTGTTTTTTTGAATTTCTCCAGACAGTCCAAGCTGTAACCATATTTTCTGTGCAGAAACTGGAAGAAATGGATACAGTGCAATAGAAATACTTCTTGCTGCATTTGCAGACAAATACACACATGTCTTTGTTCCTTTTTCTTTTTTCCAAGGTTCTTTATGCTGAAAGTATTGGTTGAAAAAAGAAGAAAACTCCATTATTTTTTTTAAGGCCCTATCAAGGTGATTTTGTTCTAATAAGGAACCCACATCTGCTGGAAAATTCTTGATTTTGTCTTCAGCTTCGTTATCTTTCTCATCGAATTCCTCAGGTTCAGGAATTTTTCCCTCAAAGGCTTTGTTTGTAAATCCTAATGCTCTGTTTACAAAGTTTCCCACATTACCAATCAATTCAGAATTTATTCTTGTTGTAAAGTCATCCCAGTCAAAATTCAAATCATCTTGAGAATATGGATTTATGGCAACAAGATAGTATCTCAAATAGTCTGCAGGGTAATATTGCAAAAATTGTTTTAATCCAATATACCAATTTCGACTCTTTGAGATTTTTTTGGATTGTAATGTTAGGTGGCCTCTGGTGGGAATATAGTCAGGTAATTTGTATTCCTCCCCAATTCCCAATCTCATGGCAGGCAGAAACAAATAGTGATGATAAACAATATCCTTTCCAATAAAATGATAAATGTCAGCAGAGTTCCAAAAATCTTTTCCGTTCAATCCTTTATCGTCAAGAAATTTTATTGCAGTAGAGATGTATGCCAAATGATTATCAAACCAACCATAAAAGACCTGCCCTTTAGCTTGCTCAAGAGGGATTGGAACCCCCCAAGTGATATCTCTAGTAATATCCCAATCAACTAATCCTGATTTTATCCAGTTTTGAACATATTTTTTTACGTCTTTTTGCAGATTTTCATTTTCATCAAGCCACTTTGTCAAGGATTCACCAAAATTAGTCAATCTAAAAAAGTAATGTGTTGTTTTTTCTTTTGTCGGGGTTTGACCACATATAGAACATTTTGGCTCAAAAATTTCTTCTGGAACACGGCCGCAGCTTTCACAAAGATCTGAATATTGGTCTTCTGCCTTACAATAAGGACAAATTCCTTTAACGTATCTGTCAGGCAAAAATTTTTTGTCATTACTGCAATAAAACTGGATGATTTCTTTTTGATAGATGTGTCCAGCAGAATTTAATTTGTCAAATACATCCTGAACAAATTTTACGTTTTCAGGAGAACTGGTTTGATAAAAAAAATCAAAATCAATTCCAAATGCGGTAAAATCATCATAATCTCTTTTATTCCAGTATTTCACATATTCTGAGGGAGTTTTTCCTTCTTTTTCTGATTGGATAAGAATTGGAGTTCCAAAATCATCAGAGGCGCAAAAATAGTAAGCCTCCACACCCTTTAGTTTGAGGAATCTTGTAGTTACATCTGCAGGAAGGTATGTTGATGCGACATGGCCTAGATGAATTTCTCCGTTTGCATATGGCAATGCACTTGTGATAATTGCTTTATCTCTCATTTGATTTCTGAATTGTTTTAGGAGTTAAGAAGTTTACCAGCTATTCATGTATTTTATTTGCTCAGAATTTAGTTTGTCAATCTTAACATCCATGGCTTTTAGAGCATCAACTGCAACCTGTTTATCAATTTCTTCAGGGACAGTGATTATTTTGTTGCCAATTTTTTGATGGTTTTTCAAAATGTACATTATTGACAAGATTTGGTTTGAGAAAGATTGGGCCATTACTTCTGGTGGGTGTCCTTCTGCTGCTACTAGATTTGCCAGTCTTCCTTCTCCAATAAGGTATACACGTTTTCCATTTTGTAAAGTACACTCATCAAGACTAGGCCTTACTTGTTTAACTGATTTTGATTTTTTTAGTAAAAAGTCTGCATCAATCTCCACATCAAAATGTCCAACATTTCCCATGATTGCACCGTCCTTCATTTGTAAGATGTGTTCTTTTCTAATGACACTAGTCATTCCAGTACAAGTGATAAAAATATCACCTATCTTACATGCTTGAGACATTGGCATAACCTCAAACCCATCCATATGAGCCTCTAATGCCTTGACAGGATCTACCTCAGTTACAATAACTTTACACCCCATTCCATGACAACGTGATGCAACACCACGACCAACCCAGCCATAACCTACTACTACAGCTCTTTTTGATGCCAAAAGTAAATTCATTGCTCGCAGATAACCATCGATTGTGCTTTGTCCTGTTCCATATCGGTTATCAAACATATGTTTTGTATATGCCTCATTAACTAAAATTACAGGGTATCGAAGTTTTCCTTGATTTTCAACTGCTCTAATTCTTGTAACACCTGCCGTAGTTTCCTCTGTTGCTCCAAGAATTGGTAAATCTTTGTATTTTGCATCAAAGTGAGCTTTGACGTTCATGTCAGCTCCGTCATCAGTCAAGATAGTTGGTTTGTGGTTTAGTACTTGTTCAATGCACCAATCATACTCTTTAACAGATTGACCATGCCATGCATAAACATGAATTCCTTGTGAAGCCAAAAAAGCTGCTATGTCATCTTGCGTGGTAAGTGGATTTCCACCGCAACAAGCAACAGTTGCTCCAAGTTCTTTTGCACCCATTAAAAGAACGGATGTTTCCTTGGTAATATGCAAGCAAAATCCCAGGGTTATACCTTTAAGAGGTTTTGATTTTTTTAATCTTTCAATAGTATTATTAAGAATCGCCATGTGAGATTTTGCCCACTCATATGATAGTTTACCATCTTTGATTAGTTTAGTAGAGGTTTTTACTTTACTCAATGCAGATTAGGCACATTGTCATTATAAATTCCTTGCATGCGAATCTAAATAAATAACAAAAATAGAGAATGTAATCAATGGCTTGGAAGAAAATTGCTGAAAAAAACGAAATATCAGCAGGTAAAGGAAAGGCGTTTAAAATAGAAGGAAAACAAATTGCAATTTTTAATCAAGACGGATACCATGCCCTAGACGATTTGTGCGTCCATCAGGATGGATCCATTGCACCAGGTAAGCTTGACGGAGATATTGTTGAATGCCCATTGCATTTTTGGCATTATAATATCAAAACAGGGGAATTAAAAGACTATATCAAAGATGTAAAGCTTCAAACTTATCCAGTAGAGGTTAAGGAAGACGGAATTTACGTTGATATCTAAAGAAGGGCATTTTTAATTAATATTAATTGAACTTGATAGTTATCTGCACAATTTTTATTCATTAAATTTTTGTCAACTAGTAGATGAATTCAGAAATCATTGAAGAGATTGAAAATCAAAATTATGAAAAAATAACAAAATTATATGAAGAATTCTTAATTGAACAAATTAAAAAAAACAAAGCCGAGGGGCTCATATTGGGTCTTAGTGGAGGAATAGACTCTGCAGTATTGGCATACCTTTGTAAAAGAATTCTAAAGGACAAGACCCTTGCTTTAATAATGCCAGATACTGACATTACACCACAATATGAAACTGAGGATGCATTAAAGATGATTTCGCTAACTGGAATTCCTTACAAACTAATTGACATCAAACCCATTGTAAAAGAATACACCCATTATCTTGAACCAAATGACTGGGCAAAAGGAAATCTAAGGGCCAGAATTAGAACAAACATTCTTTATTATTATGCAAACGCAAAAAACTATCTAGTTTTAGGATCAAGTGACAAAAGTGAGTATTTGATTGGGTATTTTACAAAATTTGGAGACGGAGCAGCAGACCTCGTTCCCATTATTTCATTGTACAAACTCCAAGTAAGAAAGATTGCAGAGTATCTCGGAGTACCTAAAAATGTAATTGATAAAAAAAGCAGTGCACACCTTTGGAAAAATCACGAGGCAGAAAAGGAGATTGGTGTAACCTACGAAGAGATTGATTCTATACTATATTGCATGTTTGATAAAAAATTAACATTGGAAGAGACCGTAACCAAAACAGGAATTGGAAATGACATAGTCAACAAAATATACAATCTTTATGTCAACAGCGAACACAAGAGATTACCGGCTCAGGCACCAAAAAGAGAGTAAAAATGAAGCTCCAAGATACTTTGTCAAATTTAGAAGCAGAGTTGAATGCAAAAGAAACAGTCAAAATTTACCTTTGTGGAGTTACAGTTTATGACGAATCCCATATTGGTCATGCAAGGACCATTATTGTTTTTGATGTGTTAAGAAAATATTTAGAAAGCAAAGGAATCAAAGTCAAATTTATTCAAAATTTTACTGATGTTGATGACAAGATAATCAATAAAGCAAAATTAGATAATATTTCTGCATCACAAGTAAGTGAAAAATACATTCAGCATTATTTTTCAGATTTTGATGGATTAAACGTAAAAAGAGCAAGCAACTATCCAAAGGCAACAGAACATATCTCAGACATTATTGAATTTATTAAAAAACTGATTGAAACAAATTCAGCCTATGTTTCAAAAAATGGAGTGTACTTTTCAGTCCCAAAATTTCCGGACTATGGAAAGCTATCAAAAAAGAAAATAGATGAATTGCAATCAGGAGCAAGAATTGAAGTGGATGAATACAAAAAGAGCCCACTAGACTTTGCATTATGGAAATTTTCTGAAATTGATCCAGTTTGGGATAGTCCTTGGGGTAAAGGAAGACCAGGTTGGCATATCGAATGCTCCACGATGAGCATAAAGTATCTTGGAGAGAATTTTGACATCCATGGAGGAGGAAGGGATTTAATTTTTCCACATCATGAAAACGAAATTGCTCAATCAGAATCATTTACACAAAAACAATTTGCAAAAATTTGGATGCATGTTGGAATGGTAACAATAAACGGTGAAAAAATGTCAAAATCTCTCGGAAATGTCAAATCCATAAAATATGTTTTAGACAATTGGGGACCAAACGTAATTAGACTTTTTTGCCTATCAGGTCACTATTCAAAACCAATAGACTATTCAGAGGATCTGCTAAAAGAAAATCTAATCAAGTGGAGGCAAGTAGAAACTTGCTTTTTTGAATTATTTAATGCAAATCAAGAAATTGAAAAAAATCAGAGTACGGAATTTGTAAAAAAGGCTTCCAAAGAATTTGATTCTGCTCTGGAATCTGATTTTAATACTCATTTGGGGTTGTCTTCATTTTTTTCTCTAGTAAAGGAAACAAATCGATTGGCAGCAGAAGAAGAACTGGGAATTAATGAACAAAGAGTAATTCGTCCAGAATTTGAAAGAATGTTAGAAATTTTAGGATTGAAAATCCCAGAAATTTCACCCGAGCAAAAGTCAAAAATTGATGAATTAATAGTAAATCGTAAAAAATTCAGGAGCGAGAAAAACTTTATCGAAGCAGATAAAATTAGAGACATACTAAACGAAATGAATGTAGAGTTGATTGATCATAAAGGAAGAACAATTTGGATGAAAAAAGAAAAAATCAAGTCAGACCACTAAATATTAAATTATAAATTCCAATCAATAGCTAGAGCTAAATTCATGAGTAAAAAAATTAGCTTTCATTAATTAGTTTCATCTAATTTTCACATTACTTATTTATGAAAAAATAAAATAAAACACATGAATGCATGGAATAAATTTTGGCAGTGGTATGAAAACAAAATTTTAGGAAGCGTTATCCTTATTGCAATAATACAGTTCATCCAAGTCCCACATATGATCTGGAATGCAGACATGATGTTGGAATCAGGGTACGTATCAAGAATTCATCCAGTGATTGACTGGTTTTTGTACGGAGTAGATCTAATTGAAATTGTTTCAATACTCAATGTAGGAATGATCATGTATAGTTTGATTAAGAAAAGGCATGAGAAATCAAATAAACCAACTGAAAAAGTTTCAGAATTATAATAATTTTATCATGAATCCAGAAAATTAAAAATAAATCAAATAATCATGAATGGAATCTCTGCCTAAAACTAGATATGTGTATAATGTAACGATATTGCGTTGGAATCAAAGATGGAATCCTTTAAAGAAATAACACCAATTTATGGAACTTATGAGATTAGTGAAAATACAGAATTCCTATTTCCTTCAATTAAGGTAAGAATTGAAAAGGAGCAAGAAAATAGTTTCAATTATTCACGCATAGACTCTGAGGGAAATACTGTCGAAAAATTAATTCCTGCAAACAAAAACAAAATTACTATCGAGGTTGCCCCTATAAGACCTCTAAATTATCCTGCAAGAAGAACAAATTTCGTCTATCTTGATTTTGATAAAGAGGTGTTTCTAAGCGAGGGAGCTGAAACTTCATTTCTTGTCCGATGCCCAGTTGAAGTAGGGATTTTTCTTGTTCATGACTCTCATAAAGACTCGATGGATTCTTTTACATGTGATCCATCAAGGGCAAGATTTGGATTGTATGGATCTCCTGACACCGGAATTTTATGCAAATATTTCAAAGTACCAATTGTAAAATCAGAGTTAGACTCAGAACTGTATCATAGCTGTACCATCAGACTGAACTTTGAAAATCAGCTAGATAGAGGATATTCCATAAAAAAAGTTGTTTTCCCAATTACCGATCATACAATATACTATGAAGAAGAAAAATCTCAGTTAGACTCTTTACAAATAAAACTAAGAAAAAGAGGAGTTGTGGAATTTGCTGAAGCTGCCGAAGTAATACTCTCAAACATAACTTGGACAAAATCTCCTTCATGGGAACAAGATACACATACACCTTCAATGGAGATGGGATTAGAGTAATGTTTGAAGACTTGTTTGCTCATTTGGATTCATTTGAGATAGCAGGTACAGAACTTTCACTGTTTAACTTGTTCTTGGGCGCAGTCATTATGCTTATAGGATTTACCATTGCCAAAATTGTAAGAAGCCTTTTCAACAAGTATTATGCACCGGTGTTGCCAGAGCATACTGCCAAAAATTTTGGCAAGATGATATACTTTGGAATAATAATAATTTCGTTTTTGGTGTTTACATCAACAACAGGGATTGATTTTTCAGGATTACTTGTGGCAGGAGGAATACTAGGAATTGTTATTGGATTTGCAACTCAATCAGTTGTGTCTAATTTAATTTCAGGTATTTTCCTTCTAATCGAAAAACCTGCAAAACAAGGAGATTCTATTGAATTACCTGAAAGTGGAATTTCAGGAAGTTTTGTTGATGTAGGGACATTTTCTTCAAGAATTAGAAAATTTGATGGGACAATCATGAGAGTGCCCAATGAAAAATTTTTCACGTCAAATATTCGAGTACTTACAGATTCTTCAGTTAGAAGACATGAGGCCGTAGTAGGGATTGCCTACAAAGAAGATATTGATGCGGCAGTGGAAGTTTTAAAAAAGACAATCATGAGCAGGATGCCTTTTGTTTTACATGAACCCGCACCAGAATTTAGAATAGAAGCATTGGCAGACTCCAGTATCAACATAATGATTCTTGTGTGGCACCCAAAACAAGATTGGGGAAAAGTTGCGCCCACCATGTTAAAGATTGCAAAAAATGCGTTAGATGACGCAGGAATAGAAATTCCGTTCCCTCAAAGGGTCATTTGGAAAGGAGATAAAGACTAAATTAAATTATTAAAAGTTCAAACTCTTGGAATTTTATTTTTAGATTACCATCTAGCCTGAATGGTATTTTTCTCAATGAGATCTTGTGCTTTTTGTTCTTCTAAGAACATTTGTTGTTTCATTGCATCATCAATTCGTTCTTTATACTCATAATGATATCCAAAGCTATCAGGCAACAAAGAAATCAACTTTGAAGAATCAAATATCTTGGATGCTTTGACTTGTTCGTTTTCCAAGACGTCACCAAATTCAGAGTGTAGTCTAGTTCTTGGTTCACCCTTGTCTTGGAATCTTTCAAATGTTTTGTTTATTTCCTTGAATGAACCAAAAGAGTTCATTTCAAAGATTCTGCCATCATCAGAAACCCAGAATTTACTATACTTTTCTGTTTGAGTAATCTTCATCAAACCCATGTTTTTAACTTCAGATGGAATCATTTTTGTTTCCATAGGATTAAGAGACCTACCTCCAATTTCAAATCCTTCATTTAAGTAAGTAGTTTGATCACGGAACTTGAAGTCAATTGCCTTTATCGCCATAGTTTGGTCCATCAAAGGTTCCAGGAATATTGCAGTCATCATAGTTCTATCACACTTTTCTTCCAATTCTTTGTCCATACATTTTACTTTTTGATGAATTATGCTCAAGCTGGTGGGGTCAATAACATTGGTTCGTTGTACAACCTTTACATCTTCTACATCTCCATTCAAATCATACCAAACTTCCACTCTCATCTCAGCAAGATGACCCATTCCAACTTCAGGCACTCCAAAGAGGAATTCTTGAACCATTAATTTCTTATCAGCATAAACTGTTGCAACAAAAGAATTTTCAGTTCCAATATTCACAGATTGTTTAGCAAAGGGAGTATGATGATTATCTGTAATAGTAAAAGATTTTCCATTAAATGAAAATCCATTTTCCACTAATAATGAATTGCGAGTTTCATGATTAATGCCAAATGTTGGTCTAGTATCCCATTGGTTATCTCCGCGTTCAAGTTTTTTCACATGTTCTCCCACATCAGTATCTTCAGGCGGAGTTGTGTTATCATCAGGATTATCATCCGGAGTATCAGAGGTGACAGTTGCTATGTTAGATACTGTAGTGCCGTTTTGG
>Ga0210081_1000151_pt1 | contig 11254 bp, 14 predicted proteins | sample White_ThreeSqA_D_FD_185589 | JGI IMG/M metagenome (GOLD analysis project Ga0210081, IMG submission 185589) | Wetland microbial communities from the San Francisco Bay, California, USA, that impact long-term carbon sequestration -... | ecosystem: Environmental > Aquatic > Marine > Wetlands ...
ACAAGCAGAAGTATACAATAATTTCCAAGATACAGATGGCTGTCCTGACAAAATTAGCTCAACATTAGATAGCGATATGGATGGAATTTATGATATAATCGATTCTTGTCCAGTAACGCCTGAAGTATACAACAATTACCAAGATGAAGATGGCTGCCCAGACAGCATTTCTGAAGATATCAAAACTTATGAATTCCCAGATACCGACGGGGATGGAATCGAAGATAGAAAAGATCAATGTATTAACGAACCTGAAAACTTTAATGGTTATCTAGATTGGGACGGTTGCATTGATGTAATAGCTTCTAAATCAGTAACTTCATCTAAAATTGATTCTGATGGCGATCGAATTTATGACAATATGGATCTCTGTCCAACCAATCCTGAAACTTGGAACAAATACAAAGACTTGGACGGCTGTCCTGACATAGCTCCCGAACAACAAAGATTTGTTCATGATGATGATTTGGATGGTATTATTAACGATCTTGATCTTTGTCCCTCAGAACCAGAAGATTATGATGGCGATAGAGACACAGATGGATGTCTAGATGAATAGGAGTTTACAATGACAAGCAAACTCTTTCTTTTATTCTTGTTTATGATTGGAACTCTTACAGTAGTAACAGTAAGTGCTGAAGAGTTTTATGATTTGGATAAAGATGGAGTTGAGGATTCTATGGATATGTGTCCAAACTTAAAAGAAGATAATGAAGGAGTTTTTGATGGCTGTCCTTCAAACTTTGTTCCATGGTATGATCACGATTATGATGGAATAGAAGATCACGTGGACAAATGTCCTACTTTAAAAGAAAACTATAACAAATATCAAGACCAAGACGGTTGTCCAGACTCCTTAACTGCTTTTGAATCTTCAAAACTAGTAGACACTGATGGAGATGGATTTGATGATCATTCTGATCATTGTCCAAATCAACCAGAAACCTTTAACAATATTTTAGATTCAGACGGTTGCCCAGACGATTACATTTCCAGTATTGATAGAGATATGGATGGATTCCCAGATGCAATTGATGCATGTCCGCAAGAAAAAGAAACTTTTAATCGATTTCAAGACGATGATGGTTGCCCAGACAAAATTGTAACACTAATCCTTGATTCTGACGGTGATGGTATTCTTGATCATTCTGACTCTTGTCCATTATTAAAAGAAAATTTTAATGATTTTGAAGATGAGGATGGCTGTCCAGATACTAAATCAAAATTAGCTGATTCTGACGGTGATGGAGTTCCAGATATTACTGATTATTGCCCAAACGAGCTAGAAAACTGGAATAGGTATTACGATTATGATGGCTGTCCAGACGTGCTACCAGTTAGTACTAAAGCAGCAGATACAGATAGAGATGGTATTAATGATGACATCGATCAATGCCCAAACGAAAAGGAATCTTGGAATAAGTTTGAAGACAAAGACGGTTGCCCTGATATGATTCCAGAACAATCCAGGTATAAACATGATTCTGACCAGGATGGCATAATTGACAATAATGATTTATGTCCATATGAAGCAGAGGACTATGATGGGAATCAAGACCAAGATGGTTGTCCAGATAAATAATTTACAAATTTAATACAGTAAATATATTCCAAAATTAAAAAAAATTAATGCTTCCAAAATTTTCAAGTAAGGCCTTTTTGGCACCAATGGCCGGAGTAAGTGATCCTGCACTAAGATTACAATGTAAAAAATTTGGAGCCGGTTTAGTTGTTACTGAATTTACAAACATACACAGCATAATCGCAAAAGAAAAACAATTAAAAGAAAACCAAGAAACAATTCAAAAATTTATTGAATTTTCTGAAAGCGAACGACCATTATCAATCCAATTATTTGGCTCTGATCTTAATGCCCTAGAAAAAGCAGCCAAAATTGTTGAACCTTATTTTGATATTATCGATTATAATATGGGATGCCCAGCTCCTCATATCACCCAACAAATGGCTGGTGGTGCTCTTTTACAAGAGCAAAATCTTACAAAACAAATTTTTTCCACTTTGGTCAGAACAGTCAAAAAACCAGTTACCTTAAAAATTAGACTTGGTGTTACTGAGGCAAGTAGATATCTATTCAAAGATATTGCAGAAATTGCTGAGGATGAAGGAATTCAAATGATCACTCTTCATCCTAGAACTGTAAGTCAGGGGTATTCAGGAAACGCTGATTGGAAAATGATCAAAGAGCTAAAAGAAATAACAAATATTCCAATTGTTGGAAACGGTGATATTACTACTCCAGAAGATGCTGAAAAGATGCTAAATGAAACAAACTGTGACTATGTTATGATCGGAAGAGGTGCTATGGGAAATCCATTTCTATTTGAACAAATTAATGATTACCTTAAAACAGGAAAATATGAAAAATATTCTTTTAAAAATAAAATTGATTCTTTTTTTGAATACCTTGATCTCACCAAACAATACAAAATAAAATTTGCAAATATTAAAGGTCAAGCAATGCGATTTACAAAGGGAATGAAAGATGGTTCAAAATTAAGGTCAAAAATTACATTTACAAAAAATATTGATGATCTTGAAAAAATCATGAAAAATTGTCATGATTAACAGTAATTTTAAAAAAGTAATTTTGAAAAAATCTCCATGAACAAATTTAAAAATTTGGACAGATTTTTATAATTATGTAAAAAAATTATAAAATTTTTTAATTAAGATAAATTATTACTTATATATGTCAAGTAAAAATACAACATATGACAAAGGGGGATCAATGAAATGGCAACGGGTTATGTTCTCATAAATTGTGAACTAGGTTCTGAAGAAGCTGTTATTTCAGATCTGAAATCTATTGATGGAGTAAAAGAAGTCCATGGCACATTTGGCGCATATGATATTCTAGCAAAAGTCCAATCAGACCAAGTAGAAAAACTTCGTGAAACAATTACATGGAAGATTCGAAAAATTCCTAAAATCAGATCCACATTAACTCTGATGGGAATAGAAGGACAAGAATAACTAAATAACTCGAATTTTATTTTAATAATTTATGATTTGGAAAATAGGGAGTTTTCATGGTTCTAATAATTTAATTAATTACTTTGAGTCATTGCAATTATCTATACAATTCTTGCAGAATGCAACTGGAATCCTTAAACCTCTTTCAAAAAACATATGGGAAAATACATTTCTATTTTCATGAGTACAACCAAAAATATATCTAATTGAATTCATAGTTTAACAATACAATCAAGATTAATTAGGATTTATTGATATTTTTTAAAATTTGTTTAAATTTTTGATTCCTTTTGGATAAACATATTCAAAATTAGTTTAGTCTCCTCTAAATTCACTCCAACCCTTTCCAAGACTTTGGATTATTTTGTAAGCTAATCTGTCAATATTTACATGAGGTTCTGCAGTAATTAGGAGAATACTGTTTTTTAATGGAAAACTCATCATGACAAGTTTTTCTCTCCTGGAAGCAGAATATTTCACCGCACCCATGGAATAATCAAATTTCTTTCTGGTGGAAATTCTTAATGCTAATTCTCTAAAAATTTGGCGTTGCTCTTCATCATTTTCAAATGGTATTATTCCTTCTCTAAATTGACTTTCTATTAAATTTCCTTTTAGATCTACAAACCCTGCAAATCTAACCTCCTTTTCTGAAAGTATTTGCCCTAATCTTTCTTTTAATAATTTTTTTGGAATGTCAACGCTCATGGTTTTTTGATACAATTTGTGGATAGTTTGTACATAAAAGACATCTCATTTATTGGATTATTTTATGAATGCCTTTGTATGTTTTAAGAAAAAATAGATCTTGGTTGATTAACTTATGATTGTTTTAAAATAAAATGATTAGAGGGCTTCTGTTCCTCTCTTTTTTGTTGCAATGTTAACTACATCATCTATATTCGATACAGTTACAATTCCATCTCCGCCTTTTCCAGTAAATGCAGCATCTGCAATGGCAGAAATGACTGATTCTACTTTGGAGTCGTCAACTATTGTACTTACAGTTGCTACCTTGTTATATTCAGCTTCAAAGGTCCCTGTTCCTCTTCCGGCTCTCATTGTTTGCCTTTTTCCTGAACCTCTCCCATTCCCTTCTAGAATGGTGAAACCTCCTACTTTGTCCCTGATGGCTTCTGAAACTGCACCAATTTTATCGACTTGTATGGTCGCCTCGACTCGCTTCATTTGCATTCCTAAATCTCTATTATTTAAAAAAGATCATATGTTTTAATAGAAACTTTATGATACATTTGCATTGAGGTTATACTGTTATCCTCACACCTTTTTAGTTTGATTTTGAAACAGAGTCTATGAAAAGTGATGAGAAGCGCTCACAGCGATTAAACTATCTTTTGAGATATTATCTGAAAAATCCCAAAGAAGTCGATCTTTATCTACGTGCTAAGCAAATGGGTGTAACTGATACTACTGCCAAAGACTATATTCGGACAGTAATAATTCAAGCAAAGAAAATCTATGCAAAATAGAAATTCATTTTTAGTCTTTTGAAGCCTGTTTTATTAAATATTTTTTAGCCAAAATTATGATTCTTTTCAAAATCTACTAATCTTAAACACGGTAACTTCATAAACAATAGTTAAAAAGAATAAGGTAAGCATGCCTGACTCCATTTTAGATGATGTTCAAGCCTTAATGGATAAAGAATTTGGTGATAAAAGAATACTAGAACAAATTCTAAGGGCTGCAAAAAATGATGAGGTAATTAGTAATTTTGAAAGAAACTATGTAAGAAAACTTGCAGAAAAACATTTAGGAAAAAAACCCATTGTAGAAAAACTTGTTTCAGAAAAACCTGTAGAAGCGCAAAAGATCATTTCCACAGTCACACCAGAACCAATTCCGCAAAAACCGTTACAACCAATACAAACTTGGTCTAAACCCACAAAAATTTCAAAAACAAGTTCTAAAAATACAAAAGTTCTGTTGGGAATTGGATTGGCATCATTACTGATAATTGTAATTGCTGCCGTTTCTATGAGTGAAACTTCTGATTTAACTCCAACCATAAAGACAGATCAAACGCCAAAAACATCAAGTTCAAGCTCCTTTTCAATAAAAACAGATCAATCATCTTATTCAACAGGTGATATTATTTCTATAACTGGAAGCTCCAAAATTAGTTTTGGAAGTCAAATTGAATTATCTATCAAAAATTCTGATGGTGTTTTAGTTTGGACTGAACAAGTAAATGTTAAACGTGATGGGGAATTCACTACTCTGACTTTTGCAGGAGGATCAGGTTGGGAAAAATCTGGAACATTTACAATAATTGCTCAAGGAGAATCAGAAACAGCATCAAATACTTTCTCCTTTAGAAAGTAACTAATCAAATTCTTTCCAGTGTGTATCAATAATTTTTCTTAATACTTCAACTGTTATCTCTTCCATGTATTCTCTATAAACAGTGTATTTGTTGTGTTGAATTTTTTCATCGTAAATATCGTTTTCATTTTTTGGAACCCCCCCTTGTTTCCATTGATTCATTTCAAATATCCAAATTTTTGAATCAGGATTTGAAAATTCATTTTCATCACATCCAATGATGTAAAGATAACATTTTGTCACTTGGTTTAGCTTTTCATGTAGATTTTCATAGGCAATCATCTGTCCTTTTGGAATATTGATTTTATCATTATGGAATCCCTTGAATTCAAGAACAATAAAACTTCCATTATGCTCAATTAACCAATCAACATCTGTCCCTCCTGATGCAATCATTCCATGAACTATCAATTCTCCTAAGACCTCCCTCCCACGAGTAAATTCCTCTTGGTCAAAAATTTGATATTTTGCCTTTGGATTAATTTTCAAGGTATAATTCACATGGTTTTTTATTTGAGTACTAGATTCTTTGTCGTACAATGTGTCAATCAAATCATTGGTTTCATTTTTCACAAATGATTTGCCCATTTACCTGATGATAAAATGGTTTGTATAATAAAATAAAGTTGTTATATTTTTTATGATCTAACGGGACAAATACTCTCCACTTGATCCTTTATACAATACAAAATAATCCTCAGGATTCTTTCGATTTTTTTTTGCATTTAATGCATCTTGGTACATATCAAAATGTTCAATAAAATATAACTGCCCATTAGGCTCGTCAAAATAATCTATTCCAACAAGGTCAAATCCATTATCTGGAGTGAATTCTTTTTTTACTTTTTCTAAATCCTCTTCTTCCATTAATTTTGTTTTAAGGCTATATCTAATAATTGTATTAACTTAGTTATTGTTCATATATCATTAGATTTTTTTCTTCAAGTAATGAATGAAGATTATGTACAGAACGATAAACATCTGATTCTTTTTTGGCTCCAGTACAAACCAACTTCCCTGAGGCAAACAGCAGAATTACCGTTTTGGGTTCTAGCATTCTATGAATAAGTCCTGGAAATTGTTCTGGTTCATACATACTACGGGGAAGTGTTTTTGCTGCCTTTTCTAAATGAATTTTTCCACCCAGATTAATTGCAGCTACAATATTCTGAACAGTAATCACTGCATCTTTTTTTATTTTGATTTTTTCTTTTCGTAATTTTTGAACAACAGTATTGACTGCCTTGATTGCAAGTTCTTCTGATTTAGCTCCAGTACAAACCATTTTACCTGTTCTGAAAATCAAAGTAGCGGTTCGGGGGGAATTCAATCTAAATACCAGACCAGGAAACTGATCTGGATGGTATTCTGTATCTGGAAATTTTTGAGTTATTTCGTTTAGATCAATATCTTGGTCTATTGATGCTGAGGCAACTACATTTTCCACACTAACAATAGGTTTGGTCTCAGCCATTTCGAGGGACTTTAAATATGGCCTTTATATATACTAGAGAGCATTTCTAGGATTTTAGAATTTTCTAATGATGTCCAATCCATTGATATCTAAATTCTTCATCTATAATCTCTGAAATGATATCTTTTCTTTTTACAATGTTTTTTGGAATTTCTACATCAAAAAAACCTAATTTACCTTTCCAAGGAATTGGGATTCTAAACGGTTTTGGATTTTTTAACATGAATCCAAATTTTTTATCTGGAAACTTTGCAATAGCATAATGAAATTTTTTGTCCGCAGTAAGTTCTTTTTGTGAATAATACATTTTAACATCATAAAGTGTTGCTCTTCCAACAATCATTCCTGTTGGCAATTTTGTTTTGATTTTCAATCTCTTGCAATCCTCTTTTCTTACTTTTAGTGGGGAATGAATCAAAAACTCTCCTCTGAAATTTGTATTCCAACTTCTTAACTCAATACTTTTTTCCCCTGAAATAATCAAATCAGCAAACGGTTGAGAAATAGATAAACACTTCAAGATGATTCTTTTTTTATAAAATAATACCTCATTGAACACTACATCTATTCGGACCCATTTCTAAATCCGGAACTTGTTCCTCAGTAATTGGAATGGTGCCTTTATTGACTTTAATAACCATTGAATAATTCATGGGTCGAGGCACTGTCATATTTACAACTTTTTTGATAAATTCATCTTTGTTTAAATCAAGCAATGAAAGGTTTTTTGCAATTTCCGGTGTGGTGTAAAAAATTCCGTTTTCTGTAGGTTTTACACCTTCGCCATGATGGGTTGGAAATATCTTACAATTTGGAGGCAAATTCAATAATTTATTATGCAAAGTTTCATGCAATTCTCCAGCAAATTCTTCTGCCTTATCACGAAGGTCAGGTCTCCCAATAGATTCCACAAATAATGTATCCCCAACAAAAGCATAGATCTCATCTACTACATATGTCATACTTCCAGCAGTATGTCCAGGTGTATGCATTACTCTAATCTGTTTTCTTCCAATTGGTATTAGTTCTCCATCCTTTGCCTTAGCACTCTCAATGTTATACTCTTCTCTAGCACTAAAGTACAAATCTGCATTTGCTAGTTTAGATAGTTGTAGTGCTGCGGAGACATGGTCTGCATGTTGATGAGTATCAATGACTTTTCTTATTACCAAGCCTTCTTTTTCTGCAAATTCTAGATATTTTGAAGGTGGATAGGTCGGATCAATTACTATTGCCTCTCCATTTGAACCAACAATATGAGATAAACAGCCTTTTCCTACTTTTTCAACTTGGATGATTATCAAATCCTCTTGTTTAACTACTGTATTTGCATTTAGTACTTGATTCCATCTTGACATTCCCCCCTCTAGGGATGTTGCTTCAAACCCCTTTTGCGCCAGAGCAAAAGTGGCAACCATTGATCTATTTCCATGTGAACAAATTGTAACAATTTTTTTATTTTTAGGAATTTTTTCAAAATCTTTTTCTGAAAATAAATCAGAAAGAGGGAAATTTACTGCTCCTGGAATTTTAAATTCTGAAAATTCCATTGGTTCCCTAACATCAAGCAAGAATACATCTTCATTATTTTTTAGAGAATTCCAAAGATTTTCATTTGATATGGCAGTTTGTTGTGAACTTTTGATAAGGTCTTTTGTCCAACTTTTAATACCTTCTTTAAGGAAACACGCATCAAAACCAAACCTTCCAAGTAAGGTCACATTTTGAGATGATTCTGAACCATTTTCATCAACTAAAACAATTTTGTAATTTTTGGGTAATCTGGACATTACTGCTTGTTTTTGTTGCATACTTGCAAATTTTGAATTTGCTGAGCCTTCAATGTGACCCTCCATAAATTTATCTGGATCTCTTAAATCTAAAATTAACAAAGGAATTTTTTTTTGGATAAATGATTCTAATTCTTCTGAAGTAATTTCATTATCAGACATGAATTGTTTTGTTTTTAGGAAAATTAGTAGTTTTTGATAGAAATAGCATTGAATCACTCTTCTCCTAATATTCTGATGACTTTACTTGGAATATCGTTTAGTCTACTAACTGCCAAAGTTCTTTCATATCCTAAATGTTTCAAATTTGAAGCAATAGCTGTAGCTCTAATTGTATTTGGCCCCAACCCAATTGCTACCATTCTGATTCCAAGACTCTTCATGGATTTTGTCATATTCCTGACCGCTGTTGGATCTGATGGTTCTCCATCCGTTAAAGTTAGAAAAATATCTGGTCTTTTAGACTGTAAAACTGGAAACATTTTTCCATAAACTTCAGCCAAAGGTGTGGATCCATTGGCAACAATTTGAGCCAATCGTTTTGCGGTTATTGTATTCCACTTGACATTGTCTGGTTTTATCTGCCAGCAAACAACAGATCTATTTTGTGTACTAAAAGCATAAACTGCAAATTTTACTCTAAGATATGCTAAAACTTCACAAAGTGCTAGAGTTGCTTTTTTGTATTCCAAAGCATTGGATGCAATGCTTGAAGAATGATCAAGCAAAATTACAATTTTTGTTTTAATAGACTTTTTTACATCTTCAAAAAATGGTTCATGTCCTTCAATATAGTGCTCCTCATCAAATTCATCCCCACTTCTGAGATGTTGTTCCTTCCAACCCGATTTCCATTCTTTGAATTTTGTTTTCAAACTATTGATCAATGCCAAATCATAGATTTTTGATTCATCTGTATTGTTTGTACTTGGAATTTGTAATCCGATAGACTCTGGTGTTAATCCTATATTGTCACTTTTTTTATTCTCATCTACAAGGACTCTGTACTCTTCATAGATATTATCCCCCTTTAGTGCAGCCTCTGGATCTGTTTTTCCAAAATCACCTTCTTTGTTTTTTGATACTATTTTTAAAAATTTTAATAATTCTTCCTCTGTTAACGCCATTCCAGATTTCATAAATGGTAATGATACTGGTACTGTCAAAAGAGAATCAATGTCTAAAATTTTTATGATTTCATTAATTTTTTTTTCTAACCATTCTGTATCGAAGTTATTTTTTATTGCCTCATTTACAATTCTATTTCCAAATTCTGAAGCCTTTTTTATTCTCTCAAAATGACTAGATTGAATCTCTCCCTTTAACGCTCCAAACATAAAATATTGATAGAAAGCTTCTACAATTCTTGCCTTGCCATAGACCGTATGTAGAGGGGGTCTTGAAATAAGCATAAATGAATAATTAAAAATAATTTCTTCATCCATTCCCATCCAAATTTTTCTGCCAAGGTATTCTACTCTTTTAGTTTCCAAAGTGTTTAGGATAAATCCAAAGGCATGGTCATTACTGAGTATTTTTTTACAAAATTTTAGCCTCATTGCCTCATACCACAAAGAAGTTCTAAATTGCCTATATCTTTGGAAATAATTGCCAATTCTTTTTTCCAATGGGATTAAGATCACTTTGTTTTCAACTAATCTAGTTTTTGTTTCAAATTTATCAGAAAATTCCACTATCACATTTTCTTTTTCTGACCATCTTCTTACCAAAAAAGTAGCAATTTCTATTATAGTTTCATTTCTTAATTCTAAGGATTGCATCTAATTTCCAAACATTGATGTTATGATGTCTCTTACTTTTTGATGTTCTATGTTTCCCCACTGGGTGTATACATTTCCAAAAACAATTGTTGCCGATTCTTTTGGAGTCATTCCTTTATCAAGTAATTTGCCGAATGCTATTGTTTCTCTAAGGCTGGGGGAATAGAATAATTCTTCCACTGCTGCAGCTTGTCTTAATGTATTTGCTAATTTTATGCCCTGAATGAGCTCAGATTCATGTTCAGTTGAAACATATTTTTTTACAATTTCCAACTCAATATCTTCAGGTGGGTATTCTAGACTAACTCGCACCGGAAATCTGCTTAATAGTTGTGGGGGGAGTTCCTTTGTTCCACTGTGAGTCAACGGGTTAATTGTTGCAATTACAAACCATCCATCCTTTGCTTGAACAATCTCTCCGGTAGATTCTTTTAATCCAATTTGACGTCTGTCATCAAGGGCTTCATCTAATCTCAATAGAACATCTGCTTCTGCTGAATTAATTTCATCAAGATATAGCATGCTACCTTCTCTCATTGATTTTATCAAGATGCCTTCGTCAAAACTAACTGTTCCATTAGTTAATGTCTTTGTTCCCACTAGATGACTTTCTCTTGTTCTTAAACTAAAATTAATTGATTCAAGCTTTACTCCTTTACTTCTTGCAAAATCCCGCACTAGTGATGTTTTTCCTGTTCCCTTGGGGCCAATTATTATTACAAATAGATTGGCTTCATATGCTTTGTTTAATATTTTGATGGAATTATTCCAATCAAGATAAGATGATTCTGACAATTACAAAATCATGTTCTTTACAATATTTAATTTTAGACCTAATTTCCAAATGATTCTATTTTAGTAAAGGATTC
>Ga0210081_1000152_pt1 | contig 11208 bp, 10 predicted proteins | sample White_ThreeSqA_D_FD_185589 | JGI IMG/M metagenome (GOLD analysis project Ga0210081, IMG submission 185589) | Wetland microbial communities from the San Francisco Bay, California, USA, that impact long-term carbon sequestration -... | ecosystem: Environmental > Aquatic > Marine > Wetlands ...
GCTGTCATGACGGTCACCTGCGTGCTGTCGCTGCTGCTGATCCAGGCATTGTTGCTGCTGGGACTGCACGTACGTATCGATCTCGGCAGACCCGTGCTGATTCTCCTTGGCGTGGCGGCACTCAGTGCGTATCTGGTGGCCGACACGAAGAAGGTAACCAGCGACGCCTTCAAGAAAGGCTCGGATTTCCTTGCGGCTGGCCGCCTGGAGCCTGCTTTCGCCGAATTCCGCCGCTGCACTCCGTCCGATACGATCGCGGCTGTCATGTACAAGCTGTCGCTCGCCTTCGAGCAGCAGGCGAAGCCTGAGCGGGCCGAAGCGGTGCTCGAATGGATGAAACGCACTCACGGTGCCACGTCCCCCGGTGCCCTGTCCGGGCAGAAGGTCGATGGCGCCCCGACGCGCCTCGGCCGCTACGTCATCGAGAAGCGTATCGGGCGCGGCGCGATGGGGGCCGTCTATCTCGCGAAAGATCCGCGCATCAATCGACCGGTGGCGCTGAAAGCCATTCCGATCGAAAAGGAGTTCGAAGACGAGGAACTGAAGGAGGCCCGGCTGCGCTTCTACCGCGAGGCGGAGTCCGCAGGACGCCTGACCCATCCGAATATCATTACCGTGTTCGACGCCGGTGAAGAAAAAGGCCTGGCATACATCGCGATGGAGTACGTGCCCGGTATCCCGCTGCGCAGCTTTACAGACCCGAAGAAACTCCTGGCGCCAAAACGTGCACTGGAGCTGTGCGCTGCGACTGCTGAAGCACTCGATTATGCGCACAACCAGGGCGTCATTCACCGCGACATCAAACCGGCGAACCTGCTGTACAACCCCAAGGAGGGTTCACTGAAGATCAGCGATTTCGGCGTCGCCCGAATGACCGACAATAACAACACCAAGACAGGAATCGTGCTCGGCACACCGATGTACATGTCCCCGGAACAGCTTGGCGCAGAAAAACTCACCGGGCTATCGGACTTGTTTTCACTTGGTGTTACTCTATACGAGCTATTGGTTGGAGAGGTGCCGTTCAAAGCATCAAACATAGCGGTACTAATGACAAAGATTACAACCGAAGATCCGGCGCCCGTGTCCACTCGGCGTGCCGGGATACCGCCGAGTGTTGACGCTGTCCTGGCTAAGGCAATGGCCAAACGTCCTGAAGACCGCTTTTCCTGCGGTGCCGAGATGGCCATCGCTCTGCGGAACTGCGCGAGATTTTCCTGAGATTCTTTTTGAGCGATAAAGACCCCCTTATATGAGCTTGCGCGGAAAAATTGACTTTGCCGAACTGACCGATACGGGTCGCGTTCGGGAGCACAACGAGGATGCGATCGGATCGGACCCCGACCTTGGTCTGATGGTCCTGGCAGACGGCATGGGTGGCTACAACGCCGGCGAGGTCGCCAGCGGCATCGCGGTTCAGATAGTGTCCGAACTCGCAGCCGAAGGTGCAAACCGCGAGGCCCGCCAGGAAATCGATCCACACAGCGGACTGATGCGCCAGTCGATCATTCTGCGCGACGCCGTATATCGCTCCAACAAGATCATTTACCAGACCGCACAGAGCCAGACGCATTGCGAAGGTATGGGGACGACCATCGTCGCCTGCATGTTTTACGACGACAAGGTTTCGATTGCGCATGTCGGCGATTCCCGCGCCTATCGGTTGCGCGGCGGTAAGCTCGAACAGATGACGCTCGACCATTCGCTGCTGCAGGAGCTCGTCGACCGCGGATTCTACTCCGAGGAAGAGGCGCAGCGCTCTACGAACCGCAACTATGTCACCCGCGCGCTGGGGGTCGAGCCGACCGTGGAGGTCGAGGTGCACGAGCACGACGTCCTGCCTGACGATGTCTACCTGCTTTGCTCGGACGGCTTGCCGGACATGGTCGAAGATGACGATATTCACTTAACTATCAGTACTTTTAATGCTAGTCTTGACGTGGTTGGTCAACAGCTTATTGACTTGGCCAACGACCACGGCGGGCGAGACAACGTGTCAGTAATGCTTGCACAGGTAAAGGAAGCCTTCCCGGCAAAGAAGAGCCTGTTCGCAATGATTGCTGGCCTGTTTCGGTCGTAGGGATGCATGGGGTCTAAGAGCGAGAAAACATGGCACGGTTAATTCTAAGCCTGGACAATCAGGTTCTGGCTGAATACAACATGTCCAAAGAGCGCTACACGGTTGGGCGCCTTCCGGACAATGACGTACGAATCGATAACCCTGCGGTCAGCGGACATCATTCGTTGATCATCAACATCCTCAACGATTCTTTTCTCGAGGACCTGAACAGCACCAATGGCACCTACGTCAATGGCAAGCTGATCAAGAAGCACGCGCTGCAGCACGGCGACGTCATCACGATCGGCCACCACCAGCTACGTTTCTCCGACCAGCAGACCACGGAGCCGGAGCAGGACGAATTCGAAAAGACCATGGTTATCCCGACCGGTCAGCAGAATGCCGACCAGCTGGCCAAAGCCGAAAGAGCGGCAGAGGCCGCCGCGGCCGCGGCGAAAGCCGAGCCGCGAGATGATATCGGCGCCAGCGTCAAGCTGGACCCGGAAGAGGCCGCGGCACTGGACGACAAGCCGCCGGCCAGACCAAGACGGGAAGAGCCCGTAGCGCATACGGCAACGGCGACGGGCATCGACCCGGGCGCCGCCCCGAGTGCCCTGCCGCTGGCGAAGCTGCAGGTGCTGAGCGGCGCATTTGCCGGGCGGGAACTCGAGTTGACCAAGGCACTGACGACGCTGGGGCGACCGGGCGTGCAGGTCGCGGCCATCACGCGCCGGGCCGAGGGCTACTACATCGTGCATGTCGAATCCGGCAAGGAAGGCGATTATCCGCTGGTGAACGGGCAACCGATCGGGCCCCAGGCACGCAAGCTTGCAGACAACGATGTCGTCCAGCTCGCCGGCGTAAAGATGGGCTTCTTCGTCGCCTAGCGACCCCGGGCCCTTAGACCACGACTTCGCTGTCTTCGCGGTTCATGACGCCGCACACGAGCTCATAGGGGATCGCATCCGCCCAGGGTGCGACCTGTTCCACTGTCAGACCGTCGCCCCACAGGGTCGCGATATCCCCGATGCGGTCCTGAGGTGAGGCGCCAAGATCCACGGCTATCATGTCCATCGACACGTTACCGATCAGCGGCACGATACGCCCGTTGATCAGTACCGGCGTGCCGCTCTTGAAATGCCTCGAGTAGCCGTCGCCGTAACCGGCCGAAATCACACCATACATCGTATCTTTCGCGTTCCGGTAACTGCCCTTGTAACCGACCCGCGCGCCTGCCGGCAGCGGTTTCACGGCGATCAGCCGCGCTTCGAACTGCATGACGGGTTTCAGCCCGAGCTCGACACCGGTCCGATCGCCGAACGGAGAGATGCCAAACAGCGCGATACCAGGCCGTATCCAGTTGTCGCCCGAGAAACCGAACTCCTTCCGGGCATTCGTTACTACGGACCAGCCGAGCGTTCCTGGGGTGTTGCCGATGCTGACGTCGCCATCGAAACCGGCGGCGACCGGCCGGAAACGCGCCAGTTGCTCCGCGGTCGTCGGTGCCTGCAACTCGTCGGCACTCGACAGGTGGGTCATCAGCCGCAATTCGCCGACTGCTGGCGATGCGTGCAGTCGCGCGATGACCTCGGCCGCATCGTCAGGCGAAAATCCGAGACGGTTCATGCCGGTGTCGATCTTCAGCCAGACGGTCAGCTTGTTCCCTGCGATCGAATCCAGCAGGTCGATTTGCTCGCGGCAATGAATGACCGGCTGGCAACTCCATTCCACGGCCGCCTTCATCTCCGCGTCATCCATGACTCCGGCCAGCAGCACGATCGGTTGCGTTATGCCATGCCGGCGCAGCTCCCCGGCCTCCGTCACCCGGGCGACGGCAAACGCATCGACGTCGGAGAGATGCTGTGCGACATGCACCAGGCCGTGCCCGTAGGCGTTTGCCTTGATAACGGCCATGACCCTGGCCCCGGGAGCCGCAGCGCGAATGACTTTGAGGTTATGTTCCAGCGCGCCGAGCCGGATCAGGGCCCGAGCTCCAAAACTCACGGATAGGCCTCGTCCCCGTAGGTGTCGGGAACCCAATTTTCAAACTTGGTGTAGCGGCCCACGAATGTCAGCGGGAAATCGCCAATCGGGCCGTTGCGCTGCTTGGCGATCGATATGTCCGCGACACCTTTGCGTGGCGTGTCCTGGTTGTACACCTCTTCACGATAGATGAAGAGAATCAGGTCAGCATCCTGCTCGATGGCACCGGATTCTCGCAGGTCGGACATGACCGGTCGCTTGTCGGTACGCTGCTCCACGCTGCGATTCAGCTGCGACAGTGCGATGACCGGGCATTCGAGTTCCTTGGCCAGTGCTTTCAAACCGCGGGAAATTTCAGAGATTTCGGTCGCCCGGTTTTCCTTGGTGCCTTCGATCTGCATCAGCTGCAGGTAGTCGATCACGATCAGCTTCAGGCCGTGCTCGCGCTGCAGGCGGCGTGCTCGCGCCCGAATCTCGGTGGGCGAAAGCCCTGGCGTATCGTCGATGAAGATCGGTGCCTCGGACATGAGCTGCACCGCGGTATTGATACGCGACCAGTCCTCGTCCGGGAAATTGCCGGTTCTGAGATGCGTCTGGTCGACACGTCCAAGCGAGGAAATCATGCGGAACGCCAGCTGCTGCGCCGGCATTTCCATCGAGAATATCGCGGTCGGGACTTTTGCACCGATCGCCGCATTCTCGGCAATATTGATTGCGAGAGTCGTTTTGCCCATCGACGGGCGGCCGGCGATGATGACCAGGTCGCCCGGCTGCAGGCCGGCGGTGAGCTTGTCAAATTCGGCGTAGCCACTGGCGATGCCGGTGATGCTGCCGTCCGACTGGTGCAGCATGTCGATACGATCGACGGCTTCGGGGAGAATTTCCTTGAGTGACTTGAAGCCCTTGCGGCCCCGGCTGCCCTTTTCCGCAATCTCGAACACCATGCGCTCGGCATCGTCGAGGACCTGCGATGCGGTACGACCGTCGGTCGAAAACGCGCTGCCGGCAATCTCGTTGCCGGCATTGATCAGGGCGCGCAGCATCGAGCGTTCGCGCAGGATTTTGGCGTACGCCCGCGCGTTCGCGGCGCCGGCGGTTTCATTGGCCAGCGTTGCCAGGTATTCCAGCCCGCCCGCATTTTCCAGTTCACCGCGGTTGTCGAGAAACTCGGAAACCGTGACAACGTCGCAGGGACTCCCCTGCTCTATCAGGCGGGCAATTGCCGCAAAGATCAGGCGGTGGTCCTTGCGATACAGGTCGTCGGCGGTAACGATGTCGGCAATTCTGTCCCAGGCCTGTGCGTTAAGCATCAGGCCACCGATCAGTGCCTGCTCCGCTTCTATGGAGTTCGGCGGCACTTTGAGGCGCCGTTCGGCACCATCATCTGTGAAACCGTCGTCCAAAGCTCGGACCATTTGTCGTTATTCCCTGCCAGTGTCAACCTGTTTCAAAGGTAGCACAGCGCGACCTCAGTCGGCAGCAACAACCTTCACGCTGATCTCGGCATCCACGTCGGCGTGCAGGTGGATACCGATCTCGAACTCGCCGAGTTCGTGGATCGGACCATCAGGCATGCGGATTTCAGAGCGCTCGACCTCGATCTGGATCGCGGCCAGTGCCTCGGCGATATCGACCGGGCCGACCGAACCAAACAGCTTGCCTTCGCTGCCGGCGTTCGCGGGAATGACGATCTCGACACCCTGGAAGGGCTTCGCACGCGCCTTGGCCGCTGCGAGCTCTTCGGCCGCTGCTTTCTCGAGCTCGGCGCGACGCGCCTCGATCGCCTTCATGTTCTCTGGCGTGGCCAGCGCCGCCTTGCCCTGCGGCAACAGGAAGTTGCGGCCGTAACCCGGCTTGACCTTGACGAGGTCGCCGATGCCACCCAGGTTTTCTACGCTTTCCAACAATATAACGTTCATAATTCAGGCCCTTCTATGCCATTTTCATTCGACGCCGGAATCCAAACCATGCGTCTACATATCCCAACACCGCCAGCGCCATCATCAGCAACACCTGCAGGAACGGCAGTAACGCATACACGGCAATCACTGCCGCCAGCGGGAGCCGCCCTTTGCCGTGCAACCAGTGCACGATTGCCAGGCCCTGTATCCAGAACACCACAAACAGTACATAGGCGGTATTCTGTAATCCGGCGATAAATGCAATCAACGCAATGACCGCCATGGCGAACGCAAGTACACGTCCGAAATTCAGATCCTGAAACTGCCCCAGTGCTGCGGTTTCAGTCGGCAGGCGCCGATACAGCGCATACCCTAACAACAAGCCGACGACGTACAACATCCACATCGCGAGGACGACCGATACCGTCATTACTTCTGCACTGAGTAACTCCGTGTTCAGTTGCAGGTTATTCTGCTCGAACACCTCTGCCATCATGACGAGATACGGTTGCCAGAAGGCGGCCGGATCCGCAACGATGACGTAAAAGACCGCGAGGCACACGCATGCCGCTATAACCGAGACCTGCAACGTCAATGTCAACGATCGCGTCCGCAGTAACAATACTGCGAGCAGTGCCACAGGCAGCCACGTCGCCGCCATCAACGCCAGCAGCGACGCCGTCGATACGCCGAAGAACAGCGATACCGCCAGCAACGCGGCGGCCGCAACAGCCGTCTCGATGCCCGCGAGCCGCGCCCCCTGTGCCAGCACCAGCAGCACCAGTATAACGCCGCTGGTGAGCTGCGGAGCCGGCAGCAGCAGGGTCACGGCCAGCGCCAGTACAGCGTTCTGCGGACGAGCAACCAGCCACGCGGCTATGCCCTGCACCTGTCAGGCTCCGACCGGGTTTAGTGCCGGTCGGTGTACGGCAGCAAAGCGAGATAGCGTGCGCGCTTTACGGCAGACGCCAGTTGGCGCTGGTAGTGCGACTTCGTGCCCGTAATACGGCTGGGAACGATCTTGCCCGTCTCGGTGATATAGGCCCGGAGCAAGTTGAGATCCTTGTAGTCGATCTCCTTGATGCCCTCGGCGGTAAAGCGGCAGTACTTGCGCCTGCGTGAATAACGACTCATTCCAATTCTCCTCAGGCGCTCTTGACGTCAGCTTCAGGCGCTGCGTCTTCGTCAGTATCTGCGCTCGCCTCTGCGACGGCTTCTTCGTCATCGGCATCGTCGGCCGAAATCTCTTCGTCAGCGGCATCATCGGCAGACACTTTTTCGTCGGCGTCCGCAGGCTCGCTGTCGTCAGCGGCGTCAAAGTCGGCCTCAGCCTCTTCGTCAGCCGAATCGGCACGCATCTGGGCCTCGGCGGCTGCTTTCGCATCGCGACGCTGCTGCGCTTCCTTCTCCTTGGCCTTTTCCTCGGCCACGGCGACCGCCATCGGCGACGCTTCGGTCACGGCTTCATCACGTGCCAGGACCAGGTGACGCAACACGGCATCGTTGAACTTGAATGCCGACTTGATCTCGCTGATTACCGAGAAAGAGCACTCGACATTCATCAAGGCGTAGTGGGCTTTGTGGATCTTGTTGATAGGGTGCGCGAGCTGCCGCCGGCCCCAGTCTTCCGAGCGGTGCACGGTACCGCCGGATTCGGTGACCATGCCCTGGTAGCGTTCCACCATGGCAGGCACCTGCTCGCTCTGGTCCGGATGGACCAGAAACACGATTTCGTAGTGTCTCATTGTCTTCCCTTATGGATAAAATCCGTTTGGCAACAATGACTTAGCGTCACCAGTGCCGTGCGGATCCCAGCTACCCGGCCAACCCGGTGCAGCAAGAGGTTATTCCCCGGCCAGTTGCACGGGGAGGCGCATCCTACCCAAGCCAGGGGCGCGGCGCAAGCATCTCAGCGTCGCTGGCGCAGGATCTCGTACAGGCAGATACCGGTTGCAACCGAAACATTGAGGCTCGACACCACGCCACGCATCGGCAGGCAGACCAGCACGTCACAGCGTTCGGCGATCCCCTTGGCGAGCCCGGTGTGTTCGCGGCCCATGATCAGAGCAACGGGGCCCGTCAGGTCGGTGTCGAACAGGTTCGCCGCCGCCTTGTCGCTCGTGCCAACACGCCGTACGCCATAGTCCGCCAGCCACGTCAGGACCCGGTTCACGTTGCCGACCGGGACGAAAGGAACCTGCTCCGCGGCGCCAGCCGCCACCTTGCTCACCGTTGGCCCGAGACTCGCGGCACCATGCCGCGGCACAACAACCGCGTCGACCCCGGCGGCGTCGGCCGTACGCATACAGGCGCCCAGATTGTGCGGGTCCTGTACGCCATCGAGGACCAGCAGCAATAACGGCTCGCCTGCCTGCAGGCGTTCCTCGACCAGGGTGCGCAACGTGCCTTCGTCGAGCACCGTGCTGCGCCGAACTTCGGCCACGACCCCCTGGTGGCGGGCTTCCCCGCTGATCTGGGCCAGGCGCGCGCGGTTGGCCGCCTGGATTTCGATGCCGGCCTGGCGTGCCTCACGAATGACTGCCTCGACACGCGGATTTGCGGTCTGGTACTCGGCGTACAGCCGGCGTACCTCGGGCTTGCCGGCAGCAAGCAATTCTTCCACAGCCCGGAGTCCGGCGATGTAACGCTGTTTGCTCATGGTGCCCGGCTCATCCGCGCTTGCTCTCCACGGGCCGGAAGTCGATCTTGCGGGTCTCCATATCGACCCGCTGGACCCGCACGCGCATCGGCTCGCCCAGAGCAAATGCCTTGCCACTGCGCTCACCGACGAGCCGTTGCGACCCGGCATCATAACGATAGTAGTCGTTGGACAGGCTCGTCACATGTACCAGTCCATCAGTCATCAGGTCGGTAATCTGTACAAACAGCCCGAAGTTGGTCACACCGGTGATCACGCCGTCGAATTCGTCGCCGAGATGGCCCTCCATGTACTGGCACTTGAGCCAGGCCTCGACCTCGCGGGTCGCATCCTCGGCGCGCTTTTCGTGCGCCGATGTAATCATCCCGAGCCGCTCCATATCCTTCGCCGAATAATCAAAGGCACCCGGCTTGCCGCCGCGCACGATATGGCGAATGGCGCGGTGTACCAGGAGGTCCGGATAACGGCGGATCGGTGACGTGAAATGCGCGTAGGCATCGAGGGCCAGGCCAAAGTGCCCGATATTGGCGGGCGAGTACTCGGCGTGCGTCAGGGACCGTAACATGGCCATGCTGATTGCGGCACGGTCCGGCCGGTCTTTCACCTGGCGCATCAACTCGGTGAAGTGACGCGGTTGCACGTGATGTGGATGGGGAACCTTGAGGCCCAGCGACACCAGGTACAGCCGGAATTCATCGAAGCGATCCGGGTCCGGCTTCGGGTGCACGCGATACAGGCCCGGGATGCGATGCTTCCTCAGGAATTTCGCGGCCTGCACGTTGGCGGCAATCATGCACTCCTCGATGAGCCGGTGCGCATCATTGCGCTCCACGACCTCGATGCGCTCGATCTCACCGCTGTCGTTGAGCTTGAATCGCGTCTGCGGCAGGTCGATCTCGATGGCACCGCGCCGTGACCGGGCTGTTGCAAAAGCCCGGTACAACTTGTGCAACTCACGGATCGAGCCCTGCAACTCGCGCGGCACGGAATCCTTCGCCTTGCCGGTCAGAAATGCGTCGACTTCGCTGTAGGTCAGGCGCGCCTTGGAACGCATCACACCTTCGAAGAACCGGGCACGGGCGACCTTGCCGTCGCTATCGACACGCATTTCGCAAACCATGCACAGGCGATCGACCTTGGGGTTCAGCGAGCACAAGCCATTCGACAACACCTCCGGCAGCATCGGCACGACCCGGTCGGGGAAATAGACCGACGTTCCGCGCCTGGTCGCTTCCTTGTCCAGTTCGGATGCGACGTCAACGTAGTGGGACACGTCGGCAATCGCCACCAGCAGGCGCCAACCATTGCCGGTGGACTCACAAAAGACGGCATCATCGAAATCGCGTGCGTCGGCGCCGTCGATCGTTACCAGGTCGATACTGCGGAGATCCTCACGGCCCTTTTTTGCGGCAGCGGGTACCGTGCTGCCGAATTTCCCGATTTCCTGGGAGACACCCTTTGGCCATTCGAAAGGAATTCCGTTCGAATGAATCGCAATATCCGTGGCGATGCCCTTGTCGTCGGGCCTGCCGATGATCGTCGTGATGCGCCCGGTTGCCTGTTCGACGGATGTCGGATAGTCGAGGATCTCGGCGACGACCATGTCGCCAGCCCTGGCCTTGCCCGATTCGCCTTTCGGAATCAGGATGCGGTGCGAAATCTTCGGGTTGTCCGGAATGACCAGCCCTATGCCGCGCTCTCTGATGAACTGCCCGGCGACTTCGACAATGCCGCGCTCGAGGATGTCGACGAGTTCGCCCTCGGCCCTGCCCCGCCGATCCTGGCCCGTAATGCGCACGGCGACGCGGTCACCATTGAACAACGGCCGCATCTCACGCGCCGACAGGTAGATATCGTCCGGCTCACCATCGTCACGCAGCACGAAACCGAAGCCATCGCGATGGGCGCTGACCGTGCCGGTCACGAGATCCAGCTTCGCGGTGAGACAGTACTCGCCTCGTCGATTTTCGAGTATCTGCCCGGCACGAACCATGGCATTCAGGCGGTCGGCCAGCAGCGATCGCATGCGCTGCCCCTTCAGGCTGAACGCCTGCATGAGCGCGTCAACCTTGAGCGGGCGCCCCGTCTCGGTCAGGCAGTCAATCAGTTCGTTGGGGCTCGGTATCGGGTGCTTGTAGGCTTTTTGTTTGGGCTCGCCCGCTGGCTTTTTCGAGGTCTTTCTCTTTCTTGGTGGCAAGGTGCCGACTCCAGGTCAATTGAGAATTGACAGGCGGCGGCCGCTTTCAGTACAGTGCGCCACCCGCAACGCGGCAATTGTACGCGGTTCTCGCCGGCCCAGGTGGCGGAATTGGTAGACGCGCTAGCTTCAGGTGCTAGTGACCATTAGGTCGTGGAGGTTCAAGTCCTCTCCTGGGCACCAGACGATACAGGCTCCCCTATGGGAGCCTGATTTGTTTCAGCCGGCAGTGGTCACTGCACAGCCCTGCAATTCCGGGATGGTGGTCCTTGGGCCAGAAAATCCTCCTCTTCGTCCGCGATCCGAAGTAGCTCGGCGATGATTCGCGGTCGGCCCGGTTCGATATGCGCGCCTTCAGTCCAGCGCAGGCATTTCGGCTGCCCGGCCAGCTCATAGAGCAGTTCCGTTT
>Ga0210081_1000153_pt1 | contig 11164 bp, 10 predicted proteins | sample White_ThreeSqA_D_FD_185589 | JGI IMG/M metagenome (GOLD analysis project Ga0210081, IMG submission 185589) | Wetland microbial communities from the San Francisco Bay, California, USA, that impact long-term carbon sequestration -... | ecosystem: Environmental > Aquatic > Marine > Wetlands ...
ATTACAAATGCTGCCGTTTCCCAACAAGTTCAGACCAATGCCAAACGTTATGACAAAACAGGGGAGCAACATTATGACATTATTTCGGCGTTTATAAAATCGATCAGAGGAAGTGATCCCAATGCAGCAGTCTATTATTTAGCTCGAATGATTGAAGGAGGCGAAGATGTAAAGTTTATTGCGAGACGACTCCTCATTTTAGCCAGTGAAGATATAGGTAATGCCAACCCAACAGCTTTGGTAATTGCAAACAGCACTTTTCAAGCGGTTTCTACTATTGGTTACCCCGAGTCACGAATAATTTTGAGTCAATGTGCAATTTATTTGGCAACTTCACCTAAAAGTAATGCTTCTTACCAAGCCATTGAAAATGCACAACAATTGGTCAAAGAAACTGGCGATTTATCAATACCACTATCGATACGAAATGCACCCACAAAATTGTTGAAAGAATTAGGATATGGCAATGACTATAAATATGCCCACCATTACGAAAACAATTTTGTAGCACATGAATTTTTACCTGAAGAAATCGAAAACACTAAACTTTACGAACCTGGGAACAGCGCCCGAGAAAATGCACAACGTGAATTTTTAAAACAACGTTGGAAGGAAAAATACGGCTATTAAAACTTAATGTTCAATACTTCAACCGAAACTTTATCGCCATCATTTTTGGACATGTACCAAGAGCCATCTTCTTCATAAACAATAGCATTTTGACCTTTAACCGCGAATACATTAGTCTTTCCTGTTTCCAACAAAATCATAACTATTTTTGGTGTGGTATCCACAACTTGAAAACCGTTTTCAATAGGCTGCGCATAAAGCACATTTGAAGATTTTTCAACAACCTCAACACGAGTTTCTTTAATTTCCATTGTTGGTTTGTCGGCCAAAACGGCAGCAGTGCCTGCTGTTTCCACAGCTGCTTTATTACCCTCATTCAATACTTGTTTATTGGCATTCGCAGCCACAGTTTCCTGTTTGTTTTCAGAAACGGGTTCTTCTTTTTGTGCCATTACTGGCATCGCTGCTTGTTGTTCCATTTCAGTGGTAGCTGCTTTATTATTTGGCACGTATTGATAGTCTAAATTTTGGAATGTTTCAAAAGCATCTCTCAATGCCAAATTATAGGCTTTGGCAAAATCTTTTTCTCTGGTTTCTCCTACTTTGGATGACATCACCAAATTGCCTCCACAATCTTTTAAATCGATCTTAAGTTTTGTCTTGAACAACCCTTTTTCTTCTATAACATTGGTATATAAAGCCAAACATCTGTCATTTATTAAATCTTGAGGTAAAGTTTCATTTTGCAAAAAAGCATTATATCCATACTTATTAAACAAAAATTTTGTCAGTGAATTAATTTGAAATTTGTCCTCTTCATTAAAAAAACTGTACGTCGTGGGTACAATTATATATTTGTAATTATTGATGTTATTTTGCGAAATAGCTCTAAATTGAAGCAATAAAAGCATTAAAATAATAATTCCTATTTTTTTCATTTGTGAATATTTTAATTTAAACCATAAATATACGTTAAGGATTTTAAAGGTACATTTTTATCTCCAATAAATCTTTTACTTGTTTTATATCGTTCTCTGTATTTTGATTATTGTAGTTGAATAAAATGGCATCATAACCTACATTTAAAGCACCCAAAATATCGGCTTCATAATTATCCCCAATCATTATACTCTCATTAGGCTTGGCATTGGCCACTTTTAAGGCATGGTCAAATATAATTGGATTCGGTTTTTTAACACCTGCCATTTCGGAATTTGTAACGGTCTTAAAATAATGGGTAATATTCGATGAGGTCATTTTTCTTAATTGTACTTCTTCAAAACCATTAGTGATGATGTGCAGTTGGTATTTGGGGTATAAATAATTAAGCAAATCTAGGGTACCTTCAAAAAGGTGATTGAACGTGCCTAAATATTCTATATAATCAACTGAAAGTTTATGGATTAGTTCATCAGAGACCTGATAATTCAAACCATAAAACGCATCCTTTAACCTACCATAACGTAAACTGGCTTTGTCTATACGTTCTTCTCTGTATAATTTCCAATACTGTAAATTAATGGGTTCATAAACATTCCTGAAATCTGTAATGTCAACCTCAACGTTATGAAGTTCAAATATTTTCTGAAAGGTAAGTGCCGAATTTTTATCAAAATCCCAAAGCGTATGATCCAAATCGAAAAAAACGTGCTTAATGTTTTCAATCTTCATTTGCAGATTCCAAAATTAAATTAAACAAATCCCTAAACCCTTTCCATCGTTCTTCATCACCAAAGGTATAATTGTGAAACACAGGTGTAAACAATCCATTCACTTGTTTGACCTGTTGGATCAAGCGCTGCAAGTCTTCTTTTTTATCCAAAAAGGATTGCCTTTTCAAAAGCGCAAAATCAATACAATGAAACGGATAAATGAGCAGGGGCGTTTGAACTTCATAATCCAAATCGAAAAACAAAAAAGGCGTACAGGTACCGGCCCTAAAGCCAAGCTGATTAAGGTATCCCATGGTATAATCTTCCCTGATTTCCAATTCGATTAAATTTCTATAAGACTCCGGAAGATTTATTTTGGAAAAAGAATTACGGGAAGCTTCCAATTCATAATTAACAATGGACTCCATTTTTTTCTTTTCCTTTTTAAGAATATCAAAATCGTGCAATGCAAAAAAGGATGCTTTCAATCCCACTTTGCAATAATCGGCAACCGATTTTATGAGCGAGACGAATTTCTTTTTATTAACACTGATATTTTTATCATAAGTGGAATAATCACCAATCAAAAAAAAGACAATGAACTTAAATTTGGAGGTTTTCTGTTTATTAATGATCCATTTAAAGGTATCATAAGGATCCCGTTTAAAGCCAGCCAAGACCAAATAGCGATGATAAAAACGTTTAAATTTTAACCTAATTAAATCATTAAGAGTTCCGCCTATACTTCGCAAGAGTCCCTTTTGCCTGAAATAATAAGCCATGGGAACATCAATAATAGGCTGGACGTTATATTTTTTAATGGGGAATTCAAATGCCTTAAACTGTTCTTGTAAAACTTCCTTGAATTTATAGGCCCAAATATCCACAACGGGTTGATTTAAAAAACCACTTTTGAATGCCAAGCTTTCAGAAGCCGTAAATCGCCCATATTCATCTTTAACATGAGGCAAATATTCTTCATATCGACATAAAAGATAAAACGATGCAGCAAAAATATCGTAGGGCAAACTGCTTTTTTCATTGGTTGGAAAAAAGCATTTGGTTTGGTCCCAGTCATGCACATTAATCTCCACATCACTTAATCCCTGTTCAAACAAAAGCTCATGACATTTTACAAAAATCTCATTGCCCAAAGGTTGTCGGGTATATGACATTTTAAGGCTATTGTGTGCAATGAATTCTTCTATACCTGTGGTAAAATCAACAGAAATACCAAGGATTCTGGTACAAACTTGTTTGAAGACATACCGTAAACGTGGTGTTATTTTATGCGTGTAAACGAGCAACATTTAGAGCAAATTTTCATCGGCAAAGCTAAAGTAGGCTTTTTCGGTTACTATTAAATGGTCCAATACTTTTATATCCAAACTTTCTGATGCCGTTTTTAATTTCTTTGTTATTTGTTTATCAGATTCACTAGGCTTAAGCGTTCCAGAAGGATGATTATGGGCTAAAATCAACCCTGTTGCGCCAACTTCCAAAGCATTTTTAAGCACTAAACGCACATCTACCAAAGTTCCAGTTATTCCGCCTTTGCTCAATAACTGTTTCTGAATGACTTTATTGGAATTATTGACGTATATAATCCAAAATTCTTCATGGGGTAATTCACCAATTACGGGTTGCATCAGCTCAAAAACCGAAATACTGGAATTAATTTTCTTCTTTTCAAGTGCCTCTTCTCCCCTACGCCGTCGACCTAATTCCATGGCTGCGGCAATAGTAATCGCTTTCGCTTCTCCAATTCCTTTAAATTCCATGAGCTGCTTTAAGCCCATTTTTCCCAGTTCACTCAAATTGAAATCTACACTTGCCAATATACGTTGGCTCAACGCCACAGCACTTTCACTTCTATTTCCCGAACCTATAAGAATAGCTATTAGTTCGGCATCACTTAAAGATGCTTTTCCCTTATCGCGCAATTTTTCACGGGGTTGATCATCCTGAGACCAATTTTTAATAGAGAATGAGCTAGGTTTTTCTGACATTTGTTAAAGATATATATTGTAATTTTATAAATCAATATTCGTTAATTTAAAATTATAATTGCCTTTGAACTATCCGCCTAAACATCATCAAGATGACAACATCAATCACATGATTGAGGTCATTAAAACCTATCCTTTGGCAACGATCATTTCGGTCAAAGACGATGAACCCTTGATTACACATTTACCGTTGATTTATCGAGAGGACGGAAAGCTCATCGGACACATCGATATTTACAATCCGCAAGCGGAACTTTTAAAAGATGACAACAAATTGACCATTCTTTTTACAGGGCCTCAATGTTATATTTCGCCAAGCGTTTATGCTACCACCCAACTGCCAACTTGGAACTATATAAAAGTGCATTTGACAGGAAGCGTAAAAGCTATTGAAAGTAAAGACGCCCTGAAAGAATCCCTCATAAAAATGACTGAATTCTTGGAACATCCCGACCACAAATACGTTTTGGAACCTGATAATCCAAGGATGTTAGGTAATTTGGATTATATCAAGATGTTTGAGATTACAATAACAAATTGGGAAGGCAAATTCAAACTTTCACAAGACAAGAGAGCCAAAGACATGGATAATGCACGACAGGAATTGATACGTGCCAATCAAGAAAGCATAAAAGCATTTTTGGATAAGGTATTTTAGTTAACTTTAGTGAAAACAAATTATTAACTCATGAAAACACTAAAAAAAGAAGACATCAAGCAAGAGGTTTTTGACCTTTATGACGATTATGCCCACAACAAAATTAATAGACGTCAATTCGTTGAAAAATTATCACTTTATGCAGTTGGAGGTATAACCGTTGGCGCTCTTTTAAGTTTTATTTCTCCTGATTATGTTAACACCCTTTTAGTACAACCCGATGATGAGCGTTTGGATTCTAAATTCATAACCTATGATTCACCTAAAGGAGGAGGAAGTATCAAAGGATTATTGTCTGTACCCAAAGATGCTCAAGGAAAATTACCGGGAATTGTCGTTGTCCATGAAAATCGTGGTCTTAATCCCTATATTGAGGATGTAGGTAGAAGAGCCGCCCTCGAGGGGTTTATAACTTTAGCTCCAGATGCACTTTCTCCTTTAGGTGGTTATCCTGGAAACGATGATGATGGTAGAGAGTTACAGCGCAAACGCGATCGTAATGAAATGTTGGAAGACTTTATTTCTGCCTACGATTATTTGAAGGCTAGTGATCAATGTACCGGAAAAATAGGTGTGGTTGGGTTTTGCTTTGGTGGATGGATTGCCAATATGATGGCCGTTAAAATACCGACCTTAAATGCAGCTGTCCCGTTTTATGGCGGGCAACCTTCTGCCGAAGAAACAGCTAACATCAAAGCACCCTTAATGTTACAATATGCTGGACTTGATACTCGTGTAAATGCAGGTTGGCCAGATTACGAAACAGCTCTTAAATCAAATAATGTGGAATACGAAGCCTTTTTCTATCCGGAAGTGAACCACGGATTTCATAATAACACCACACCGCGTTTTGACAAAGAAGCTGCCGATTTGGCTTGGAGTAGAACCATTGTCTTTTTTAACCAGAAGCTAAAATAGTATGATATATATTTTCAAAATGATTAGAACTTTTTTGTCCTACATTTTAATGATGCTCCTATTGCTAGGGTGTAAGAACACAGAACTGAAGCCACACGAAGGTTTTGTAGAAGTTACCGGAGGAAAGATTTGGTACCGTGTTTATGGTGAAGGAAACAAAACACCTCTATTGGCATTGCATGGCGGCCCAGGATCATCCAGTTACTCGCAAACGCCACTTAAAGCATTAAGCAAGGATCGTCCAGTGATTCTTTATGATCAGTTGGGCTGTGGCCGTTCAACGCGTATTACGGATACTACCCTCATGACTGTGGACCGCTATGTGGAAGAATTGGAACAGTTGAGAAAAGCTCTTAATTTGAAAGACTTCTGTCTTTTTGGACATTCGTGGGGCCCTGCCCTCGGATTCTCATATTATTTAAAATACCCCGATGAAGTAAAAGCACTCATCTTGAGCAGTCCATACTTGAGCACCGAGTTATGGATGAAGGATGCCGATATCCTGATTGCAACCCTTCCTGATTCCGTACAGGCTGTGATCAGGGAAAATGAGAAAAACAAAACCTTCGACAATGAAGCCTATAAAGGTGCCGTTGATTTGTTCTACAGCAAGTATTTGAGAAGAGTGGAACGGTCACAAGAAAAAATTGATTCGTCAAAAGCGATGTTTGGATCTAATGTATACGAATATATGTGGGGTCCCAGTGAATTCACAGCTATAGGGACCTTATTGCCGTTTGACCAAACAGATCGACTTAAGGACATTACTGTGCCAACCTTATTGCTAACAGGTGAATATGATGAAGCACGGCCAAGTACGGTAAACTATTTTCACAGCCTTATCCCTGGCTCAGAGTTTACGGTGATCAAAAATTCTGGGCATGCGACCCTAAACGATAACCCAGAACAAACGTTAGCAAGATTGGATGAATTTTTGCAAAAAATTGATGATCTAAAGGAACATTAAGTAATTGCAATGCCAAATCGAATAGTTAGTAATTAGGAATTATAGATGCTAATTTATTAGCCCCTTAACCTCATCAAAATCCAATCCTCCGTAGTTGCCAGAACTCATGAGCAATAAGGCTTTATTATTAAAATTCTGAGAGAAAAGAAATTCTCTAAATTCTTCTGGGTTGGTATAAATAATCAAATCATCACGTTCAAAAGCATTGGCAATTTGTTCTTGAGTGATAACCTCAAGTTTTTTAATTTCCAACGCATGCGGCGAATAAAACACCACGGCAACATCAGCAGCATTCAAAGCGCCTTTATATTCTTTTAAAAATTCAGGATTCAAACTACTATAGGTATGGAGTTCCAAGCAGGCCACTAAAGTCCTGTCTATGTATTGTTCTTTAACAGCCTTGGTTGTAGCTTCCACTTTACTCGGCGAATGGGCAAAATCCTTATAAGCCACACTGGTCTTACTTTCAGCAATTTTTTCCAAACGTTTGCTGGCTCCTTTAAAAGTGGCAATGGCTTCGTAAAAATCGTCTTCATCAATGCCCATATGCTGGCAAATCCATTTGGCTCCAGCAAGATTATTAAGATTGTGTTTCCCAAAAACTTCAATTGGTAAAGGACCTTCTGTAGTTTCTAAAAGGGTTTGTCCATTTTCAACAATATATTCAGGTGTTTGATATGGAATTTTTCGTATGGTATTTTCAGAAGCTTCTACAACGCGCCTTACCACTGGATCTTCTTCATTGTAATTAATGCTTCCACCCTTTACAATGCTATCTACAAAAATCTTGAATTGGTCCACATAATTTTCAAAAGTTGGAAACACATTAATATGATCCCAGGCAATTCCACTCAAGAGGGCAATGTTGGGCTTATATAGATGAAATTTAGGACGTCTATCTATTGGTGAACTTAAATATTCATCGCCTTCCAAAACTATAAAATCATTATCCTCTGTTAGCTTTACCATGACATCAAAGCCTTCCAATTGCGCGCCTACCATGTAATCGACTTCTTTGTCATGATAATGCATTACATGAAGAATCATGGACGTTATCGTGGTTTTGCCATGACTTCCTCCAATAACAACCCGTGTTTTGTATTTGGATTGCTCATATAAAAATTCTGGATAACTATAAATTTTTAGATTTAACTCCTGTGCTTTCAACAGCTCGGGATTATCAGCTTTGGCGTGCATCCCCAAGACCACCACATCTAAATCGGCACTAATCTTTTCTGGAAACCAGCCATAAGTTTTGGGCAAAAGACCTTTTGCCTCCAATCTTGATTTTGAGGGATTAAAAATCTCATCGTCACTTCCTGTAACTTTATAACCTTTATTGTGCAATGCTATAGCCAAATTGTGCATTGCAGCCCCACCAATAGCAATAAAATGTACATTCATAAATAGATTTTAACCTCGTAAATATATCAAAATTATGCTTGATTAATTGTTTACAAATTAGGGTTTACTGCTAATTTATTAAACAATAAGGCTTTAGTTGAAAAGTATTTATTTTGAAGTTCAATTGCCTTTAATTTTATATCTATTAATTTGCTTTCTCTCGAGTTAACTAGAAATAATGAACTTTCCCCAATATTGAATTTGCGCTCTTCTGCTTGCACCAAAACTTCATAGTCAGATACCATTTTGGTAGTGACACTATTTTGAACAACAAACGACTCCAACTCATATTGCAAAGCTTTTATTTTATTTCCTACACTTATTTTAACACTAGACATTTCCAGATTGATATCTTGCATTTTTAGTTTTGTTAGTTTTAGTTGCCCTCGTTCTTTTCTTACAAAAAGTGGAAAACTCATAGTAACGCCGCTTTTATAAGCAGAGGTGTTAAAACTTGATACTACATCAGGTGTTTCAGATAAAAAATTATATTGCAAATCTATTTTTGGCAACAGCATATTAGATTTTAAGCGTCGTTCAATATTAAGACTTTGATATTTATAATCAAGAGACTGCAATTTTGGATGCTTTTCAATATTAAAATTATCAATATTAAATTCCGAAATTGATAAAGTTTGGTTAATTAGAGTCTCTGTATTTATGTCGGGAATTATCGTTTCCTGAAGCTCGACAGGTACATCCTTTATCCATAAAAAGTTAGAAAGCTCCAAACGAAATTTCATTAGTTTTACTTTCGTTTTTTCATAATTTAGAGATCTATCATATACAGTAATACGAGCTTCAACGGAATCTATTGCTGCACTTTCCCCAAGAACAACATTTTGTTTTACCGCTTTAAATCGTGTTTCTGCATTTTTTAAAAAATCTTGAAAAACCAATGATTCATTATATGCTCTAAGCCAATTGAAATAAGTTAGTGCAGCTTCATATAAAATGTTATTGACTTGAATGTCCCGATCTGCCTTTGCTTGATTTATAAACAGTTTGGCCTGTTTAATATCTGCCATACGTTTATTTATTAAAAACCCTTGTGCAACTGAAAAGGATATACCAGCACTATACAAACCATCCTCTGGTAAAGTAGCTTCAGGATTTAAATAATCACCTTGATTATCTTCAAAGTTTGCTTTCAATTCAATACCATACCAAGTTGGGATTTTAAACGATGCATTTAACTTATCATAGTATTCTATATTTTTAAACTTTTTGCGATTGTAATCAACTTCAATTTTAGGATCAAAACCGCCTCTAGCCGACATTAATTGTGCCTCACTTTGATTAATAACTAAATTCGCTTGTTTTACTATTGGATGGTATTTTTTGACATAAGCCAAAAACTCATCGAAGGGCAATACTTCATCTAAATTATTTTGAGCTTTTACGAAAAAAGACATCAAAATAAAGAGAAGTAAATAGATTTTATTAGGATTATTTTTTCTCATTTTCAGATAACTTTTCTGGTTGATAAAAATTTGGAGGGAACCCATTTATTTTACGCCATAATTCAAACCATATAGGCACATCTTCAAGCAACGCCATTGTATATGCTCCAGAGCCAACCCTAATGGCAACAGGCCACTCGTTATCCTCTTTATCTGGAGCTAATAACACACGATATTTTCCATTGTTACTGATAAAATTTTCGATAGCTACAACCTTACCGCCATATGTTCCATAAGATACATTAGGCCAACCGCTAAATACTATTGCAGGCCATCCATCAAACTGAATTCTCACTTTTTCACCTAAATGCAATAATGGCAAATCGATAGGTTCAACATAGGTTTCTACGGCTAAATCAATTTGAGAGGGCATAATGCTAACTAAACTCTCACCCTCTTTAAAAGTGACCCCTATACCTCCTCTTAAGACTTTATTAATATAACCATCTTGTGATGCTGTAACGTATCTTAATTTATCTCTCAATTCATAATTTGAATATTCATTTTCAAGTTTACTTACTTGTGCTCTAGTGTCATATTGGCTTGATTGAGCTGTATATTTATCGCTTTGTGCCTTTGATATTTTATCATTATAAGATGCTTGAACACTTGAAATCTCCATTTCTGCATTTAAAACATCGTTTTTACTAGCTAAATATTTGTTTTCTTGGGAAATGAGTTTAGCTTGAGATTCCTGTAGTTTTAATCGATTTTCTTCGACATCTTTTACCGCTTTTAATCCTTCTTCTTGTAATGTAACAACTCGATTGTATTGTCTTTCTGCTATTTCAATTTGTGTTTGTGCAGCCTTAAGATCTATGCTATCACTTTTTACTTTTAAACGAGATTGCAGTAGCTTATTTTGAGTTTGTTGCAATTTTAAAGCACGTTCAGTTATAAGAGCATTTATCTGTCTATCTAAGGCTTTTATTTTTTCATCATAGGAAACAACAGAAGATGATTTTGCTTTAATCTGGTCATTTGTTCTATTAACCAAATTAGGGTCAAAATATTCACTTTTAACTTCAGAAATCTCTAATATGGTATCCCCTTTTTTTACAAAATCACCTTCCTGAACAAACCATTTTTCAATTTTACCTGGAATTGGTGATTGAACTGTTTGTGGTCGTTGATCTGGGCGCAGGGTTGTTACCTGTCCCTTTGCTTTAATATTTTGGGTCCAAGGTAAAAATAGGACCACAATAGCAAAAACTGCAAAAGCCAATAAAAACCTGTTAAAATGTTTATGATATTTATTTATTAAAACTTTAGCGCCAGACTTATAGTCCTGCATATTAAATGTTTTATTAAGTTTATTATGTGAAATATTAAGCATAGTATTTTTATATAATCTTTCCTTCTTTTAATTCTATTGTTTTATTACAAACCTCTTCGAATCGCTTATTTCTACTTATAACGATAATGGCCCATTTATGAGATGGTTGTGAGAGATAATCAATAATTTTATTTACTTCTTTTGGCTCAAATTGATCTAAAGAATCTTCTAAAATCAAAAGTTTTGG
>Ga0210081_1000154_pt1 | contig 11069 bp, 11 predicted proteins | sample White_ThreeSqA_D_FD_185589 | JGI IMG/M metagenome (GOLD analysis project Ga0210081, IMG submission 185589) | Wetland microbial communities from the San Francisco Bay, California, USA, that impact long-term carbon sequestration -... | ecosystem: Environmental > Aquatic > Marine > Wetlands ...
AGGCAAACCTTTTGCTTGACCATATTTCAAAAATCCTTTGTCATATACTTCCCCTAACGCCTCTTTGACAATTTTAGGTGGAAGAAAATCTGGCTCTCCAACTTCCATGTGGATTATTTTTCTTCCTTCTTCTTCAAGTGATTTTGCTTTAAGGAAAATAGATAGATGTGTTTGCTTGTTGTTTGATTGAACCTTGATAGACTCGTTTAATAAAAAATTCAAAAACTTTGTTGCAACAGACTCATCAAAATTTAATTCTTTGCACAATGAAACTATTTTTGTCCTCAGGTTATCTTCTCTTGGTTCATCCGTAACTCCCTTTCCAATGTTCTTTTTTATCTCCCCAATTTCTTTTGCAATATCGTTTCGAACTTTTAACATCCTTATCATTTGGATGGTTATTTCGTCCATCTTACTACGAAGTTCGTTAATTTCTGTCATTTTTGTTACAATACTGGCTTGATATGGCCTGATAATAGTGCGTGGTCAGCTATGGTTAATGCTACAAGGGAATCAACTACAGGAGGAGCTCTTGGCACAACACACGGATCATGTCTTCCTTGAACTTGCAGGGTTGAAATTTTTTTTGTTTTAATGTCTACTGTAGTCTGTTTTTTTGCAATTGATGACGCAGGTTTAAATGCAATTCTCATTGTTATTGGCATTCCGTTTGAGATTCCTCCTAAAATTCCCCCAGAATTATTTGTCTTTGTGACAATTTTTCCTTGCTTAATTGTATACAAATCATTATTTTCAGAACCTAATAATTCTGAACCTGCAAATCCAGATCCAAATTCTATTCCCTTAACAGATGGAATTGAAAAAATTGCCTTACTTAAATCAGATTCTAGAGAACTGAATATGGGCTCTCCTAATCCTACAGGAACATTTGTTGTAATGGATTCTATTATTCCTCCAAGTGAATCTCCTTTCTTTCTTGCATTCAAAATGGACTCTTTCATTTTTTTTGCTGTTGATTCATCTGGACATCTTACTTCGTTATTGTAAATTGATTTTTTCATTTTCTGATCAAATTCTTTTTGCATTTTGATTTTTCCAATTTGTGTCGTGAAAGAATTTGTCTCGATTCCTAATGTTACGGAAAGCAATTTTCTTGCAATTGCTCCTCCCATTACATGTGTTGCAGTTAATCTGCCTGAAAACCTTCCTCCTCCTCTATAATCATTATAATGATTATACTTTATCATTGCAGGATAATCTGAATGACCAGGCCGAAGTTTTGTTTTCAAGTTTTCATAATCTTTTGATTTTTGATCACTGTTCCAGATTACCATTGTTATGGGTGCGCCCGTAGTAAACCCTCTAAAAACTCCTGAAATGATCTCTACCTTATCTTCTTCTTTTCTTTGTGTTGTGATTAAGGAAGTTCCGGGTTTTCTATAGTCTAACAGTTTTTGAATTTCACTTTCGTCAATTTCTAATCCTGCAGGACATCCATCTAATACAGCGCCGATGGATTTTCCATGGCTTTCCCCAAAACTTGTCAAAACAAGTCTTTGACCTATTGAATTTCCTGACAATATTCTATGAATGTAAGGTGATGCTTATAATTCCTCATTTGGAAAAATCTCGAAAAATACAATTATCTGTTTAAGATCTTAAAATTTTTTATCATACGTGTATAAATTTTATAATATTAAATCGATCCTTTTCAAATAATTTCAAATAAATCTTAAATATCATAATAACGTATAAGAAATATGATAAAACGTGCAAAATCTACTAAATGATTTGCGCGGCTCTGCGAAAATGACATGTTATGAACGTCAAGGCGTTCTGGGTGAGGAGAAAGCTTTTCACTCTATACAGGGTCGCGCCGTTAGAACTTTTTTGGTCATTTTTTTTAAATTAGATTAATGCAATCTTTGCTCCGATAGAACTCATCTCTTCAATGAACTTTGGATACGACACATTCACTGATTCAGGATCTGAAACTGTGCAGTTTCCTATGTGCATCCCTGCTATGCAAAATGCCATAAATAATCTATGATCATTTTCTGAATCTAGTTTGGCCCCCTTGAGACTCTCAACTGGATACAAAATCATTCCATCATCTTTTTCTTCTACTTTGATTCCCAATTTTGCTAATTCTCTTGATATTATTGCAATCCTGTCTGTCTCCTTTAATCTTGCATGTTTTACATTAAAAATTTCAATTGGCTTAGTGGCCTTTAACACTAAAATCGCAAGGGGGGGAAGTAAATCCGGTGAATTACTAAGATCAAATCTTCCACCACTTAGTTTTTCAGGTGAAATTACAGATATTTTTTGGTCTTTAATGATTACTTCTATCCCTAGTTGTTCTAAAATATCGATGAACACTTCGTCTCCTTGTGGGAGATTTCCTATACTACCTTGAATTTCAAACTTTTCGCCACATAATACAGCCGCAGACAAAAGTAGTGCAAGACTTGAAAAATCAATTGGTACGACAAAATTTGCAGGTTTGTAAATTTGAGGAGGAATGTTGTATCTTTTATAAGGAATTAAAGTTTGAACCGAAACTCCAAAATTTCTCATTGTAGATATAGTTGCATCTAGATAAGGTTTTGATACCAAGTTCCCTTCTATCGTTAAATTCATTCCCTTATCCGTTAGTGGAGCAGTTATCAACAGAGCTGATACGAATTGACTGGAGAGGTTTCCTGGAATGGTTACATCTCCACCTGAAATCTTTCCAGTAATTCTGACTGGAGGATTTCCATTAACTGAATTACATTTTGCCCCCATACTTTGGAGGGCTTCCAACAATGGTTGCATTGGTCTTTTCCTTAGACTACTGTCTCCAGTAAGGGTAATTTCTTTAGAAAACAAACTTGCTATTGCAGAGGCAATTCTTATAGTGGTGCCTGAATTTTCTGCATTAATTTCAGGCACAGATTCTGTTTTTTCTATGGATTTAGTAAAAACAATTGAGGCTTCATCTTGAATAATTTCTGCTCCAAAATTTTTACATGCATTAATTGTAGCAATGGTGTCTGCTGAATACAGTACATTCTCTACCTTACTATTGTGTCCTGCAAGAGATGCCAGGAAAATCGCTCTGTGTGTATAGCTTTTGTTGGGTGGGCAAACTATACTTCCAGATAATTTTGATTTTTCTACCTTACAATTCATGAACTTCAGCTTTTTTATTATTTATTTTTGAAACAATAATTGTTCCCTCAAGTGCGGAAAATACCTTTTTTATGCTGTCTTCACTTCCTTTTTTGACTATTGCTGCAATGGCTGGACCATTTCCAGAAACAGATGCCCCTAACGCGCCTTTTTCTAGAAGATCTGTGATGACCTTTGGATCTGAGTTTAATATTGTCGATGTTGCCAATCCATTAATTATCATTGCATCCCAGTAGCTTCCATTTTTTGCCAACTTCCATGCATTGTCAAAAACCGATGAAAGTGTTTTTAAATTTTTTACATTTCCTCTTTTTCGATTTTTTGGAACAAAAATAACCGCAACCAAATTCTGAGGTGTTTTTTCTGAATGAATGATTTTTTTCTTTTCATTGTCTGTTACATTAATCCCTCCAAAGTAACAAGAACATGCATCATCATATGCGCCAGTGATGCTCACTTTGGATTCAATTGATGCATCTACTCCTGCAAGTAATATCTGTTGATCGGTGAAATTTGGTTTGAAAATTTTTGCACAAGCCAAAGCAACTGCTGAGGATATTGCACTTGAACTTTTTAATCCATAACCCGTTGGAATTTCTGATTCTAAAGATACTGTGATCTTATTATTTTCCAAATCTTTTAGGGACACAATTTTTTCGATAGTTTTATTGATTAACCTAGAACTAAGTGTATTGTTTTTGGATTGAATAACAATGCCCTTTCCAGTACTAGTTTCTACTGTTGCCTCAACACTTAGAGATATTCCTAACGTGGCTCCTTTCTTATTTGCAATAGCGTTTACTATTGATATTGCTCCGTGGATTGTAGCTTTTGCCTTGGCCATCATACTCCTCCTAAAAGAACTCGCTTCATGGCATTATAAGGTGCTTCGATTTTATGCCATATTTCAAATGCTCTAACGGCCTGACCTAATAGCATCTCATATCCATATATTATGACGCTACCTTTTTCTTTTGCTTTTTTCAAGAAATCTGTATTCATTGGCATGTATACTATATCATAAACAACTGTCTTTGGTTTTATTGAATTAAGTGAAATTGGACTGGGTTCATTTTTTAATCCAATTGATGTTGCATTTACAATTATATTGTAATCTTGTAAATTATCTTCTAATTTTTTAATTTCTATTGTGCTACAATCTACTCCTATCTTATTTCCAAACTGTGCAAGGTTGTTTGCATTTTCTAAAGTTCTATTTGCAATGGTGATGTGTTTTGCTTTTTCTTTTGCAAATCCTGCTACTATTGCTCTTGCAGCACCTCCAGCTCCTAATAGAAGAACATTAGAATCTTTGATTATTATCTCCCTTTTTTTAAATGGATCTAAAAATCCATCCATGTCTGTATTATATCCCTTCAAAACTCCGTCAGTATTTGTTACTGTATTTACGGCCCCAATCAGACTGCATGATTCATCCATCTTGTCTAGATATTTCATCATCTCTACTTTGTGAGGGATAGTTACATTGAACCCGTCAATTTTGATTTTTTTTAAAGATTCTATTCCTTCTTTTAGTTCTCCTCTTGGAATTCTATAGGCTATGTAGGAACAATCTAGATTTAATTCCATAAATGCTGCATTGTGAATGTTAGGTGAAAGTGAATGATTTATTGGATCTCCAATAACTGCAAATGTTTTTGCCATTATTTTTTTTATTGTGGAGATGATTTAAACTCTCAACTTTTTTTAAATTTAGATCATTCATGTTATCCAAATATCAAGAAGACAATCAATTAATCCTTATTTTTTTAAATTGATGATTTTTTTTACTTCGTCAATACTGAATTGACCTGGTGCTACAGGTTTTCCTAGCGAGACATAAGTGTATGGACTCCCTAAATATAGGCACAAAATTCTAGAAATTCTTCCACTATCGCCCATAGCAAATGCAATGAGGTTCAAATTTCCTCTTTTACTGTAAATTTCTAAAATCCTGGTCGCATCGTCTGTAGTTTTTGCGGTGGTTACAATTTTTATGTTCTTTGAGAATCTGCTCATTTGTTTTAGTTTAAGTTTTAATTCTGATATTTTGGGGGTTTTTTTGAAATCATGTTCTGAAATTAGCAATTCTGATTTTGTCTTCTTTAGGTATTTTACCAATTCTTTGTCCTTTTTCATAGTACTAAACTCCACATCTACCAAAAATGGATTGTATTCTGCAATTAATTTTAAAATTGAAATTCTTTCTTTTTCATTACCTTCAAATCTACCTCCTTCTTTTTTTGGCCTTAAAGTACATACTATTTTTTTCAGATCCTTCTTTACTGACTCTAAAACAACTGGTATTTGTTCTGGTTTCAAAAAATCAAATCTTACCTCTACAAAATCAGATTTTTTTAACGAACTATTTAGTAACTTTTTTAATTTTACTGGATTTGTTTCTGCAATTGAAATGCATGTTTTGTAATTCATTTTTATTATTTTTCTAAAATGTATTCATCTGAAACTTCCATTCCGAAGTGTCTTCCTGTAGCCACTTTTGAATATACCATTACAGTGTCTCCTTTTTTTAAATGAGTTACTGATACTAGTTCCCCATTAGGTTTGACGAATCTAATTGTTTCTGCATCTTGAGCGATTATTCCTCCTACCTCTCCGTCTACTGAAGCTTTTATCATCAACATTGGACGCCTTTCAATTTTGGAACGACCTACAGTAGCTCTTCTTGCATTTCCTTTTGAATTTATAATTAAGACTTCTGATCCGGTTTCTACCTCAGAGAGGTAACTTGTTGTTCCATCAGGAGATAATGTATAACAATGAACTGCTCCTGCATTTACCCTGAATGGTCTTGGGGATGTGAATGAAGATCCTACGGATTCATTATGAACTAAAAACAAAAAATTTGACCTACTTCCAATAAGCATCCCTTCTCCCTTGTGTAAAATAGATGCAGTATCCACACAAACTCTTTCTCCGTCTCCAACTTCTTTTATTTCAATAATTTTTCCTTTTTTTAACTCAAAATTTTTGGTTCCTAGGTATATCATGACTTCTCGGACTTCGGCAATTGACGATGTCTCAAAAATTACGCCGTCTACTCCTACCTCTAAAATTGAGAACATCTTCCTTACTTCTTCTGGTGTTCTAGCGATAGCGTAAATTTTTGTATGGATCTTATGTAATTTGGCTATTATATTTTCAAGAGGAATTATCTTCCAATCTTTTACTTCTACTATTACAAAATCAAGCCCTTTTTTTGCTATTGTTAAAACATTTTCAATGTCTTGATTTGATAAAATTTTGAATTTCCTTCCAAATTTTTTCCCTTTTGGTTTCTTGGATAATTCTTTCTCAATTACAACGTGTTTTGCATTGATGGATGGAAATATCGTTTCTAGATTTGATTTTGTTTTACCAATTTTTTTTGGATCTAGGTAAATTATTCTGATTCCTTCGCTTTGTAATTGTTGAAGAAATTTCGGTAACTGTGTTTGGGACACATTTGGTGTTATGATTAGTTCTCTTGTCTTACTCAATTTTTTTCATTGCTTCCTTTGCGGATTCTTTTTTGAAAATTATAGATGCTAATGCTTCAACCATTTTTTCAGGGGTTTTGTGTGCAAAAATATTCCGTCCATATGTTACTCCTTTTGCACCTGCGGTAATTGCATCTTCTGTCATCTGAAGAATATCTAAATCTGTTTTAGCTTTAGGTCCTCCTGCAATTACAATTGGAACTGGAGTGCTTTTTACAATTTTAGAAAACGAATCAATATCTCCTGTGTATACTGTTTTTACAATGTCTGCACCACATTCTGCTCCAATCCTTGCGACATGGCCTACAATTTCTGGATCGTGTGGATCCTTTACATTTTCTCCTCTGGGGTACATCATTGCAAGCAATGGCATATTCCATTTGTGACATTGTTCTGCAGTCATTCCTAGTTGTTCTAGCATTTCTGGTTCTTCTTTTCCACCAATGTTGATATGCAAAGAAACACCGTCGGCTCCTAAACGTAAGGCCTCTTCTACTGTCCCAGTAAGCATTTTGCGATTTGGTGATAATGATAGTGATGTACTACTTGAAAAATGAACTAAAATTCCCACTTTGGAAGGTTTTGGCAATGCTTTGATTATTCCTTTATTGATAATTACGCTAGTCAGACCATGACCTTCGCATTGGTATATTGTAGAGACAGGATCTTTTAGACCTTCAATAGGACCATTTGAAATACCATGGTCCATTGGAATACATAGCATTTTTCCTTTTCTCATTATTCTATTTAATCTGATTTGATGTCCTGACACCATGGATGATTCTCTTTTTTGTGCCCTACTTAAAAATAACGTGAATTTCATCCTTCATTGCTCTACTTGTTAAAGAACAAATCAATCATCTAGTCGAGATTTTTGAAACTCTTTTTTCTATATAGGATTAAATACAAATTACAAAGTAAGGTGAACAAGTTAATTGAGTCAAACTACAGAACAACTTTATCAAAGTGATATTGGTGATATTCTCGAAAATTCTCTCAAAGGGATAAGGCCTGGACCAAGAGAATGTCTTAGACTTTTAGAGTCTGATGATGTCTATCTGATGGGGTTAGTTTCAGGACATATTACAAAGAAAAAATTTGGGAAAAAGGCTTCGTTTGTAAATAATATTATTTTGAATTATACTAATGTCTGTGTCACTGATTGCAAATTCTGTGCATTTTATAGGCCTCCAGGATCTGAAGATTCCTATACTCTAACTTTGGATCAAATAGAAGCTCGTGTAAAATCAGCTTGGGATTTGTTTAAGATTAGGCAGGTTCTCATTCAGGGAGGGCATAATCCTAGTTTGAAAATTGAATACTATGAAGATGCTTTTAAAATGATTAGAGAAAAATTCCCTGTGATTGGTGTACATGCTCTATCAACATCTGAAATTGATATGATTGCAAGAGTGGAAAAATCATCTACCAAAGAAATTTTGTCACGATTAAAAGATGCAGGTTTACAGTCTATACCTGGTGCAGGAGCTGAAATTCTTGTGGATTCCGTAAAAGACATTATTAGTCCAAAAAAAATTTCTAGCGCTGATTGGATACGAATAATGGATGAAGCTCACTCTTTGGGAATACCAGGATCTGCAACAATGATGTATGGTCATGTTGAAAAGAACCAAGATATTGTTGATCATTTTTACAAAATAGTGCAATTACAAGAAAAAACAAAAGGTTTCATGGCATTCATTCCTTGGAATTTTGAACCAAACAATACTTTGATGAAAGAACAAGGAATAGTGGAAAATGGTTCGGGTGGAATCCAACTTCTCAAAATGATTGCTATCTCAAGATTAGTATTTGATGGATTGATTTCACATATTCAATCATCTTGGCTCACTAATGGTGTTGGAATGGCGCAATTGGCCTTACAGTATGGCGCAGATGATTTTGGAGGCACCTTGATTGGAGAGGAAGTTGTTTCTTGTACCGGTGCACGTTCTACTGAATTAACTGGAAAAATAATCGTTGATGCAATTCACCAAATTGGATATCAAGTAGAAGAACGTGATAATTTTTACAATCCAGTTGCGCTACTCTGACCAGTAACTATTCCATTTAGAATCTACCTTGGACTTGGTATTCTCATCAACTTTGACTTGTTTTTGAATTTCGCGTTCATATCCTTCCTCTTTTGTTTTTTGTGTTGCATCAATACCTAACTTTGAGCCAAAATTAACAAGTGGTGATGCTGGGTCTAAGGTGTCTGTTGGTGTATTTTTTATTATTACTGTGTCTCTTGCTGCATCAGCCCTTGTGGTAATTGCCCAAAGTACATCATCCATACTATGTACGTTGATATCTTCATCAACCACTACAAACATCTTCGTTAATGATAATTGCCCCATGCCCCATAACCCCATCATTACTTTTTTTGCCTGTCCTGCATATCTTTTCTTTATTGAAATTATTGCGAATCCTTGGAACCATCCTGCCGGTGGCATTGAAAAGTCCACTACTTCTGGATGAAACATTCTGATTAATGGCAAGAAAGATCTCTCTATGACTTTTCCAATATATGCATCTTCTAGGATTGGTTTTCCTACAACAGTTGTAACGTAAACTGGATTTTTTCTTCTCATTATCCCAGTTAGGGTAAAAGTTGGATATGGCTCTACAGGTGTGTAGTATCCAGTATGATCTCCAAATGGTCCCTCATCTCTTAGATCTGATGGATCCACAAATCCTTCTAAAACAATTTCTGCATTGGCTGGTACTTCTAAATCGATTGTTTTGCATTTTACCATCTTAATTCCTTTTTTTCTTGTGATTCCTGCAAACAAGTATTTGTCTAGCCCCTCAGGAACTGGTGCAATAGAAGAGAAGATAGTTGCTGGATCTCCTCCTATGATTATTGCAGCAGGAATTTTATCTCCTTTTTCTTTTGTAATGTCTGAATGATGTGCACCACGTTTGTGTTTCTGCCAGTGCATTAATGCATGAGTATCATCTAAAATTTGTATTCTATACACTCCAAGATTTCTCACTCCTGTTTCGGGATGGTTTGTTGCAACCAAACCAAGAGTTATGAATCTCCCTGCATCATCAGGCCATGATTTTAAAATTGGAAGATCTTTAAACGATGCGGAATTTGAGGTAAATTCAGTTACAGGACCACTTCCCTCTAATTTTGGAAATGATTCTGTCATTTTGGATAATTCTGGAAGTTTCTTAATTTTATTTAGAATGCCTGATGGTATGTCCATTTTTGTCATGTCGACAATTCTTTGACCAATTTCAGTAAAGTCTTTCATTTCAAGACCTATCTCTAATCTCTTCATAGAACCAAATGCATTTGCCAAGACGGGCATTTTGCAATCTTTTACATTTTCAAACAGAATAGCAGGGCCATTAGAGTACATCTGCCTTCTCATTATTTCTGCTATCTCTAAATCCGAATCAACTTCTATTTTGACTCGTTTTAGTTCTCCGTTTTTTTCTAGCGCTTCTATGAAATCTTGAATGCCTTCAATTACCACAATCCTTCAAAAATAAGAACAAGTATAAGCTTAACTAGATTTTCAAAAAGAACAATTCAAGAATTGACATGCAAATGACTTTTAATCATTAAAGTTTTAGAAATGAATGTTGGAAGGTGAAAAATGTATGGTTTGTAATGGTGATGGTATTATAGAGCTACTAGGGTCTGACTGTCCCTTTTGCAATGGAACGGGGGAGCCAAACAAAGCTGCCAAGGCATATCTTGATTCTCATATCTGCCAGTGCATTTTTCTTGATAGGAAAAGATGCCCTCTATGTGGAAAAAACTGTCATCATGACACTCCAAATAAACCAAAAATTCTTCTTAGCCCTGAGTAGAAAATATTATGGAACTGGTGGAAGTTCGTTCTTTTTCTCGTGTCCCCCTGATCCGAATTTACAATAAAAACACAATTCTGACTCCATGTACTTTAACTGCTCAATCTTTATGGCGCCAAGTTTTAGGGCAATCTTTGTTAGAATTTTGTATTTCATTGGCATTGATGGAACCACCTCATCCATGTACACTCTGTAGTGATCTGGACAAAATTTCAAAGTAATTTTTGACGGCTCCTTTCCCTTTTCGTTTATTTGCTTTGTAAAATTGATCTGCTCTCTAATGTACTCATGCTTCGGGCATGGACAATCTTTTCCTCCTGGATGTTTGTATGCTGGGATATTTTTCCAATCGAATCCTGGGTATTCTTTTTCAAAATCATCCATTATCTCACTTAGATCTTTTGTGCATATAAAACTTGATCAGGTTTAGCCATGGTAATCACCCAAATGTAAATAAACCCCGGAACTTCACCCACTTTAAATGGCAGCTGCTAAAAAGCAAACAAAAAAAGATCTTGAAGATAAGATTGCAGAATTAGAAGCTAAACTAACAAAACTTTCTACACAAATAGAATCAAAACCAGCAGAACCAAAGCCAGC
>Ga0210081_1000156_pt1 | contig 10980 bp, 14 predicted proteins | sample White_ThreeSqA_D_FD_185589 | JGI IMG/M metagenome (GOLD analysis project Ga0210081, IMG submission 185589) | Wetland microbial communities from the San Francisco Bay, California, USA, that impact long-term carbon sequestration -... | ecosystem: Environmental > Aquatic > Marine > Wetlands ...
TTGGTTTTAGAATCATCAAACCATTAATAGAAGGCTGATTTGTTTTGATACTAATATGGCAAAATTGGTAGTAGCCAAGTTTGGTGGAAGTGCAATTGGAGTCGATGGAATTTCTATTCCCCTAATAATAAACAGAATAAATGATTTGAAAAAGGATTCAAAAGTAATTGCTGTGTTTTCTGCTCCATTAACTTCTGTTAATGGGCAAACTAGGTCTTTGACTGATGTGATTTTAGAGCAAGGGCAAAATGCTCAAAATGGAAGTCCTGTCTCCCTAGATGTTGTAGAGTCTTGTTATGAGAAGATTCTCGATATGACCAACCATGAAAATAAAGAAAATTGTAAAAAAATAATTAATTCATCCATAGAAATTGCAAAAAAAGCACTTGATGAGGCATCATTAAAGAAAGAATTTGCAGATGAAATACGCTCAAAGGCTCTGGCCTTTTCAGGAGAGATTTTAATGGCCAAAGTAATGAAATTTGTCCTAAAGAGCCACGGTATTGCCTCAGAGACTGTAAGTTATGAAAAATGGCCAATAATTACAGATAACAATATCGAATCTACTAACTTTCTTGCCTCAGAATCAAGGGCAAGATTGGATCATACAGAAAAAATAGTAGAGTCTTTTGATGTAGTTACCATTGGAGGGTTCATAGGAAAAACAGTCGATGGAATAACTACTACATATGAGAGGGGCGGTTCAGATAGAACTGCTGCAGATCTAGGAATACTTTTTCATAAAAAATATGAAACCAGTATTGATTTTGAAAAAGATAGTGCTGTAGTTTCTGCAGATCCCAAAATTGTTCAGGACGGATTAACTGAAGTAAATCAGCTGTCATATAATGAGGCGCGGCTTGCAGGAATGTTTGGAATGAAGATTTTAGATCCAATTGCAATCAAAGAGATTCTAGAGAATGGAGTAGATGTTCCTCTAACCATTACTAACATGAAGGATCCTTCAAAGACTACAACAATAAAACGCACCTTAGATAACAAAAATGGTCATCCAATCAAAATTGTTACTGGAAAGAAAAATTGTGCAATATTTAGAATAGAAACAAGTTCAATCCAAAGACTGCTATCATCACTCGAGACAGATAAGAGATATAGTGAGTTTATAATTTTATCACCATTTACAAAAGATGGAATAGAGTTTTCGCGAATGTTGTTTTTGGATGCTGATTATGTTAAACGGAATGAAAAATATTTTCTAGGTTTTGATCCTCTTGCCACTATCACCTACAATAGAGGCGTAATCACAATGATCGGTGATGAGATGTGGAGAGTTCAGCAAGTCGCATCAAGAACTAGTGCAAAAATCGGCGATGCAGGATTAAACATTTTGAATATGGATGCACAGGAAGAAACCTCAAGAATTATCATAGTAGTGGAAGATTCAGAAGATAACATAAGAAAAGCAATCAGTGCAATCCATTCTGAAATATCAAAGATTAATTTTGTTTAATTGAGTGTAAAGTGGCCCTACGGGTTTTCACCAGTAGCGCCAACATGGGTTTGTTCTTGGACCATTATCTAGATTCAGTCCGGCGTTTCCCACAACACGCGATACTAATAGTTGTAATTACTAGTATTTAGATATGATCTATATAGAAAGTATTTAGGTACGCTCAGCAATAAACCAGCAAATAATTCCTGCACAAATAATTGCATACCATTTGAAATTTTTTTTGTTTGTAAATATTGTAGGTGAGCCCATTTCCTCATCTGGATAATTAGTACGCCTGATTTTTCTCATCTCAAAGCCCTGACCAACTAATCCTATAACCAAAAAGGCAATTCCAAAGAATCCCAATATCCAATTCATATCATAGTTTTTCTTTTATAGAATATGTAGTTTCCAGGTATTTCATTTAAATGAAAAATAATTCTTTAAATTAGCAGGGTTTTTTTGCTCTCCTATGAAAGAGACAGGAAAGATTTGGATGAATGGGAATTTGGTTCCATTCAAAGATGCCAAAGTTCATGTTTTAACACATGCTTTACACTATTCAACCTCAATATTTGAAGGGATTAGGTGTTACAATACACCAAAAGGATCTGCCGTTTTTAGATTAGAAGAGCATGTAGATAGATTCTTCAAATCAGCAAAATTGTATTCTATGAAGATGCAGTTCTCAAAAAAAGAGATCTCTGATGCAATTTTGAAAACTGTAAAGACTAGCGGATTAAAGGAATGCTACATCAGACCGCTTGCATACTATGGTTATGGAACAATGGGTCTTACACCAACACAAAACAAAGTAGATGTATCTATTGCTTGTTGGGAGTGGGCTATGGGCGAATCAAAGGCAGGAAAGTTTTCAGGTGCAAAATGCAAAGTATCAAGTTGGATTAAGATAGATTCTCGATCCCAGCCAATGCAGGCAAAAGCAGCTGCCAACTATTCAAATGCAGCTCTTGCAAGAGTAGAAGCTCTCGAGAATGGATATGATGAAGCCATCATGCTAAATATTCATGGAAAAGTTGCAGAGGGAAGTGCTGAAAATATCTTTATTGTAAAAGACGACATAATCCAAACGCCTCCTTTGTCAGCTGGCGGATTAGAAGGAATTACCAGAGACAGTGTTATCCAGATTATAGAGGAAAATGGTGGTTTTGTAATTGAGCGAGATCTTGAAAGAGATGATCTGTATAATGCTGATGAGATCTTTATGACAGGTACAGCAGCTGAGGTAAAATCTGTAACACAAATAGACAAGGTAAAGATAGGAAATGCAAAGATGGGCAAAATTACAAAGGCATTACAAAAATCATTTACTGAAGTGGTAATGGGAAGTGATGAAAGGTTCTTGCCTTGGCTTACTTTTATCTAACTGTGAAGCTTTTTACGTCCAATTTTACAACTTTAGACATGGAATCTTGTTCTACTGGAAACACCGAAGAAGTCTGCTGGTTTTGTAGAAAGGGAAGACATGAAGATTGTATGAAAGAGATTCCTATCGATGGAAAATCAGATGGTCCTCATGATTGTACGTTTGATACAAAAATGATTCCTTGCAAGTGTAATCATTAACGAATTAACAAATAGAGGATGAGTAAAAAAATACCATGAGTTATGATAAAGAATTTTGGGATAAATATGCAAAAGAGAACGAGTCTAGATTCAATGAGTCCTTTGCAAAATTTATACGAGATTTGGTAATTTCTTTACGATGCACGAGCGTACTAGAGATAGGGTGCGGAACAGGTATTGATCTGAGACTGTTTCCTGAAAATTTTAAAGTTCATGGAGTAGATTTGAATGACTTTGCTCTACAAATTGCAGGAGAGAAAAACCCAACATTTGACTTTAAAAGTGGGTCAATTACAAGTCTTCCTTTGGCTGATTCCTCTGTTGATTTTATTTTTACTCATAAATTTTTGAATTGTCTTAACAAGTCAGATCTTGACAAAGGTGTTTCTGAGATGTATCGTGTTTCTAGAAAATACATTGCCAATTGTGAAATTTATGACAAGTCAGAATTGAAAGTTGATGGTGTATTTACTGGCAGAAATATGTTAAAAAGATGGAGCAACTATAATGTCAAAATTATCAGTGATGTGGATATGCATGAAGATATTGAACCTGAAAAAATTAGATTTACATTAATAAAAAAACTTGATGAAACTTGAAATGAATTTTAAGAATAATTCAGCACATTGTAATTTTAGAAAGATCTATAAGTCAAAATTTAACGCTACTTGAAGTATGACAAATATTTCTTGGTGGATAGGTATGCCAAAGGAAATTGAAATGGATCTAGAATTGTTGTCTGAGACAAAAAATAACTGATTTTACTTTTCATTTTACTTTTTAGAAAAAAGCGGGTCTAGAGGGATTCGGACCCTCGACAACCGGATTAAGAGTCCGGTGCGCTACCTGGCTGCGCCATAGACCCACGAAAATAGCTGATAATGGTGTTGTTATTAATCTTAAGATTTTAAAAGAAAATAAAATTTAGTTTTTTGCAGTTGCTTCAACTTCATTGTACTTTTCAAGAATTGCAGTAAGTACTGTTGAAACTGGCACATCATTCATCTTTTTCTTTTCTGCAAGAAGTTTTTGGTATGCATCAAGTGTGATGTATACTGGAATGGAACCATTTCCTTCAAGAAGACCCCTTACATTGTAAAGTGCCGTTTCCATTCCTTTTTCAGCAGATTTTGCAAACTTTGCCTTGTCTAAGATAGATCCTAGTGGACCAAATGGCATTTCATAATCTACTGTCATTGTAACTCGAGTGAGATTATCGCCTAAAGACTTGAATTCGTTTGTAATTTGCCATCTTTTGAATGGACCCTCAAATTGTTTTGCAGAAATTTTTTCATTTCTGATAAATTCTGTTGTTTCACAATCCCATTCTAAACGCTTACCGCTAAAATCACCAATTACTCTAAATGTTGTTCCCACACCCATTCCATCTTTGATATCCATAGGAATTACTGTCATTCCTACAGCATCGCTTTTGATTTGATCAGAAACATGTTCTGGTCTTGCAAAATAGGTAAAAACATTCTCTACTGGTGTTTTAATATCGATTGATTTGCTTACGATAGTCAACGATTCAATGTCTTGCCAATAAGGATTTAAAGGTTTTGAAGATTTTCCAATCCAAATTGATTAACACTATATTCATCTAATAGTAATAATTAGTTGAATGATAAAACTGCGATCAATTTCAATAATTATTCTAATTTTGATAATCATGCCTGTTTTTTCGGATGCTCACGCCCACTCAATGTTCAATTCTGCTGAAGAGATTTTGGGTGGGTATAGAATTCAGGTTGCAACTTTGCCAGAATTTCCACAAATAGGAGAGACTTCACAGATTTTGTTTAGAGTGACTGATCTAAATTTAGATGAAGTAGATAGGTTTACCATGGGTGTCAGATTTTTTTATAATGGGCAGCAAATTGATGCCATTCCTCCAAAGTCATATTCAGGAGGTCATGTTGAGATGAACTATGTATGGCAAAATCCAGGAAATCATGTTGTAAGAGTTGATCTATATGATATGGATGGATCTTCAGGTATTTTGACATATACATTTAACATGGGAACTCAAAGTCCCTTTGGCTATATTTTCATCATAGCAATTACTGTTGGTGCAATGTCGTTAGGGGTTGTGGTAACTTACATCTATTTCCCAGAGAAATTAAAATTCAAGTCTAAGTTCTAGTTGTTATAGTTGATTTTGTAATTTTGAATGCAAATAATGTGGTAAGCAACACCATAGAAAACAAAAGTATTCCTACACCAAGATGAATTGCTACTAGGAGCGCGTGAAGTTTGAGATCAATTACAAGAGCACCTAATGTGATTTGAGTAACTACAAGTGCTGCTGCAAAAGTACTGGTAAACTTGATCTTTCTTCCTGCATTTTTATTAACCCAGCAAGCAACTGATGTTGCAATGATAAGTGTTCCAGTGGTTGCAGCTACAAGTCGGTGCATCCATTCAATAAAATATTCTTCGCTTGGAAGAACACCGTTTGGACAAAGTGGCCATTCCGGACAAGTTAATCCAAGTCCTGCAGCAGAAACATAACCTCCAACAAACATCAAAGAGTACAAAACTACAAGAGCAGATAAAGCAAGATATTGAATGGCCAAAGTTATTCTACAATAAATGAACCTTGCATTCCTAACTGTGCATGACCTGGAACAATGCAGATGTAATAGTAAGTTCCTGGGGCACCAGCTGTAAAGGTACTGCTGCCAGATTCCCCTGGCTTTAATGGCGCAGTTGCAGCCCCAATTGCAGAGCCCCAAAGTGGATTACCAAAGTCATCAGGTGATGCCACTATACCAAAGGCATGGAATCCTTTTCCTTTGTTGGTTGCAGAAAATGTCACTGAATCACCAGATTTTACCGTAAATTCTGGATTGTGTCCTTCTTCGCCAGTTAATGCATTAAATGCCAAGTCACTAAATCCATCTTCAGACTCTACAAAGTCAACACTGAAATCATGACTTACTCCAGTTGGAGCAGCAGCTTTTGCAGGACCTGATGATGCACCAACAATGATTTCTCCTTGCATTCCCAACTCACGATGTCCTGGTACAGTACAGATGTAGTAGTAGGTTCCTTCTTTGGTTGGAACAAATTCAGAAGATCCAGTTTGTCCTGCTTTTAATGGACTTGATGCACTAGCTACAGCACTGCTTGAAATAATACCAGAAAATCCCTCTGTTTCAGAGGTAACACCAAAGGCATGAAATCCTTTTCCACCATTTTCAACATTGAAGACAATTTTATCACCAACATTTGCGTTAATTGTTGGATTGTGTCCTTCTTCGCCAGTTAATGCATTAAATGCCAAGTCACTAAATCCATCTGCAGACTCTACAAATTTCAAGTCTTGAGTGATTGTTTTTCCTGTTGCAACAGCTGGTTTTTCTGCTTCTTTTGCACCGCTCATCATTGCGACTACAGGAGCAGGTGAAGATATCCAATAATCCCACATGCTAAAGAAGATTGCACCGCCTACGATACAAATGCCTAACATAATTACCATCATTTTTCCTGTTCTTGCAGGAGTTGTTCGATATACATTTTGAGTTTCTGTCATTTTTTATAATCTCCTAATGGTGTGGGTTCTTGGATTCAAATGGATAGTAGTATTTTCCTCCAAGTCCAAACGGATCGTAAATGTCTGCTGGTTTACCCTTTGCAGAACTGTAGATGAGATTGATTAAGAATATGACCATGCTAACACCAATAATCATGGCACCAACAGTTGCTATTTGGTTCATGGTAATCCATTCTGGGATTGCGGGGTAATCGTATATTCTTCGAGGCATTCCATATAGACCTAGAACATGCTGGGTAAAGAATACAAGAACTGTTCCTATAAAGGCTAAAACAAAATGAACTCTTCCCATAGTTTCATGGTATAGTCTACCTGTTACATATGGGAACATGTAATAAATGAAACCGATTGTACCAAATGCAATTGTACCCATGACAAACAGATGGAAGTGACCAACTACCCAATAGGTATCATGAGTTGTAAAGTCTAATGGCATTGCAGCATTAGCGACACCACCTGCGCCTGCAGAGAAGAACAGTGCAATTCCACCAACAGACCACATCATTGGAGTGAGGAACTTTATTCTTCCATTCCACATTGTTGCAACGAAATTAAAAACGTGCATTCCTGATGCTGGAACGGCAGCCAAGGTACCAATCATAACCACTGTTTTTTCCGTAAATGACATTCCTGTAGCATACATGTGATGGGCCCATGATGAAAAGCTGACTATAGATAACAAAACAAATGCAAAGATTCCTGACGACTTGCTAAAGATTGGTTTTCTTGAGAATCTTGGGATAATTTCATACATCATTCCAATTGCAGGAATAACTAATACATAGACTTCAGGGTGGAAAGTAAACCAAAATAGGTGTGCATAAGCAATTGGATCTCCTCCCATAGCAGGGTTGAAGAATCCTGTTACCCCCAGTCTATCTGTTAGTAACATCAAGAGGGCTGCTGCGAATGTAGGAATTGCAACAAGAACAATTAATGATGAAGATAAGAATGACCATGCTAACAGTGGGACTTGTCCTATTGACATGTCAGGATGTTTGCATTTTAAGATGGTTACCACGAAATTGATTGCTCCAAGAACAGATGAGATTCCTAAAATCTTTAGTCCAAAAATCCACATGTCTGCGGCTGGACCTGGTGCACTGATAATAGAATATGGCGGAGTTGCATACCAAGTAAAGTCTGCAAATCCTAGCCAGATTAATGCTCCTCCAGGTGGAATCATCCAAAAGGCAATAGCGTTGAGTTTAGGATAAGCCATGTCTTTGTATCTAACCATAATTGGAACAAAGTAGTTACCAACAGCTGATGCACTTGGTAGTAAGAATAAGAAAATCAAAGTGGTCCCATGAACGGTAAATATTCTGTTAAAAGTCATAGAATCTGCAATTAATTGTGAGCCAGGTAAGAATAATTCAGCTCTAATTAGGAGAGCTAAAGCGCCACCCATAAACAAGAATGCAATGGACATGATAAGATAAAGCAAACCAACATCTGTGTGGTGGGTTGAAAACATTATCTGCCAGACTGGACGTGGTTTTTGTAATTCTAAGACCATTAGTTTCCTACCTCGCTTGTAATCGATTGATGTACTGATAAAAGCTTTATCTTCATGATGATGGTTCCTCCACAATTAATTTTCCACGCATGTTATAGTGAATCAATCCACAGTATTCTCTGCATTGGATGTCATGCTCTCCTGCTTTATCTGGAGCAAACCAAACAGTGTTTACTCTTCCAGGTACTGCATCCATCAATACAACATAATCGTGAATGTTAAAAGAATGATTGACATCTTTTGACATTACTTCAAATTTGTATGCTTTCCCGGCTTCTACATGTAATGTACCTTGTTCTACTTTACCATCTTCATGTTCAAACGACCAATACCATTGCTGACCAGTAACCTTGATGACTTCAGCATCTGCTGGAATGTGATCAACTAATCTCTCAACATTCCAAGCCTCAGCCCCTACCCAAAACATCAAAGCAATAATTACTCCTACGTAAATCCATTCAGGCCAGTTTGAGTGATGTCCCATTAGGATTCTCCTCCAACATATCCTGCCTTCTCAAATTCTGTAGGGGTTGCCTTTGGATGTGACTCTCTGAATCTCCAGCAAAGCCAGATCATAGTTCCAGATACTACAGCGCCGACTGTAAATGCGACTGTCATCATTCTGAAAAACAGGTTCCAAATTAAGACTCTACGATCAATATAATCACCAGGTTCATCACCTGCTGCAAAAACGTGATCCACTGTGGGAATGATAACTAAAATTGCCAATACTAAGAACAGACCAAGTAGATTCCTCATTATCGGTGACTGACGTGACCTATGATTTCTATTTAAGGGTTTTCAAGATTATTACCTACCAATCCTGATCGAAACGACTCGGATGCATTACGTTTAATCCGCCCACCGAAAACTTGCGTTTGTATTCCCGAAATATGTTCAGAGAAGCATTTGCTATGATCAATTCAAATAAATTTTCAGGAGAAAGAGACACAACAGTTGAAAGCATTGCCTTTATTGGATCCATGTGCGTTACCAAAACTACATTCTCGTTTGGGTGTTTATCGATTACATGATCCACAATTCCAAGTACTCTTTTTTTGACATCAGCAAAGGTCTCAACACCATTATGAGCAATCTCTAGATCTCCCTTGTAGAACTTCATAAACACATTTCCATGACTAGAAAAAATATCATCATAAGGCATTCCTGTGAATTTGCCCATGTCAAGCTCAATCAGGCGCTCATCAATTTTAACATCTACAGATGTATGTTGTGCAACAATTTCTGCAGTATTTTTTGCCCGCTCAATTGGACTTGAATAAATTGCAGATATGTTCATGCTCTCCAAAAATCCTGCAGCTTTTTTTGCTTGGTCAATTCCTTTTTCAGTTAATGGGACCCCAGGAGTTCTTCCGGCCAAAATTCTTTCTGTATTGTTTTTAGCTTGTCCGTGCCTTAGGAAAATGATTGAACCCAACTAGATCGAGTTTCATATAAAGATAATAATAACATTGTCCGAGAAAAATTGTGAAAGTAGGAATTATTGGCGGAACTGGAGGAATGGGAAAAGGTTTTGCGCTAAGATGGTCCAAAAATAATGATGTAATAGTTGGTTCAAGAGATGCATCAAGGGCATCAAGTTCTGCTGAAGAATATACAAATCTTGCAAAAGAATCCTTTGGAGAAATTAATGGAACAATAACTGGAAAGGATAACGTATCTGTTGCAAAGGAGAGCGATGTTTTAATTTTATCAATTCCCTATGAAAATATAGACAGTGTTTGCTCTGAAGTTTTACCAGCAGTAAAAGATAGTTGTGTAATAGTATCACCAATTGTTCCAATGGTAAAGACAGATGTAGGTTTTGAGTTTATTCCAATCAAGGAGAATAAACCTTTTTCATATCAACTGGTCTCAAAATATCTCAAAGATAAATCAAAATTAGTATCTGCTTTTCATGTCATATCTGAGAAGAAGCTTGTTAATCCAAAGCTGGAATTAGATTACGATATCTTTGTTTGCGGAGATGACAAACAATCAGTGGAAGTGGTAAATAAATTAATAAATGAAATTCAAGGATTGCGTCCAATCTATTTGGGTCCAGGAGAACTGTCATACATGGCAGAGATTGCAACACCATTGTTACTTAATGCAATGATACAAAACAAAATTAAAAATCCAGGTATCAAAATTATTTAAGATTACAAATTGAGCTCCAATTACTATCGTAGGGGCAGAAATCCAACCACAGCATTTGGTATTTTGTTTATTGTTATTGGGGCCATTGCTCTAGTAAGACAAATTCTAGAGTGGTCAATAGATTTCGTAGTGCAGTTTTTGTTTAATGCGGAAGTTACCAGTGAAAAAGTTGCAGTGATAACCATCTGTGTTGGTGTCTTTATCGTATTTTTGGGATTTAGGAAAAATGAACAAGAGAGATGAATTCCTAAAGTCTCAAAAAATCTTGAGGCTTGCAACAATTGGTAAAAACAATACTCCGCACATTGTACCTGTTTGGTACATGTATAGTTCAAAAAAGATTTACATTGGAACTAACACCAGAACTCAAAAAATAAAAAATTTAAAGAAAAATAATCACGTTGCTTTTCTTGTAGATGTGGGGACAAAGTCTCCAAATATTTATGGCGTGAACGGACATGGTATTGTAAATCTTATTTTGGATAAAACTAGAGTAAAAAAAATTGCAATAAAGATACTTTTGAGATATTTTGATAGTATGAAGAAAAAATCTGCACAAGAATTGCTTGAAGATACAGATTGTATAATTGAAATAGTTCCTGAAAAGTTTACTGTTTGGAGTTACTGAGAGACAAAATTTTCAATTTTGTTCATTGCAGATTCTAGAATCTCCATGCTGGGAAGATATACAAGTCTGAAATA
>Ga0210081_1000163_pt1 | contig 10513 bp, 13 predicted proteins | sample White_ThreeSqA_D_FD_185589 | JGI IMG/M metagenome (GOLD analysis project Ga0210081, IMG submission 185589) | Wetland microbial communities from the San Francisco Bay, California, USA, that impact long-term carbon sequestration -... | ecosystem: Environmental > Aquatic > Marine > Wetlands ...
AAGGTCCTCAAGGAGAACGTGGTCCATCTGGACCGCCAGGAGAAAAAGGCCCTCAAGGTCCACAAGGAATTCAAGGTCCACAGGGAGAAAGAGGGCCTACTGGATTAGTAGGATCCACTGGTGATCAAGGTCCACAAGGAGAACAAGGACCTGTAGGTCCACCTGGTCCTAGAGGTCCACCAGGTCCGCCAGGAGAAAAAGGAATAACCGGTGGAATGTCTGCAGAACAAAAAGCTCTGTTTAAAGATCTTTTAGAAATTTTAACTTCAAAAGATATTATCAGCACAGAAGAGCAAATAAAATTAATGAGTTATCTTTACTAGTTTCAAAATATTTTTGACACTTTCAAATCATAATTGCTAAACTATTTTATTTTTGAAAAAATTTTTTGATTTTTAAAAACAATTGAGTTTTTATCATTTTTTAAAATCAGTTCAAAAAGTTTTCAAAATGAACAAATAAATCATTTTGTAAAATTAGAAAAAGGAAAAAACAAATCGTCTCTAAATGACGATTGTTAATTTTTTTGAAGACTTATCGTCTTTTTTTTGCTGCTGCCTTTCTTTTAGGAGCTGCTTTTTTTGCTGCGGTTCTCTTTGGAGCTGCCTTTCTCTTTGGAGCGGCTTTTCTCTTAGGAGCTGCTGCTTTTTTTGCTGCGGTTCTCTTTGGAGCTGCCTTTCTCTTTGGAGCGGCTTTTCTCTTAGGAGCTGCTGCTTTTTTTGCAGTTGATCTACGTTTAGTTGCAGCTTTTCTTTTTGTAGCCATTGCTGATCTCGCTGCTTCATCATTTTTCTATAGTTAAACTAAAGAAAATTACACAATTTGATTACTATTTGTCAACGAAATTTATTTTTTTTTAAAAATAAAGATCGAAATTTTATTTTTTTATTTTTTATTTTTTGTAATTTCATTTTTTAATTTTGTTTTTACCGATCTATGGATCAATTTAGGTTCAAATTTGTTATTTACTCTCATTTATTTTCTATATTCTTAATAATTTGCAACATGAAGTTTGATCTGATTCTTAATTTTTTGATCTAAATTTACTCTTTTTTCTGAATTTATGCTCCTCGTTTTTTAATTATTGTTAAAACATCTTCATCAAACAAAATATGATCCAATCCCACTCTTTGTCCACCAAATTTCACACTTTTCCCCCAAACCATTCCGTATCTGAATTGTTTTTTCATGTTCCTGTGAAGTTTATTGCAAACATCTTCAACTGTATCTCCCTCTCTAGCTATCAGCGGTTCTTTAAAGTCGGTTTCACCTCCTTTTGGTCTCATGTAGATACGAATGAACTTTAATTTTTCATATATTTTTTCTTTGAGTAAATCAATATTGATATCTGAATTAGCTGATACTTCAATAACGTCTGATTTTATTTTTGTTTTTAAGTCCTTAAGAAATTCTTTGTCTACTAAATCGATTTTATTTAAAATAGTTAATGCCTTAGAATAACTTATGTTTCCTGCAATATGATCTGCAACTTGTTCTGAAGTTACATCTTCTCTTATTACTACTCTTGCACTGATTATGCCATAAATATGCAGAAGATCTTTTAAATGCTGCTCAGAAATTTTTGTAAGCTTTACTTGTTGAGCAATGGCGATACCTCCCATAGCTGATTTTTCAATTGTGATATTTGGCGGTAGTGTGTTTAATCTAATTCCTATGTTTCCTAATTCACTAACTAAAACATCTTCGTGATATGGTTGAAAAACATCTAAAATTAATAAAACTAAATCTGCACTTCTTGCCACGGAAAGAATTCTTTTTCCCAATCCTTTCCCTGTGGATGCCCCTTTGATAATTCCTGGAAGGTCAAGAACCTGGATTCTTGCACCTCTATATTCTAACATTCCCGGGACCACAGTCAAAGTTGTAAACTGAAATGCACCAACTGCTGATTGCGCTCCTGTAAGTTTGTTAAGTAGTGTTGATTTCCCGACACTTGGTAACCCTATGAATACAACTGTGGCATCCCCTGTTCTTCTAACGTCAAAACCATCCGTCTTTGCACCTCCTTTCTTTGCTACACTTTCTTCTTGCTCTCTTTTGAGCTTTGCAATTTTTGCTTTTAGTAAACCGAGATGGTGTTCTGTGGCTTTGTTAATTTGAGTTCTGGCCATTTCATCTTGAATGGCCTTTATTTTTTCAGGAATTCCCACTTTAGCTCATCCTATCTTGAAACCTTTTCAAATAAAATCGTATTATTTTTTCTAATTCTTACAATCCTTGAAATTGGGATTTTAGAAAATTCTTCTGACTCTTTGATAAATTCTGAAAGTGTAGTTTCTTTTATCTTGTCCAAATCTCGGTATGATACCTTGTACAATTCTAATTCGTTTGAAAATCTAGCTTTGCTAAAAATTTCCTCTACAATTCCTTTTTTTACCATGTTTTTGTCCTTGTCATTAACTCCGTTTTAATTGAATTTCTTACGTAGCAAATATTATTCGGTCTAAAAAATCCATTGCATGAAACAAAAAACCTTTGCAGTCGATATTGATGGAACCATTACAGAAAATGGAGGGGGTAGGATCAATCTTGAAGCGTTATCTGCCTTAAGGCATGTAAAAAACTTGGGACACAATGTATTGTTTGTTACAGGACGATCATCTATCGAAGGTTTTTTGTTGTCTGTTTTTGGTGGAACTACCAAGATCGCAGTGGGAGAAAACGGAGGTTGTATTACAATGGATACTAATGAGCATATTCTCTTAGGAAATTTGAAGGAATGTCAGGATTCATTAAAAATACTTCAGGCTAAAATGGACAATGTTCGTGAAAAACCCGTTTTCCCGCGAATGACTGAGGTTGTTTTGGAGAGAACCTTTGACTTGGATGACGCTAGGAAAATCCTCTTAAAAGAAAATATTGACGTTTCATTATCTGACAGTCAGTATGCATTTCATATTAATTCAAGAGGTATTGATAAAGGAACTGGATTTCAGGAAATTATGAAAAGACTATCAATTTTGTCCGATGATGTAATTGCAATAGGTGATAGTGCAACCGATATTCCATTGTTTAAAATAGCTAAAACCAGTGTTGCTCTTGGAAATTCATCTGTTGATGTACAGTCTCATGCCACAATGATTGTTTCTGGATATGCAGGAGATGGGGTAATAGAAGCATTAGATACATTAGCTCCTTATCTATCTGGAGTATAAGTTGACATTCAAATCTGTGATAGATGAGATTGAAAATAATCTAAATAAAATTTTAGATGGTCTTCAAATATCTGGAATAGTTTTTACCGTTGAACCTGCAAAACCAGGGTTTGGTGACGCCTCTTCAAATATTTCATTTTTACTAGCAAAAAATTTGAAGAAAAGTCCTCAAGAGATTTCCAAAATGCTTTCTGAACAATATTCTAATTGTTTCCATACTTTAGTTTCTAAAGTAGAATCCCATCCTTCTGGATACTTGAATTTTTTTGCAAACTGGGAAAAACTAAGTCAGTTAGTAATCTCTGAGTCAAATCTTGACGAATTTGGTAATGTCAATTTGGGAAATGGTACTCCAATTGTTGTAGAGCACACCAGTGTTAATCCAAACAAAGCACTTCACATTGGCCATATACGAAATATCATAATAGGCGATACGGTGTCTCGAATTCTTGAAAAAGCAAACTATAGAATTAATGTACTAAATTATGTCGATGATTCTGGTCTTCAAGTTGCAGATATTATTTTGGGCTTCAAATATCTTGGATTTTCTAAAGAGCCGCCAGCGGGGAAAAAATTTGATCACTATTGTGGGGACGATGTCTATGTCAAAACTACTGAAAAATATGAAAAAGATCCCAGTTTGGAAGAAACAAGAAAAAACATTCTAAAGGAACTTGAAGATGGCAATTCAGAAATAGCAAAATTTGCAGACCAAATAACTGGAAAGGTACTAGACAACCAACTTGAAACATGTTGGAATCTAGGAGTTACATATGATTGCCTAAACTACGAATCTCAAATTCTTCGCTCTGGATTGTGGAGTACAATATTTGAGAAACTTCAAAAATTCAAGTTGATTGAATTTGAAGAAGAAGGGAAAAATGCTGGGTGCTGGGTAATTAGAGGAAACGGAAAAGAAGAGGACAAAGTGATAGTTCGCAGCAATGGAACTGCTACCTACATTGCAAAGGATATTCCATATGCTGCCTGGAAGCTTGGACTCCTTGAGGATCCTTTCAATTATAAAAAATATTCAAAGTTGCAACCTGGTAACCGAATACTTTGGCAAACAACTTTGGAAAAAACGGAGGAATCTAAACAAAACTTTGCTGGACACAAAGTAATAACAGTAATTGATTCACGACAAGCAAGATTACAAAAAATCATCACAATGTTAATGGCAAAATTCAAATCTCAAGAAGATGCCTATGTCCATTTGGGTTATGAATCTGTAACACTTAGCTCTGAGACAGCAAAAAAACTGGGATTAGAAACTGATGGCAAGCAAGCTCAAATGTCTGGAAGAAAAGGGCTTTATGTTAATGCTGATTCTGTTTATGACCTTCTTAAAACCAAAACAATTGAAGAAACAACTCAAAGACATCCTGACATGGATTCAAAGGAAATTGAAAAAATTTCACATCAAATCTCTGTTGGAACACTAAGATATGAAATGATAAAACAAGATCTTGATAAGATCATCTCCTTTGACTTGATAAAATCTCTTAGCTTGGAGGGTGATACTGCCCCTTACATCCAATACACTCATGCTCGAGCCTCTAGGATAATAGAAAAATCTGGAAAGACACCCACCATCGATGTTGATTTTTCATTACTAACTGATCCAAATGAAATTGCACTTGTTAGAACTATTGGTTTATTTGATATGCAAGTAAAAGATGCCGCAAATAATTTATCACCAAAGGTAATTGCACGGTATTGCCATGATTTGGCTGTGCAATTTAATTCGTTTTATGAACATGTCAAAGTTTTAGGTCTTGATGATGACAATCTAGAGGCTGCAAGATTGTGCCTTGTAAATTCATTTAAAATCACAATTGAAAAAGCTCTTCATCTGCTCGGAATTAGTGCACCTGATAGAATGTAAATCCAGAAAGGTTCAATCAGATTGATTGATTTTCCTTCCTGGTTGTTGGCGTGCAAACCAATTACTTTTCATTAAATTAATTGATATCATAAAGGTTTGGTTTAGAAAAATCTGCATAATTAAAAACATTTTATGCGTATTTTCTATTTTAATTGCTTTCGTAGTACTTCGTTTAGTACACCAGAGTATGATTTGGAGCTAGATGTTTTAGAAATTTCTCTTGCTTGAATTAAGCGAAGTCTTTTATCCAATTCCTCGTCAATCATTATGGTTATTCTTTTTGACATTACAATGTGATTATAATAAATTGAGGATATAACATCATGGTATACTTTTGAACACAATTTAATTTTATTTTTCTATAATCGTAGTGTATGAATCCTCTTTGTTTTCAAAACCTAGTATTTTATGTCCTAACTCCGTGGTAAATCCGATCACGGCTTTGTTTGCAAAGATCGACCAATTTTTCCCCAAATCATGTGTAACCAAAAATTTATGCGATTTTTCATCTTCTGTGTGTTTAAATGGCATATTTGTCACCGTCAACCAAGAATCTATGAATTCTGCGACATGATCTACACTTGTATCCCCATAAAGAAATTCAATTGTTTTTGCCACTCCTTTTTTTGAATTATCCACAATCTCATCCATTTCATCTTCTGCTAGGAATTTGATGAGATGTTTTACTGTATTGGGTTCAAATTGCAACCAGCCCATTTGGTTTAACTGATCGTCCCAATGCATTCTTTGAAACAGTATTTGATTTATCAAATTGTTTAAGGTTACATGATTTTTTTTGCTTGTTCTTTCTAGCTGCTCTTTCAAAGTTTTTGGGACTCTAATAGTTACAGTATCTGTTTGTTCAGACATTTCTTCCACTTGTATATCTAATAGGCATTTAATCTTTCACCCAAAAAGGAGTTTTGTATACTAAATCAAAATCATGAAAAAAATAACTAGTGGCTGTGGCCACATCCACATGAGCCATGATCGTGCCCTTGAGAACTATCTGCGCATCTGGAGCATTTATCTGATCCCATAGGAGAAAAGAAACTTATTCCACATGACACACATTTCATATTTGCCATATTGTCTACCTGCTAATGCTATATTTAATGAATGTGAGAACTAAAAAATTAGGTGCTCAGCACTTCTAAAAATTCTTTAACATATTGTTGAGACAGGATGCTCTTCATGTTCTCTGAAAGTGAATTTAAAATGTCTCTGTATGAATCACCAAACAATTTCTTGAGCACATTTTTCAAATATTCGGGATTTTCATAACAATCCTCCAAATTGCAATTGTGTTCATTTTGAAGCAAATCTACAACTTTGTCATATTCTTCAATACCTAGCTCTAGCAACGTGTTTTTAAGAGCAAGCATTACCATAGTCTTCTTCATTTGATTTTCTGCGTTTTGGGAAGGCGCACATAACTGGTTTACTTTTTTTATTATTTCATTTACGTCAATAGGTTCTTTGACTATTGCCGAAGGTCTAAGCTTGTTTAAAGCAATTTGAGTATTAATTGTCATTTGATTTGTAGTGATTATTACAATTGAATTTGGATCCATCTCTCTTATCTTACTAATGCCGTAAATTCCGTCATAAACTGGCATCATGACATCCAAAAAAATAACATCAGGCTTTAGTTTTTGATATAGAAATGCTGCCTCTTGACCGTTGTATCCCTTTCCTACTACCTCAATATTGTTTGATGAAAGAATTTCAGAAAAAAGAGAAACTGTCTCTTTGTCATCATCAACAACCACTGCTCTAATCATAAAGGAATTAGATGACATGTGATTAATAAAATACGCTGTTTAAGGAAAAAAGTAAAAATTTTTAGCACATGTCTTTTTTATTCATTTTTGAATTAATGGGTAAATTTCTATGGTTCTTCTGAATCTTGTTTTAGTCTTTCATTTTTTTCCTTTTGATCTTTTATTTGATCGTCAAGATTTTGTTTTTTTGTGCTAATTACTTTTTGAAGCTCTTCATATTCTTCTTTTAACTCCTCTAATTCCCTAAGCATTTTTGCCAACTCCTTGTCTGATTTTTCCTTATCTATTTTGATCTGCTCTAAAAGAACCTCTCTTTCTGTCTTTGATTGAAGTAGTTTGGATTGATTCTTTATCAATTGAGCAACCAATTCATCTTTTTCTTTGACTTTTCCTTGTTCGATTTTGATTTCTTTTTCTAAGATTTCTTTTTCATGATTAATCTTTTGTTCATATTCTAACCTATATGCAATCAATTGTGATAATTCATCATGTTGAATTTTAATTTGTTCATGATTGTGTTTTAGTTTGCTTATTTTTTCTCTTTCTTCTTGTATTTCTAAATCTACATCTGAAGTTTCATCTATAAGATCAAAAAGATCTGATGTTTGTTTGGGTTCATTGGATAGTATTGCCTCTTCAATTTCTTGAAGTCTTTCTGGAATGTCTTGAGCCGGATAAACTTTGGATTTTTCTGTTTCTTTAATTGACTCTTGAATTTCTTCTATTGGCTCAGGCGTTTTGAATTTTGTTCTGACTGTTTTTCTTAATTTTTTACCCTCAGTGTAACTTTGGAACTGTTCCACCTTTTCATTCAAATAAATTTCATCGCTATTATACAGAGGGTTATTTCTCTCCAAATTATGTAGGATATATCGAAGCCGTCCTGGATCCCCAAAATTAAAAGCAACCAATCTTTTCACATCCTTTATTTTTCGGTCAAATTCAGATGGTTCCTTTAATTTTATGGGGATGATATCAGCTGAAATTTTATTTGTAAGGTAAATGTGATCTGAATGAAATAATTTTTTCCCATTTTGGAGCCTTTCTGATATGTATTGTAATCTCCCAGGGTCCCCTTGATTATTCTGAATGAGTTTTTTTATGCGTAAAATTGCATCGGGAGTCGAAATTAGCGGCAATTCTTGAGTCAATCAGGCTAGAATGTCCTAAAATCCAGTTTAACGCAAAAGTCAGAAAAATGTCATTGTTAGGTGTCAAATAATTGATTAAATTTTGTAACAATTTCCGTGTGATTTCACAATTAAACTTAGAATTTTTTGATTTTAATTTTAGAGCTAAAAGCTACTCCTGTGAAAATTGCTATTCCTAATATGAAGAAAGTAACAGAACCAAATTCTGGAATTACATTCGCTCCTCTAATGGTGATAGTTTTACTGTCCTCATAAAGAGGAATAATCATTTTTGTTTCATTTTCCATTATGTTTCTAATAGCGTTAGGTTCTTGGTCACCATTTACATAAACCCCCAACGGTTGGTCTATTATCTCTGAAGGCAAATAAATAATCAAAACATCTTCTTTTATTCCTGTTGAATCATATTCAAAAGTTATTGTTTTTTCTGAAGGATCAATCTTTACATTATCTTCCAACTTTCCTTCTAGAAAATATTCTATGTCTGACCCTGTTCCTTCTTCATAGAACTCTGCTCCAACTCCATTTAGAAATTTTTGGGTACCTTGATACTCTTCTTGAGCAAAGGTTAAGTTTACACAAGGAATCAAGAATAAAAATATCGCAATACTAAGAAATTTCATAAATAAAAATTAGAATAATCCTATAAAATAATTGTGATTTGTAATTAAAAAAAAGGGAAAATCCCTAATTGTTGTCGATAAAGCGAAGCTGAGCTAGTCTATGACCGTTTGCGTCAACTTCCCATGTGTAGTTCTCTAGTTTGTTATCAAACAATTCTGCTCTAAGGTCACAGTCGTTGTCTAGGATACCATCACCACTGCTGTCTACTGCAGGATCGGTATCAAGACAGAGTGTCAATAACTCTTTTGAAACATCAGTAAACTTTGCATTTTTGCCTTTACCGTTTGCACTTGGAAGAGATACTGTCTCTACTGAGCACTCATTTGCAAGTCCATCTCCATCTAGGTCTACTAGTTCATCAGCACAGGTTACAATTTCGTATGGGTTGTCAGATGGTTTGCCCAATACTCTCATGTATACACTGTAGTCCAAGTCACATAGACTAAAGTCTGTGGTATCACAGTTTCCTGGATATGGTAGTTGGAAAGTTGCTCCGTCATTATCTGTTCCGTCAGCATCAATTACCTCAAATGGTCCTTCTTGTAGTTTGATCTTTGTGTGTCCATTGAGATTGACAAAAATTCTATGTCCATTGTTATCATCGTTTGATAGCTTGTCGTTTTTGTCCATTCCGATTAGGTTTAACTGATAACCACCTTTGCCAACTCCTCCAGCATTGTTACCTGCTGCAAAGGCTTGGGTAGTGACACCAGTCATTCCTATCATTGCAACCATGATGATTGCAAAGGAAAAAACTTTTGTAGTCTTATTCATTGCCATTATTAAAAAAACCATTTTTCAAAGTACTTAAACGTCACTACAAAATTATTACCACTATTGTTGTTAAATGATCAATTGATTTTACTTACTTGATCAATAAATTTGCATAAAACATTTACGATCAACTGTTACATTATGTTGTTACAATTTATTCATTTATCATAATTTTTCAAAAAATCAAAACCAACAGAATTGATCACAGTAGGCAATATGATTTCTGAATCATTTTCTTTTGTAATTTTATGAAATACACATGAGATCATTTCTTGAATTTCTAGGTGTTCATCCTTGTACAAAATTTTTTTTGAATTTTTAATTGAATCTAAAAGAGTTAATCCATTATCTGTTTGAAATAACTTTCTTAAAATATTTGAAGATGATAAAATTTTTTCATTAATGTCTCGATGATGAAAATTTCCATCAAATCTTTTGATTTCATTTTTTAGATGTTGAAAATTAGATATCGTTATTCTCTCAATAAGATGGATTGATTTTTGTTCATAATTTTCAGTAATTTGATAAAACTTTCTATTTCCCTGAGTGGTGAAGGTTATGATGTTTTTTTCAATCAATTCATTTCTCGTCTTCTCAAAAGTTGCTTTTGCCATGTATTTTGGAACAATTTTCTTTACTAGGTCATTATGATGTGATTTCGGGTTGCTTTTGATCTCCTCTAAAACCACCCTTTCACGCTCAAGTTGTATTTCTTCAGGCTCGAACTGACTCATCATTACTAGGTCAACCTATTATCGATATCCCAATTTTCATGAATAAGGACAAACTCTAAAGAATTTAACAAAATTAGTGGTAAATCTAAGATTTTCTTGATTTTAAACCACTATGTTCTGAGACAGTAGGTTATTATCCAAAAATTTTTGGTAAATCATATGGAACTAATTAAACAAAATTCTCCGGTATTATTTTACTACAATTCTTCAAAAAAATGGTTAGTCAAAATTTCAAAAAAAGAAGTACTCCACACTCACATTGGAATTCTAAAACATGCTGATTCAATAGGAAAAGAATATGGATCTAAACTTACCACAAACAAGGACAAGTATGTTTACCTTCTAAAACCTACTATGTATGATTACATAATGAAAATCCAAC
>Ga0210081_1000164_pt1 | contig 10506 bp, 5 predicted proteins | sample White_ThreeSqA_D_FD_185589 | JGI IMG/M metagenome (GOLD analysis project Ga0210081, IMG submission 185589) | Wetland microbial communities from the San Francisco Bay, California, USA, that impact long-term carbon sequestration -... | ecosystem: Environmental > Aquatic > Marine > Wetlands ...
TAAATAGATATTTTAGGAAGTTGAGGATTAATATCAATTAGCGCATCAATCAATTTTGATCTCAAAATCTCAATTTGGGGACTATGAGAAGCAACATCAACTTTTACCCATCTACAGAATAGGTTTTTATTTTCAAGATCATTCATAATAGCCTCAAGTTTTTCAGCATCTCCTGAAAGAATTGTCGAATGTGGACTATTGATTGCAGCAACAGAAATTTCATTTTCATATTTAGAGCAAATTTCTTTTGCCTGTTTTTGGGTTAGTTCAGTGGCAAGCATTCTACCTTTACCACTGATATCTAATAGGAGTTCACTACGTAGGCAAATGACTTTTATGGCATCTTCAAGGGACAAAATTCCAGCTGTATAAGCCGCAGCAACCTCCCCCATACTGTGGCCAATTACTGAATCTGGAACAATCCCCCAAACTTTTAAAAGCTCTGCAATTGCAATTTGGATCGCAAAGATTGCTGGTTGAATGATATCAATTCTTTCTAATCTTTCTAAGTAAAATTCTGATTCTTCTTCAAGTATTACTTCTTTTAGAGACCAATTGAATTGTTTCTTAATAATATCATCTATTCGATCTATAACCTTTGAAAAAATTGGCTCACTAAACAGTAGCTCTCTACCCATTCCACACCACTGTCCTCCTTGACCAGAAAACACGAAAGCCAATTTTGGTTGTATATTTGGTGCCATACCAACTGAGATAAGATTGGCGCTCTGCTCTCCATTTCTAAAACCCTTAAGGCCATTAATCAATTCACTTCGGGATTTGCCAATTGTGGCTAGCCGAAATCCGTATTGACTTCGTCTTTTGCCTGCAGCACGACATATATCATAAACAGAAATTGAAAACTCTGATTCAAGAAGTTCAACAAAATCTTTAGCAATTACATTAAGACTTTCTTCATTATTTGCCGAAAGTGGTAAAATCTGATAAATTGAGTTGGTATCATTTTCAGTGTTATTGATTTTTGGAGTATCCTTTACATCAGTCAAAATAAGATGAACATTGGTTCCTCCGAATCCAAATGAACTAACCCCTGCAATTCGTTGACCAGTAGTCGTATCCCAGGAAGTCAGTTTGTTTTGAACTTTAAGATTGAGCTGTTCAAATTGGATATGAGGATTAGAGGATTTGTAATGAAGGCTTGGAGGAAGAGCCCTATTTTTAATTGAAAGAACAACTTTTATAAGGCCTGCAATTCCTGCTGCTGCTTCCAGGTGTCCAATATTGGTCTTTACTGAACCTATGGAACAAAGATTTCCTTTTTGTTCTTTTCCAATAATATTCCCTAAAGCTTTTGCTTCCATTGAATCTCCTAATAGAGTTCCCGTACCATGTGTTTCAACATATTGGACATCTCCAGGAAAAATGCCGGCAGCTTTATAAGCTTCAGAAAGAAGTTCTTCTTGAGATTCACTACTTGGCGCCATCAATCCATTGGTTCGTCCATCTTGAGTTATTGCACTTCCAGAAATTAATGCAAGAATTGGGTCACCATCTGCCAAGGCTTTAGAATAGGGCTTAAGAATAATAATCCCTCCGCCTTCACCACGAACATAGCCGTTGGCTTGTGCATCAAAAGATTTGCATCTACCATCGGGAGCTAAAACTCCTGCTTTCGTAAAGGCAATTGAATGAGCCGGAGACAGAATAATGTTTGCTCCACCGGCCAAGGCCATTGAACATTCACCATTTCTTAAGCTTTGACATGCGAGATGTACCGCTGATAATGATGAAGAACATGCTGTGTCTATAGCAATACTCGGTCCTCGGAAATTAAAAAAATAGGAAATACGGTTTGCAGCAATGGACAATGCGCTTCCAGTCCCTGAATGGCTAGTGATAATATTTGGATTTTGGAATAAAATGTTGCCGTATTCATTAACAGAAATTCCTATAAATACCCCTGTTTTAGAGCCATTAATAATTTCTTTACTTAGACAAGCATTATCTAAAGCTTCAAATGATAATTCCAGCAATAATCGTTGCTGCGGATCCATGTGTTTTGCTTCATTCGGAGAAATTCCAAAAAAGAAAGGATCAAATTCATTAACGTTATTCAAAAAACCACCCCATTTAGAAATGGCTTTGCCAGGAACCGAGGGGTCTTCATCATAGAAATTTTGTTTGTTCCATCGATTAGAAGGAATTTCAGATATGGCATCTATACCATTCTTAAGCAGATCCCAAAATGATTCTATATCATTGGCGCCAGGAAACCGACATCCCATACCTATAATGGCAATCGGCTCCTTTGAATTGGCCTTAATGTTGGATTCCCCTAAAGACAATCCTGTTGATTCAAGATTATCTGCAAGGTGTTCAGATAAGGTAAAAATGTTAGGATATTCATAAATTAAAGTTGGAGAGAGACGTCGATCAAGAAATTCTTCTAAATTTCCAGAAATTGAAACAACATCACGGGAACTTAGTCCATAATCGACAAATTGCTTATGAATGTCAATATTTAAAGGATTCATATTCAACAATTCTGCAATCTCTGAAATCAACCAATCTTGAATTTCTCTAGCTTTTTTCAAATCATTACTATTTTAACTTAATACGTATCAGTTTTTGAATGTTAGAACTTATTTTTTATTTCTTTTACCACCAACTTGCATTTGCCAATAAGCAGTCATTCCGGGACGTCTATCTGGCGTACTTTGTTGTACCTCCTCGCCATTTTTTTTCCATAATAAGGGATATGCTGATACAGGAGGTATTTGGTCTAATGGACTTAATTCTGTAATGTTTTGAAGTGCTTGAGCAATGTATGGTGCCAAATTTTCGTTCTTGTTAGCTTCATATATAATATCTCTCTCCTTAAATTGAGGTAAAACTTCTTTTGCGAAAAGTTCCATTGATCTACAAATGTCTTCATGCTTGTAATTACCACATTGCTGCAAAAGGATCAATTGGTCAACTCCAGCATCCTCTAGAGCACGAAAATTTTCAATAAGATGTTCAGGGTTACCAATTCCACGCATTCCAGCCTTCTTGCGTTGGCGTTCTATTTTTTGATCAGTAGTTGATGGCCTATTCTTGAACTCCTGCCACAAGTCAGTACGCCCCGGAATATGTGTCCCATCCCGCCAATAGTGTCCTAGTCCGAAAGCAAAGAACTGAGCGCCTTCTTGACCAAGTTTGATAGCCGTATCATGATCCTCATGGCACATGAAACCTGACAACATGGCCACCTGGGGATTTACCGCTTGTCCAATAGGGCGGCATTCATTTTTAAAAGTCTGGTAATACTCATCAACCCAGAATTTAGCTTCTTCTGAATTAACAAACGCAAATGTCAATGCACCTACACCAATTTCAGCTGCCAATTTCAAACTATCTCTATTAGAACACGCCACCCAAATTGGGGGATGTGGTTTCTGTAGTGGTTTTGGGATTACGTTTCTGTGTGGCATAGAAAAGTATTTACCTCTATAACCGGGATACGGATTCATAGACATCATTCTGGTAGTTTCTCTTAGAGCTTCTTCCCACATAGGACGTTTATCAATAAAATCAACGCCAAATCCTTCCAATTCCATGCGAGAACCAGATTCACCAGTTCCCCATTCTACACGTCCACCGCTAATAATATCTAGAGTAGCAATCCTTTCTGCGATTCTTGCTGGATGATTGAAGTTTGGAGACATTACCATAATACCATGTCCAAGTCGTATTTGTTTTGTGCGTTGAGAACAAGCTCCCAAAAAAACTTCTGGAGCAGTTGAATGGCAGTATTCATCAAGAAAGTGATGTTCCTGAACCCAAACATAATCTATGCCAAGACGATCGGCTAGTTCTACTTGTTCGAGTGCTTCATTAAAGAGTCTTAATTCAGCGCCTTCACTCCACGGCTTTGGTAATTGAAGATCTATAAATATTCCGAATTTCATAATGTTATGTTTTTAACTAATGATCCCGCTAGGTAATTATTACGGCAAAGAAAGTGCTTAATTTTCCCGCTAGTAGTTCTTGGGATACTACCTGGTAATGTTAATTTTATATCAAAAATTGGAAGCTCATAATTTTCTGAAACTACCTTGCGAATGCCATTCACTAGGTCATTTTCATTTGTAACAAGATGTCTCCGGATTTCAACAATAACAACCAAAAACTCCTTTCCAGAATCTTCAAAAGAAAAAGCTGCACAACCACCTGGGTTTATATCAGGGTGGAAATCTTCTATTGTCCGCTCGATATCATGAGGATAATAGTTCTTACCATCAATAATAATCATGTTTTTTAGTCGACCAGTGACATATAATTCTTCTTCATGTATAAACCCAAGATCTCCTGAACGAAGAAAAGATACATTGCTCCCATCAAATAAATGTGCATTAAAAGTAGAAGCTGTTTTTAAAGGATTATTCCAATACCCAAGTGCAACACTAGGACCACTTATCCAAACCTCCCCAATTTCATTTTGAGAGCAAGGCATAAGAGTTTCTGGATTGACAATTTTTAAAGAAGACAATTCTGAGATTTGTCCACAACTTACAATTGAAATAGAATCTTCAATTTCGGAGGAAATTATTGCTCTTTGATTTGCAAGTTCTTTTTTAGACAAACGTTGAGATTTTGGTATTTTCTCTTTGGGACCTCCAGATACCATGAGTGTAGCCTCTGCAAGTCCGTAACAAGTTAAAAAGGCTTCAGGCTTAAAACCATAGGGCGCAAAGTATTTCGTAAATCTTTCCAATGTTTCTAAATGGATTGGCTCTGCCCCGTTAAAAGCCACTTCCCAAGTGCTTAGATCGAGACCTTCAAGTTGATTTGGTTTTATCTTTCTTAAACATAAATCATATGCAAAATTTGGTCCTCCGCTAGTTGTGGCTCTGAAATTAGAAATTGCTTGTAACCAGCGAACTGGACGTTGTAAGAACATCAAATGCGGCATAAGGGTCACAATGTTACCTGAATAAAGCGGTTGCAAGATGCCTCCGATAAGGCCCATATCATGGTAGGGCGGAAGCCAAATAACGGTCCGACTAACACTTGACTGTTCAAATGATTTCTCAATATAATTTAGGTTACTCATTAAGTTTCTGTGGCTTATCATTACACCTTTTGGGAATAAAGTTGAGCCTGATGTATACTGCAAAAAGGCTATCCCATCTTGTGCTATCTCTGGTTTTACCCACTGATCTGGCTGTTTCATCATGTCTTGCCGATCAATTGGGATAAGCGTTAATCCATTAAGCTGTCTCTTCAAATGGCTTTGAGAATTCAATGATTCCAACAATTCGGAATTTAATAAGGCAACAGAGGGATTGGCATCCTCAATAATTCGAAGGGTTGCCGCAAGAGTTTTTTTTAGACGCGCTGGATGTGGTGGAGGAAGAGGAATTGCAATAACCCCGGCATACAAACATCCCAAAAATGCGGCGATAAACTCCAACCCGCTTGGAAGAAGTAATATTACTCGGTCGTTCTTAAGGGTATAGTTTTGTAAGGTCGCTCCAAATGCACGGGCCTTTAAATCTAATCCCTTATAGGTAATGCTAATTTCCTGGTCTTCTCCATCTATTAGAAATCGATACGATAATCTGTGAGGCTGATGCTTTGCACGCCAACTTAAAATATCAACCAGAGAAGTTTGAACATCAATCATACTGTAAATTTAAATATGATGATAGAAGGGAAAAATTCTATTCCAAACTATCATCATAATTTAGGGCTTCTTAAGGACTTACTAACGTTAGGATGTTAATGAATTGTCTCTAAATAAATTATATAATCAACTAATCCACAATATGAATTCAATATTTCAAATAATGTAAAATTGGGTATTAGTCAGTAAATTCTTGTACTTAAAGATATAAATATTCTTCTAAATTAAAACCAATTTACCCCTTTTAAAATCCGAAACGATGTTCTTTCAAGATATTAATGAGTTTTTATTATTTATATTTAATGTTAAAACAATTAATAATAAAAATTATTAATGGGATAAATATTAATTGAAATTAAGTTTTCATAAGTTTTAAAAAAAAACGTTATTGGCTGCCAAATAATCATATCACAGTAGAGGAAGACCTTTTCTAATATATTAAGTACTTTGGGAGGAAATATTGAAGAAAAAATATCATTTTGGAATTAATACAAAATCCAAATGAATGTATTTTTGGACAATTGATTTTGTAATCTAATATATAAAGCCTGAATCTAGTATTTAATAGATTTCAGACACTAAATAACAAAAGAAGTTGATTTTTATTATACAATCAGATGAGCAAAAAGCAGAACACCATAATTGAGAGTTTAGGGATTTATCTTCCTCCTGACTCATATTCAACCAAAGAGGTGTTACTAGGATGCAAGAATGAAATCAGATTCCCTCTCGAAAATATTACAGGAATTAAAAACAGACGAATGGCGGGGCAAAATGAGTTTGCTCTTGATTTAGCCAGAAAAGCAATTAATGATTGTTTGGATAGGTCGAGGTTTAATCCTTCGGATATTGATATGCTTATCTACTGTGGCATATCGAGAATTGATAGCTCGAAATCAATTTCTTTTGAGCCAAATACCTCCGTTAAATTGAAGAAAGAATTTGGTTTTTCCAATGCTATTGTTTTTGATGTTACAAATGCCTGTGCTGGAATGTTTACCGGTTTATATATTATAGATGCTCTATTAAAAACTGGAGCAATCCAAACTGGTATGATTGTGAGTGGTGAATATATTACACATCTTACTGATACTGCTCAACGAGAAATTGAAAGCTTTATGGATTCAAGAATTGCTTGCCTAACCCTAGGGGATGCAGGAGCTGCAATGATTTTGGAAAAAGGTGAAGATGATAAACTAGGTTTTCAAGATATTCAACTCCATACCATGGGACAATATAGCCACTTTTGCATAGGAAAGGAATCAGAGACTGGTGGTTGGATTATGTATACCGATGCGGTTAATATGACAGAGGTAGGATTAAAATCTGGCGTTGAGCATGCTATAAAGACTCTTAACAAAAATGGTTGGTCGCCTTACAGCTTTAAGCATTTAATAATGCACCAGACATCAAAAACTAGTTTAAATGGAGCAGTTCGCATGATAAATCAATTATTAAATGATAAAGTATGTAATGATAATAATACCTTTAATAATTTGGAGAACCGCGGTAATACGGCCTCAACTTCGCATTTTGTTGCTCTTATGGATGGAATTCGAGAAAAAAAGATCAATTCGGGTGAAAAATTAGTTTTTAGTATAAATGCATCTGGTATAACAATCGGAACGGCACTATATCAGCTTGATGAATTGCCGAAAAGAATACAGAATGAAGCAGAAAGTACAAGCAAATCAAAATTAGAAGATAGTCATCAAAAAAAGACAAATTCAATCTCAAAAATTGATAGATTTGGTTTAAGAGTTGAAAGTATAGGGGTTGTTTCTAAAGATGCTAACGTTGAAAGAAATTCGCTAAAACTTCTTGAAAATGCTGTGCAAAATTGCTTTAGAAATTCAATTTATGAAGGCGCGGATATCAATTTAATTATTTATTGTGGAATTTATCGAAGCGAATATTTGATGGAACCAGCATATGCCACATTTATTGCAGGTAGTTTGACTAACAAGACAAAAGCATCGAGTTCAGAAATTAATAAAATATTAGCTTTTGATATTTTTAATGGGTCATTGGGATTTCTTAATGCTTGTCATATTGTTCAGCAATTAATTAAATCTGGAAATTGTAAAATAGCTTTGGTAGTAACATCAGAAATAGAAAATAACTTTGAATTATTCCCTGACAAACTTTTAGGTATTCAAGAGACAGCATCGGCTATGATTTTAGAAGCCCATCCAAATGAAGCTTTGGGAATGTCTTGTTTTGAGTTTAATTATAGCCTCGATTCAATGAATGCATATACTTCAAGCGCGTCATACTCCTTACCTTCTAATCCAAATTTATTTATGAAGATTAATAAGGCTGATAATATTAATGAAAAATATATTGTTTTAATTTTAAGTGCTGTTAAAGACTTTCTTTTTAACAACAAACTTAAAACTGATGAAATCAATTTGGTTTTTCCCCCGCAAATTTCCTCGGATTTCATTTCTGAATTAGACATCAGGCTTAACTTTCCAAATGCAACTTTTATTGATGCTGTTGGAGAAGACCCAGACCTGTTTACATCGTCAATTCCTTATAGTTTTGAATATGCATATAACAAAAAGCTTGTTTCTCCTGGAGATACAGCATTGATTATTGCCGTTGGTTCAGGTATACAAGTTGGCTGCTCTATCTATAATTTTTAATCAATTGTAAGACCTATGGACAATTTATTAAAGTCAAAACTTCCTCCCGGCCCCAAACCTAAAACAGCACTTACAAATGTGTTCAGATTTAGGAATGACAGCCTTTTATTTTTAAAAAAGTTGGCAAATCAATATGGAGATATTGTTCACTTTAAGTTAGGTCCTTATAGAGTAGTACTATTAAATCATCCAGATTTAATAAAACAAGCATTGACCATACAGAATAACAATTTTGTTAAAGGCAGGCCTTTAGAAATGGCAAAAGAGTTAATGGGTGAAGGCCTTTTAACAAGTGAAGGTGAATTCCATAAACAACAGTCACGAATAATTCAACCCGCGTTCGGCCGTAAAATGATGGACAATTATGCGCCTGACATGACATTTTATGCTAATAAATTAATGAATAACTGGAAAGATGGCATGACTGTAGATATTTTTTCAGAGATGGTTGAAATGAGTATTGAAATCACCGGGAAGACAATGTTTAGTATCGATATTAAAAAAGAAGTTCCGGATATAACCCAGTCATTGGAAAATATTATACATCTTTTTGGGAGAATTACACTTCCTTTTTCAGAGTATTTAATCAAGCTTCCTTTGCCAAGTACATATCGGTTTTATAAAGCAAAGGCTCAACTTGATAAAATAATTTATGATATAATTAATGCCCGTAAAAAATGTAGATTAGATAATGGTGACTTGCTTTCCTTGCTACTCAATGCACAAGATCAAATTGGCGTAAGTGGAGGTATGACTGATCAACAGATAAGAGATCAGGCTTTAACCCTTTTTTTAACAGGGTTCGATACCACCTCTTTGGCTCTATCATGGACCTGGTATCTACTATCCCAAAACCATGAGGCCGAACATAAATTACATGAAGAATTGGACAGTGTTCTTAATGGCCGAATCCCAACAATAGATGATGTTCCCAATCTTGTTTATACAAAAATGGTATTTGCCGAATCTATGAGAATTTATCCTCCTATATATGTGATAGCGCGTCAAGCACTTGAGGAATTTTCAATATCTGATTATATTGTCCCGTCAGGATCCATTATTTTGATGAGTCCATATTTGATTCATCATGATGAACGTTTTCATCAAAATCCGGAAAAGTTTAATCCTGAAGCGTGGAATAATAGGAATGCTTATCAACAATCAAGGTTTGATTATTTTCCTTTTAGCAGGGGGGCACGCTCATGTATTGGACAACATTATGCATGGCTGGAGGGTGTTCTTGTTCTTGCCTCAATTGCCCAACACTGGAAATTAGAAATGAACTCCAATAAGCCTGTAGAATTTGAACAACTTATCAATCTTCGACCCAAAAATGGTATTAAAATGAAATTATCAAGGAGAAAAGTTTGATAATTATATTCTTATTTAAGGATTAGCTTAATGAATAATTGGACAGATAAATTCCCGGGAGGATTGTTTGAATGTAATCACGTTCACATTTGGCGAGCTTCCTTGGACTATAATAAGTCCAAACTGAATTTGTTGATTGGGTCTCTATCAAAGGATGAAATTGAGCGAGCCAATAGATTTTATTTTGAAAAAGATAGAATGCAATTCATGGTTAGACGTGGCATATTAAAACAGATTATTTCCAAATATCTAGAAATCGATCCAAAGAATCTTTTGTTTGAATATAATCGCTTTGGAAAACCATTTCTTAATTCTGATTCCCCAGACCACGATTTTAGATTTAATATGTCATACTCAAAGAATATGGCACTGTATTGTATTAGCCATCAAAAAGATGTTGGTATAGATATCGAATACATACAAAAGGATATCGAATTTCTACAGATCATAGACAGATTTTTTTCACATAACGAAAAAAAGTTCATTCAGAAGATTGCCTTTGATAAACGTAAAGAGGCGTTTTTTAAAATCTGGACAAGGAAAGAAGCTATATTGAAAGCTTTAGGGAAAGGCATTTCTTTTCCTTTAGAAAAAGTAGATGTTTCGTCTAACAAAGACAATTTTATAACTCGAATTAATGATAATGATTATGGACAATGTACAGAATCATCTTGGTATGTAAAGGATTTATTACCAACAGAGGATTATGTAGCGTCAATTGCTATAGAAGGATCAAATCCTGGGCCTATCCTTTCTCATTTTACTTTTTGAATAGAGGTCATTTATAGGTTTTATATACATAATTTTGAGAAAATGTAAGCTTTATAGAAGTTTGAAGATATTGTCACAGCCTTTTTA
>Ga0210081_1000165_pt1 | contig 10473 bp, 10 predicted proteins | sample White_ThreeSqA_D_FD_185589 | JGI IMG/M metagenome (GOLD analysis project Ga0210081, IMG submission 185589) | Wetland microbial communities from the San Francisco Bay, California, USA, that impact long-term carbon sequestration -... | ecosystem: Environmental > Aquatic > Marine > Wetlands ...
GAGCCCAAACCTCCATCTCACCAAAACGCTGTCCACCAAACTGTGCTTTACCACCTAAAGGCTGTTGTGTAATCAATGAGTATGGTCCAATGGAACGTGAGTGCATTTTATCGTCAACCATATGGCCAAGTTTCAACATGTAAATCACACCAACCGTTGCAGGTTGATCAAAGCGATCTCCAGTTCCGCCATCATATAGATAAGTATGTCCAAATCGTGGAATACCAGCCTCGTCAGTCAATTCGTTGATCTGATCCAAAGTAGCACCATCAAATATTGGAGTAGCAAAGGTGCGACCTAATTTTTGACCAGCCCAACCTAAAACAGTTTCATAGATTTGGCCAATGTTCATACGTGAAGGCACCCCAAGTGGATTCAATACAATATCAACAGGTGTTCCATCTTCTAAGAAAGGCATATCTTCTTGACGCACAATACGAGCAACAATACCTTTGTTACCGTGACGTCCGGCCATTTTATCACCTACTTTAAGCTTACGTTTTTTAGCAATGTAAACTTTAGCCAGTTTGATAATTCCTGCTGGTAATTCATCTCCCACAGAAATCGTGAATTTCTCACGACGCAAAGACCCTTGTAAGTCATTTTCTTTAATCTTGTAGTTGTGAATTAAATCAGCAATTAGATTATTAGTATGATCATCGGTTGTCCATGTTCCTGACGTCAAATGGGTATAATCATCAACAGCATTTAACATTTTTAAGGTGTATTTTTTACCTTTTGGAATAATTTCTTCCCCGAGATCATTATAAATGCCCTGAGCTGTTTTACCATTTACTATTTGGAATAATTTATCGATTAAAATTTCTTTTAAATCATCAAATTTTCGGTAATAAATACTTTCCAAAGCATCAATATCTTCTTTATCCTTGGCTCTTTTACGTTTATCCTTTATTGCTCTTGAGAACAATTTTTTGTCGATAACCACACCGTGTAATGAAGGCGAAGCTTTTAATGAAGCATCTTTTACGTCTCCTGCTTTATCCCCAAAAATTGCTCTTAACAATTTTTCTTCAGGTGTTGGATCGCTTTCCCCTTTAGGTGTAATTTTACCAATAAGAATATCTCCAGGTTTAATTTCGGCACCAATACGAATCATACCATTTTCGTCAAGGTCTTTTGTAGCCTCTTCAGAAACGTTTGGTATATCATTGGTCAACTCTTCATTACCCAACTTGGTATCGCGAACTTCCAATGAATATTCATCGATGTGAATAGAAGTAAAAATATCATCACGTACTACTTTTTCAGAAATCACAATAGCATCCTCAAAGTTATACCCTTTCCAAGGCATAAATGCCACTTTCATATTTCTACCTAAAGCCAATTCTCCATTTTCAGTAGCGTAACCTTCACAAAGCACTTGACCTTTGGTCACTTTATCTCCCTTAACAACAATTGGTTTTAAGTTGATGGATGTACCTTGGTTCGTTTTTCTGAATTTCACCAAAGGATATGTTTTGGTATCACTATCAAAACTTACCATGGCTTCATCTTCAGTACGTTCATACTTAATGATGATTTCGTTTGCATCAACATATTCCACAACCCCATCACCTTCAGCATTTATCAATACTCTAGAATCTGAAGCCACTTGGCGCTCCAACCCTGTTCCAACAATTGGAACTTGAGGACGTAACAATGGTACCGCTTGACGCATCATGTTAGATCCCATCAGGGCACGGTTAGCATCATCATGCTCCAAAAATGGAATTAAAGATGCCGAAATAGAAGCTACTTGGTTAGGAGCAACATCCGTATAGTTGGCATTAATAGGATCAATTACAGGGAAATCACCTTCTTGACGCGCAATAATTTTTTCGTCAAGAATTTTACCTAATTCATCCACTTTAATATTTGCTTGAGCGATCAACATATCTTCTTCCTCTTCAGCGCTCAAATAGACCGGTTCTCCTTTAATGTCGGCAACACCATTAACAATTTTACGATAAGGTGTTTCAATGAATCCCATGCCGTTTACTTTAGCAAAAACTGACAAAGAAGAAATCAAACCAATGTTTGGTCCTTCGGGAGTTTCAATCGGACATAAACGACCATAATGTGTATAGTGAACGTCACGAACCTCAAAACCAGCTCTTTCACGAGAAAGACCTCCTGGTCCTAAAGCAGATAAACGTCGTTTGTGTGTAATCTCGGCCAATGGATTTGTTTGATCCATAAATTGAGATAACTGGTTAGTACCAAAGAACGAATTGATTACAGAAGATAAAGTCTTCGCATTAATCAAATCGATTGGTGTAAAAACCTCATTATCACGAACGTTCATACGCTCACGAATGGTACGCGCCATACGGGCTAAACCTACTCCAAATTGAGAAGATAGTTGCTCACCAACCGTACGAACACGTCGGTTTGATAAGTGGTCAATATCATCAATCTCCGCTTTAGAGTTGATCAACTCAATTAAATATTTTATGATGGTAATGATGTCTTCCTTGGTAAGCACTTGCTTATCCATTCCAATATCAAGACCTAATTTTTTGTTCATTCTGTAACGACCTACTTCACCCAATGAGTAACGTTGGTCAGAAAAGAACAATTTATCAATTATGCCGCGTGCCGTTTCCTCATCTGGTGGTTCAGCATTACGTAATTGGCGATAAATATGTTCAACTGCCTCTTTTTCGGAGTTTGTAGGATCCTTTTGAAGCGTATTATGTATGATGGCATAATCACCTTGTTGCGCATTTTCTTTGTGCAAAAGAATCGTGCTTACATCAGCTTCTAGAATCTCTTCAATATTATCTTTGTCAATAATAGTGTCACGATCAAGTACGATTTCGTTTCGCTCGATAGACACAACTTCTCCTGTATCTTCATCAACAAAATCTTCATGCCATGTGTTAAGCACACGGGCAGCAAGCTTTCGGCCCAATACTTTCTTTAAACCTGCTTTTGAAACTTTTACTTCTTCTGCAAGGTCAAAAATTTCAAGGATATCCTTATCACGTTCAAAACCAATAGCTCTAAACAGGGTTGTTACCGGCAACTTCTTCTTTCTATCAATATAAGCATACATTACACTATTGATATCTGTAGCAAATTCAATCCAAGATCCTTTAAACGGAATAACCCTGGCTGAATATAATTTAGTACCGTTGGCATGGAACGATTGGCTAAAGAAAACTCCTGGCGATCTGTGTAATTGCGAAACCACAACACGTTCTGCTCCGTTGATCACAAAAGTACCACTAGGTGTCATGTAAGGAATGGTGCCTAAATATACATCCTGTACGATGGTCTCGAAATCTTCATGTTCAGGGTCTGTACAATATAGCTTTAATCTTGCTTTTAAAGGCACACTATAGGTTAGACCTCTTTCTATACACTCTTCAATGGTATATCGTGGAGGATCAATAAAGTAATCCAAAAATTCCAGTACAAATTGGTTACGAGTGTCTGTTATTGGGAAATTTTCCATGAAGGTGTTGTACAAGCCTTCATTACCCCTTTGATCTGATTTTGTCTCTAATTGGAAAAAATCCTGGAAGGATTTAATTTGAATATCCAAAAAATCAGGATAGTCAGTTCTGTTTACTATAGAGGAGAAATTTAATCTTTCAGCTGTTTTTGCTAACATCGATGAACGAGATTTTGATTAAAAAAATGTTTGTGGTGTATATATCGGTTATATACACAAAAGGGTTTAGGTCATATTACGCCTTCATGACGTAACAGACCTAAACCATAAATTGTAGGTTTGTTGAACTTATTTAAGCTCAACTTCAGCTCCAGCCTCTTCTAATGATGCTTTTAAACCTTCAGCTTCGTCTTTAGAAACACCTTCTTTGATGTTACTTGGAGCGTTGTCCACTAATTCTTTAGCTTCTTTCAGCCCTAAACCAGTTAATTCTTTAACTAATTTAACAACTGCTAATTTAGAAGCACCTGCCGCTTTAAGAACTACATCAAATTCTGATTTTTCTTCAGCAGCTTCACCTGCATCAGCACCGGCACCACCTGCAGCAACTGCAACCGCAGCAGCAGCTGGCTCAATGCCATACTCATCCTTTAATATTTTAGCTAATTCGTTAACTTCTTTTACTGTTAAATTAACTAATTGTTCTGCGAAATCTTTTAAATCTGCCATTTTCTATCGTTTTAATAATTTTAATAAAATATAATTTGTTTAAGTGCGTACTTGTTTGATGTTATCCTTCTTTTTCGGATAAGGTTTTGATGATACCTGCTAGTTTTCCTCCTCCAGATTTAAGAGCTGAAATAACATTTTTAGCTGGAGATTGTAATAATCCAACAATGTCACCAATTAACTCTTCTCTAGATTTGATATCTACCAATGCATCCAATTGTTCATCACCAATGTAAATTGCCTCTTCTATAAAAGCTCCTTTAAGCAAAGGCCTATCAGATTTTTTACGGAACGCTTTAATTACCTTGGCTGGAGCATTTCCTGTTTCAGAATACATTACGGAAGTATTGCCTTTCAAAATAGATGGAAGTTCTCCAAAATCTTTTTCAGAGGCCTCCATGGCTTTTTCCAATAATGTATTTTTAACTACTGCTAATTTAATTTTAGCCTTAAAACAGGCTCTACGTAAATCTGAAGTGCTTCCTGCATTTAATCCAGATATATCTGTTAAATAGATATTTGTGTTAGATCCTAATTGCGCAGTCAACTCTTCAATAACTTGTGATTTTTCCTCTCTTGTCATAATATAAAAGTTTAACTACTAATTAATTTTGGTATCTATTGATATACTTGGACTCATGGTACTGGACATGTAAATACTTTTTACATAGGTACCTTTGGCTGCAGTTGGTTTCAATTTGATCAATGTAGTTAACAATTCATGAGCATTTCCAACCAATTTGTCAGCACTAAATGATGCTTTTCCAATTGGGGCATGAACAATCCCTGTTTTATCTACTTTAAAATCTATTTTACCAGCTTTTACTTCGGCTACTGCCTTGGCTACATCCATGGTTACGGTACCAGTTTTAGGATTGGGCATTAAACCTCTTGGGCCTAAAACACAACCTAATGGACCTAACTTGCCCATAATTGCAGGCATGGTGATGATCACATCAACATCTGTCCAACCATCTTTGATTTTTTGTAAGTACTCGTCCAATCCCACATAATCAGCACCAGCTTCTTTAGCTTCTGCTTCTTTATCGGGGGTAACAAGTGCCAAAACTTTCATGTCTTTTCCTGTTCCATGAGGAAGGGAAACAACGCCTCTTACCATTTGGTTAGCTTTACGGGGATCTACACCTAGACGTACTGCCAAATCAACAGAAGCATCAAATTTAGTGTATGTAATCTCTTTTAGTAAAGCTGAAGCTTCTTCAAGAGAATAAAGTTTGTTCTTTTCAACTTTTGCTCTTGCTTCTTTTTGCTTTTTCGTTATTCTTGCCATTTCAAAAAATTTTAATTAGGTGCTTGACCGCCTTTCACGGTTATACCCATTGATCTTGCAGTACCTGCAACCATTTTCATAGCAGATTCGATTGTAAATGCATTTAAATCTACCATTTTGTCTTCTGCTATGGCTTTAACTTGATCCCAAGTTACTTTTGCCACTTTCTTTCTGTTCGGTTCTCCAGATCCTTTTTTTGTTTTGGCCGCTTCCAATAATTGTACAGTCGCCGGTGGAGTTTTAATTACAAAATCAAAGGATTTATCTTTGAAAACAGAAATAACAACTGGAAGAACTTTACCAGGTTTATCCTGAGTTCTAGCATTAAACTGTTTGCAAAATTCCATGATATTAACTCCAGCAGCTCCTAAAGCGGGTCCTACCGGTGGCGATGGATTCGCGGCACCTCCCCGAACTTGTAGCTTAACTACTTTACTTAATTCTTTTGCCATTTTAATAAATTTAGTTTTGTATCTCTTTTAAATTGGAAGCAAAAAGACATACCATATATAATGTAACAATTATTAAACTTTTTCAACTTGCATATAACTTAATTCCAATGGTGTTTTTCTTCCGAAAATTTTAACCATAACTTCAAGTTTACGCTTTTCTTCATTAATTTTTTCTACAGTACCATCAAATCCATTAAATGGACCATCTATTACTTTAACGGTTTGACCAATTGTAAATGGAATAGCAATGTTAGCATCTGCATCAACTGAAAATTCATCAACTTTTCCTAACATTCTGTTCACTTCAGATTGTCTTAACGGAACTGGATCCCCACCTTTGGTTTCACCTAAAAAACCAATAACATTGGTTATGGACCTGATAATGTGTGGAATCTCACCACTTAAATTGGCCTGGATCATTATATATCCAGGAAAATAGACACGTTCTTTGTTGATTTTTTTTCCGTTACGTATTTGAATCACTTTTTCAGTGGGCACTAAAACTTGGTCAACATAATCATTAAGTCCTAATCTCGAGATTTCATTCTCTATATAGGTTTTGATCTTGTTTTCCTGACCACTGACCGCTCTAACAACATACCATTTTTTATTTACACTTGTCTCAGACATTTTCAATACTTTATTTTTAGTTAAATCCAACTAAAATAGGCGTTTATAACTTTACTAAAAACCGTATCAATTCCCCAAATTGCAGTTGAAAAAATAATTGAAAAAACAGCAACAACTACAGTGAGTCGTTGTACTTCTGACCATGAAGTCCAAGTCACATTGTTTTTTAATTCTTCAAAAGATTCTTTGATATAATTTGTTATTCCTGCCATTTGATTATTTGTTAACTTTTTACAACATTTACTTACTTCATTCGAGGTAAATTTCTCACCCTTATTTTTAGCACGGGTTGAGAGGCTCGAACTCCCGACACCTGGTTTTGGAGACCAGTGCTCTACCAACTGAGCTAAACCCGTAAATATAAATCAAGGCGTCTTGCAAAAACAAGACACCTTAACTAATATTTTTACGATATTATTTAGTCTAAAATTTCAGTTACCTGACCGGCACCTACTGTTCTACCACCCTCACGAATTGCAAAACGTAATCCTACGTTTAATGCAATTGGTTGGATAAGATCAACAGTAATGGTAAGGTTGTCTCCAGGCATCACCATTTCAACTCCACTAGGTAATGCAATATTTCCAGTTACGTCAGTTGTACGAACGTAAAATTGTGGTCTATAGTTATTATGGAATGGTGTATGACGTCCACCTTCTTCTTTTTTAAGGATATAAACTTCAGCTTTAAATTTTGCGTGCGGTTTAATTGAACCTGGCTTACAAATAACCATACCTCTAGAGATTTGAGTTTTCTCAATACCTCTTAATAAGATACCTGCGTTATCTCCAGCTTCACCTCTGTTAAGGATTTGACGGAACATTTCGATTCCAGTAATGGTAGAAGTCAATTTTTCTGCACCCATACCAATGATTTCAACGGGATCACCAGTGTTAGCAATACCAGTCTCAATACGGCCAGTTGCTACAGTACCACGTCCAGTAATTGAAAATACGTCTTCAACCGGCATCAAGAAAGGCTTGTCAATCTCACGAACTGGCTCTTCAATCCAAGTATCACAAGCTTCCATCAATTCCATAACGGTATCAACCCATTTTTGCTCACCGTTAAGTGCACCAAGAGCAGAACCTTGAATAACAGGACCATTATCACCATCATATTCATAGAAATTCAATAAATCTCTAATCTCCATTTCAACAAGCTCAAGAAGTTCTTCATCGTCAACCATATCCACTTTGTTCATGAAAACTACTAAACGAGGAATACCTACTTGACGTCCTAATAAGATGTGCTCACGAGTTTGTGGCATAGGACCATCAGTTGCAGCAACCACTAAAATGGCACCATCCATTTGCGCAGCACCAGTTACCATGTTCTTAACATAATCCGCGTGACCTGGACAGTCAACGTGCGCATAGTGGCGATTTGCAGTTGAATATTCAACGTGCGCAGTATTAATTGTTATACCTCTTTCTTTTTCTTCAGGAGCGTTATCGATAGAATCGAAACTTCTCACTTCAGACAATCCTGCTTTAGCCAATACCGTGGTAATAGCGGCAGTTAAAGTTGTTTTACCGTGATCTACGTGTCCAATGGTACCAATGTTTAAGTGTGGTTTTGAACGATCGAAAGTTGCCTTTGCCATGTTTAATTTATTTTAATCTTATTTATTATTAGTGTTCAAATTTTAATTTCTTCTTTAGAGCCAATGACGGGAATTGAACCCGTGACCTCTTCCTTACCAAGGAAACGCTCTACCCCTGAGCTACACCGGCTTTTCATTTACGATTGCCGATTTTCAGACTTACGATCCGTGAATCGCATCTCATAACTCGTAAATTTTGAGCGGGAGACCGGGTTCGAACCGGCGACATTCAGCTTGGAAGGCTGACGCTCTACCAACTGAGCTACTCCCGCAATTTTCAACCTTTAGTTATTTTAATGCTATGTGGGGAGAGCAGGATTCGAACCTGCGAAGGTGAAACCAACAGATTTACAGTCTGTCCTCGTTGGCCGCTTGAGTATCTCCCCCAAACATTTCATTAACTATTTTAAAGAACTTAAGCCGATAGAGAGAGACTGCTCTCGACATCACTCAAAACAGGCTCACTGTCTCACCTTTTTATTTAAAATTTGTAATTTTAAATGCCTCGAGTGCTTCAATATTTTAGAGCCGATAGAGGGGCTCGAACCCACGACCTGCTGATTACAAATCAGCTGCTCTAGCCAACTGAGCTACATCGGCTTTTCAGCACTTTTTTTCAATAAAAAAAGCCCGCTATTTCTAACGGACTGCAAATGTAGAGATTTATTTTTTTAATCAAAACATTTTTTTGAAAATTTTCTCATATATGCGTTCTTAATTTTTCCTTACGTTTTTTTAATTGTCTTTCAAGAGATGAAACGGCCATATCAGCTCCTTCTTCAAATGTTTTACACTGTTTTTTAACTACAAAACTATCACCCGGCACAATAACTCTTGCTTCAAAAATTTTATTTTCTTTATCGCTTGTATTTTCAACTTTTAAATAGACGTCTGTTTGAATCACTTTGTCATAAAATAACTCTAGTTTATCCATTCGCTTTTGAATAAAGTTAATCAATTTTACATCTGCATTGAAGTTAACGGATTGTGTGTTTACTTTCATCTGTTCAGTTTTTAATAAAAATGAAACCATATAATATAAGTATCATAAAAGTTACATTTTTTGGTTAGACATTTACATATTACTTCTTACTTCTAGGATGTGTATTGGAATACACTTTTTTTAATTCGGATATACTATTATGCGTATAAACCTGTGTTGCCGCAAGACTTGAATGACCAAGAAGTTCTTTAACAGCATTTAAATTTGCGCCTTGGTTTAGCAAATGTGTTGCGAAAGAATGCCTTAAAATATGAGGGCTTCTTTTGACCTTAGTTGATGCTTTACTAAAATAATCATTTATAATTCTGTAAACAAGGGTTTCGTAAATTTTTACACCTTTTTTAGTCAAAAAAAGATAGGTTTTATCTTGAATGGAAATCAGTGCATTTCGCTCGACCATATACCTGTTTAGGGAATCAATTACCGAACTAATTAACGGTATATAGCGCTCTTTATTTCTCTTACCAAGAACTTTTAACGTTTTATTGTGAAGATCAATATCACTCAATTTAATTTGAATCAATTCAATACGTCTAATTCCAGTTGCGTAAAAAAGTTCCACAATTAATTTGTTTCTTAATCCTTCAAAATCTGTTTCCAATTCCAGTTCATCCAAAACAGCAGTCATTTCATTTTGAGAGAAAGGAATCTGAACTTTTTTATTGGTCTTTAGGGCCTTATGTTTGGCTAACGGATTAGTAGATATAGCTTCAATTTTAAGCAAAAATTTATAATACGAATTCAACGAAGAAATTTTTCTGTTAATTGTTCTATTGGATAGGCCGCTATCCACCAAATTAACGATCCAACTTCGTATTTGTTGATAATTGACATCACTTATTGAAGGGGAATCAAATTCTTCAAAAATAAAGGTTTCAAAATTTTCTAAATCCTTTTGGTATGCCGCAATGGTATGTGCTGAATAATTTTTTTCAAGAAGCAAATAATCTGTAAAGGATTTTAAGGACATCAATAAATGTTAGAAGTATCACCTTAAAAGTACAAAGTTTTTGCTCAATCTACTAACTAAGCAAAAAAAATCCCACTATTTGTAGCGGGATTTTATGACTTGAAATTATAATTAAATATTTTCTTGATCTTTTAGTCTTTGGATGTATTGCGCCTTTTGAATTTGCGCTCTACGCTCCACAGAAGGTTTAGTAAACTGCTTACGTACTTGCAATTGACGTTTCGCTCCAGTTTTATCAAACTTGCGTTTAAAGCGTTTTAACGCTCTATCTATATTTTCTCCTTCTTTTATAGGTATTATTAACATAGTATCTTAACCTCCTCTCTTTTAGAATTTCAGTGCGCAAATATATAACTAAATTGAAAACTAAAAACTAAAAATAATAAAAAATG
>Ga0210081_1000166_pt1 | contig 10405 bp, 7 predicted proteins | sample White_ThreeSqA_D_FD_185589 | JGI IMG/M metagenome (GOLD analysis project Ga0210081, IMG submission 185589) | Wetland microbial communities from the San Francisco Bay, California, USA, that impact long-term carbon sequestration -... | ecosystem: Environmental > Aquatic > Marine > Wetlands ...
CGCTGCATAACAGTATAGCCATAAAACGGGATGGCACAGGAAGTTGAACGTTTCGCCTGCCGGGTGCTATATCCGAAACTGGCCGCGCGTGGGACGCGAAGTAGCGAAAGTTTCTTCTGTTACTGGTGCGCCTGCAGCGCGCAGCGCATCGCGATGGTCCGGGATTGGCGTGGACAGCATGATCTTCTCGAATGGCTGCAGCCGGGCGAACGCCGGCAGATCGAGTACCCGGCTGACGAACGAAGCGGACCGCGGCCAGCGCGCGGCATCGACGGCATAGCGCACCAGGGCCGCGTTGCGAAACATGCTCGCGACGGCGATGTCGGCGACGCCGCATTCGCCGAACAGGAAGCCATCGTCCGGCAACCGGGTCTCCAGGTAATCGAGGATTTGCGGGATATCGCGCTGCAGCGCCTCTGCTATCCGGCTTTCGTCGGCGGTCTCGGACCAGACATGGCGCCGGATGATGTACTGGTTGAACAGGTTCCAGATCAGCACGTCTCCGATGCGGCCATCGGCGAACGATTGCAGCGCACGCGCCTGCGCGCGGTGTGGCGCACCGGCCGGCAACAAAGCGGGCCCGGCATAAGACTCGTCCAGGTACTCGCAGATCACGGCTGATTCAGGAATCACCAGGTCGCCGTCGAGAAGTATCGGGATACGCCGCACCGGGTTGAGCCGCGTGAAATCGTCGTTGCCGAAAAACGGGATGATCGGGTCTATCTCGTAGTCCAGGCCCTTGAGGTCGAGACAGACGAGCACCTTGCGAACGTAGGGAGAAAGGTAATTGCCGATAACGGTGATGGCCATGGTCCATTGTCGGGTCGCTGGTCCGTATCCGTCAATCAGTCCGAAAGCGCATCGCCCGTTTTTTCAGGCTGTTCTGGCGGTGCTATTCTGGGATTCTGCGGCAACGCGCTTGCTGGCCCCTGTTGCGGTCAGCCACGGCGCACCCGTTACCGGCACACAGCACGCCATTTGCGTTGACGTAATCCGTACCGCAATTTCGCTATAAGAAGAGAGTACCCTGACAACAGAGCGCGGCGACCGATGACTGACAAGCAAGATCGCTGGACCCGAGTCAACGAACTTTTCGACAAGGCAGTCTCCCTGGCAAAGCCGGCGACCAGTACATTGGCATGTCGGTCGGCAGTTACCGCATTGTCGATTCGGTTGCGGTAGGCGGCATGGGCATCGTGCTCCTGGCCGACCACTTTCACAAGGTCGTCGGCATGATACCCGGCGCTTATCTCAGCGACTGGCGCCTGGGGCTGGCGAAGTCGAAGCTGCTGCAGGGGCACTCGGTGCAAGCGATCGCGCTGGATGTCGGTTATGGTTCTGCGAGTGCGTTGTCGCGCGTGTTCTCGTCGCGCTTCGGCATGGCGCCGACCGAGTGGCGGCGCTCGGCGCAGGGGAACGCTTCGGCTGCAGGTTGACGGGCGGCACCGCGCAACGGCCAGGCTGCGTATCTGGCACAATGGTTCGCCAGCACAAACGATCGAGGTACAAGAAAAATGAGAAACTCGCCGTTGCAGTTGCCTTTGTATGCCTGTCTCCTGTTGATCGCCGCCTGCGGCAAGAACACGGAGGTGGTCGTTTATGACGACCAGGCCCTCGCCGACGAAGTGCAGACCGCCAACTGGCTCGCCTATGGCCGCACGCACAACGAGCGCCGCTTCAGTCCATCGGAACAGATCAACACCGGCAACGTAGCCGACCTCAACGTCGACTGGTTCCTGGACCTGCCCAACGACGTCGGTCTCGTGTCGACGCCGCTCGTCGTCGACGGGACCTTGTACTTCACGGGCACGATGAACGTGATACGCGCAGTCGATGCCGTGACCGGCGAGTTGCTCTGGGAGCATGACCCCAGGGTCGCCGAGGCGATCAAGGGCACGCGGCGGGTGGGCTGGAAACACAACCGTGGCATTTCTTTCTATGAAGGAAAGCTGTTCGCCGCCACCTGGGACGGTCGCCTGTTTGCGCTCGACGCAAAAACCGGCAAGGAACTGTGGCAGGTCCGGACTTTCGACATCGACCGTGCGCTGTACATCACCGGCGCACCGAAGGCTTTCAACGGCAAGGTGCTCATCGGCAACGGCGGCACCGAAGCCGGCCCGACGCGCGGCTGGGTCACGGCCTATGACGCCGACACCGGTGAAGAAGCCTGGAAGTTCTACATCGTCCCCGGCAATCCTGCCGATGGCTTCGAGAGCGAGGCCATGGAAATGGCCGCCGCGACCTGGACCGGCGAATGGTGGCGCCACGGCGGTGGCGGTAACGCCTGGCACGGTTTTACCTACGACCCGGAATTCAACGCCATTTACATCGGCACCGGCAATGGCTCGCCATGGAATCGCAAGATCCGCAGCCCGGGAGGTGGCGACAACCTGTTCCTGTGTTCGATCGTCGCGCTCGATGCCGACACCGGCGAGTACCTGTGGCACTACCAGACCACGCCGGGCGAATCCTGGGATTACAACTCCAACATGGACATCGTGCTGGCCGACCTGCAACTGGCCGACAGCGACGCACCGATCAAGGCCATCCTGCATGCGCCCAAGAACGGTTTCTTTTACGTGATTGACCGCGCGACCGGCAAGCTGGTCTCGGCCGAAGCGTTCGTCGAAACCACGTGGGCCACGCACATCGACATCGAAACCGGCCGGCCCGTCGAGGTGCCCGGCGCTCGCTACGAAACCGACACGGCGTATATCACGCCGAATGCTTACGGCGCTCACAGCTGGCCGGCAATGTCGTACAGCCCGCAGACCGGCCTCGCGTATATCCCGGCGATACACCTAGCGAGCAACTACTCGGACCTCGGTTTCGACATCGACGGCTTCCAGATGCAGCCGTTCGTCGGCGGTTTCGGTGTCAACCCGTTGCCGGCCGATCCGCCGCGCGAGTACCCGGCGTCGCTGATTGCCTGGGACCCGATCAGGCAGGAGGCGGCCTGGGAGATCCCGCAGCAAAGCGGCCCGAACGGCGGCACGCTGACGACAGCGGGAGGCCTGCTGTTCCAGGGCCGCGCCGACGGCCACTTCATTGCATACGACGCGAAGACCGGCAAAGAGCTCTGGAACTTCGATATGGGCCTCGGCATGACGGCTGCGCCGATCACCTACGAGCTGAACGGCAAGCAGTACGTGTCCATGCTCGTGGGATGGGGTGGCGGCGCTGCAGGCCTGGGAGCACTGTTCTCAACCGACAAGTTCAGCGGCAGCACCCTGGGCTGGGACTACGGCAAGCATATGCGCCGGCTGGTGACCTTCTCGCTCGACGGCACGGCCGACATGCCCGCCCAACCGCCGCCGTATTTCCCGCAGCCGATCGCGGCGCCGGAGTTCGAGATCGACCCGGCGCTCGCGGAACAGGGCGCGCTTGAATTCGGCACCTGTCTCGGCTGCCACGGGCTCGACGTCATTGCCGCCGGCATGGCGCCCGACCTGAGAGCATCACCGATACCGCTGAACTTACAGAGCTTTGCCGCTGTCGTTCGTGACGGCGCCCTGGTCGGGGGTGGCATGCCCGGCGACCCGGGAATCACCGATGCGCAGCTCGAAGCACTGCAGCACTACATTCGGCAAAGGGCGAGGGACACGCTATAGTCCGGCGCCGCTTTTCGAACTCCCGGAACATCATCAAGTGAAAATCTGGGTAGATGCAGACGCTTGTCCGGTTGTCGCGAAGGAGATTCTTTTCCGCGCTGCTGATCGGACCGGTGTGCAGTTGACGCTGGTTGCGAACCAGCCGTTGAGCAGCGATGACAGCACGCTGGTGAGCTGCGACAACACCCACGACGACGCCAGGTAAATAGCCGCGACACGAATTACATCAGCGCAAACCGTTCGCGCAGGAAGTGCGCGATACCTTCTTCGTCATGGTGACCGATGACCGCCGTCGCTGCCGACTTGATACGCTCGTTGGCATTGGCGGGAGCGTAACTTTCATCGGCTGCCGCGAACATGCTGAGGTCGTTATCGCTGTCACCAAAACAGATGATGGTCTCGACGCCGAGCAGGCGCTTCATCGTCGCTATCGCACCGCCCTTGCTGGCATCGCTGTGATGCACATCCAGCCAGCGCCAGGGCTTGCCTTCGATCGCAACACCGGAATAGGCCACCAGGTGCGGCTCGTCGTCGACGCTGTGCACAACCGCGTTGATGGCATCACCATCGCCGATGGCATTGATGTGTGTGATGCGGGCGTCGGCCGGCAACTCATCGAGCATGCGAATGTTGACCGCCTCCTGGAAACCGATGTTGCGGATGAGTCTTCGCTCGATATCCGACACGCCCGGTGAATGATAGACCGTCGTCGTGGCGTTCTCGGTCAGCGTGAAGACGAACGGCGTAAGACCCTGCGTGCGACAGGCCCGCACGATATTCTCCAGCTCGCCTGCCGTGAGCATGGCCCCGCTCGAGAACTGCTGCGACTCGGGATGCCAGATCATCACGCCATTCTTGTAAGCCTGCGGCAATACGAAGCGGTGACCTTCGAGAACGGCCCGCGCGCCGTGCAACGTGCGACCCGTGGCCACCGTGTAGGCAATGTCGCGCTCCGCCAGGAGCCGCAGCGTCTCGCTGGTGTAGTCGGAGATCGCGGACTCCCGGTTCAGCAACGTTCCATCGAGGTCGAAGACGACGAGTTCCATCAGCTGGAATCCGTGAAGAACAGGGACAATCAGTCTCGCCGCTGGAACCGACGGGCGCAAGTGTGGATAGCCGCTGCGAGACGTGTGTCGACAATGCCAGGCTTGTCGCTCCTCTGGCAGGGTGTTACCGGGATTGCCGCGGCTGAATGCTTAGCCGGACGCCGCGATAACTTCCAGGAACGCCTTGCCATAGCGCGCAAGCTTCACTTCCCCGACACCGCTGATGCCCAGCAGATCCGCTTCATTCGCCGGCCGATGCTCGGCCATCTGCCTGAGGGTGGCGTCGTGGAAGATGACATAGGGCGGCAGGTCGTGACTGTCGGCTAACTCCTTGCGGCGCTCGCGCAGCGCCTCGAACAGCGACTGGTCGGCCGGTGCCAGCGTTTCGATCGCGGCATGGCGCTTCCTCTCCGTCTTGAGCTTCCTGTCCCTGCGCAGCTCGAGCGACACCTCGCCCTTCAACAACGGCCGGCTCTTCTCTGTGAGCACCAGCGCCCCGAAGCGGGCGGGATCGGCGCGCAGGTAACCCTGCACGATGAGCTGCCGGACCACCGATCGCCAGGCGGGCCCCTCTAGCTCGGTGCCGATGCCGTGCACCGAGAGTTCATCGTGGCGATGCTGGCGAATCTTGTCCGTATCCTTGCCGAGCAACACGTCGACCACGTGCGCCGCGCCGAAGCGCTGGCCGCTGCGATAGACAGCCGACATGAGCTTCTGCGCCGCCTCGGTGCCATCCCAGGTCGCGGGCGGGGCCAGGCAGTTGTCGCAATTGCCGCAAGGCTCCGGGTACGCGTCGCCGAAGTATGCGAGCAACGGCCGGCGACGGCAGTCGGTGACCTCGCACCAGCCGAGCAGCGCATCGAGTTTCTGGCGATCGTAGCGTTTGCGCGTCTCGTCGGACTCCGAGTCGTCGACCATCTGGCGCAGACGCACGACGTCCTGCAGGCCGTAAACCATCCAGGCATCGGCCGGCTCGCCGTCGCGACCGGCGCGGCCGGTTTCCTGGTAATAAGACTCTATGCTCTTCGGCAAATCGAGATGGGCGACGAAACGCACGTCGGGCCGGTCGATGCCCATGCCGAAGGCAATCGTGGCAACGATGATCACGGCATCTCCGGTGAGAAAGCGATGCTGATTCCCGGCGCGCAGCTCGGCGGAAAGACCGGCGTGGTACGGCAGCGCGTCGTAACCGTCGCGCCGCAGCGATTCGGCGATGCTTTCCACCTTCTTGCGCGACAGGCAGTAGACGATACCCGTCTCGTTGGCGTGACCCCGCAGAAACTCACCGAGCTGCCGGCGCGCATCCGACTTCGGCTGGACGAGATAACGGATGTTGGGTCGATCGAAGGGACTGACGAAGATCGCCGGCTCGTTTAGCGCCAGGCGCTCGACGATCTCCTCGCGCACCACCGGCGTCGCCGTTGCAGTCAGCGCCATGCGCGGCACCCCCGGAAAGAGCTCGCGTAACTGGTCGAGGGCGAGATAGTCCTGGCGGAAGTCGTGGCCCCATTGCGACACACAGTGCGCCTCGTCGATGGCGATCAGCGACAGCGGAATCTTTGCGAGCAACGACTGCGTCCGCGGCTGCAAGAGCCGCTCGGGCGCCACGTAGAGCAGCTGAATCTGGCCGGCCTCGAGCCGCCGGATGACGTCTGCCTGTTCCCCACTACTCAGGCTCGAGTTCAGGAACGCCGCCTCGATGCCGAGCTCGTGCAGGGCCCGCACCTGGTCCTGCATCAGTGCGATCAACGGCGAGACGACCAGCGCCGCCCCCTCCCGGATCAGCGCCGGCAACTGGTAGCACAGCGACTTGCCACCACCGGTCGGCATCAGCACCAGGGCGTCGCGGCCAGCGAGTACCGCTTCGATGATCGCGGCCTGGTGACCACGGAATTGCCGGTAACCGAAGACTTCGTGGAGGGTTTGCAGGGCGGAATCGGGCATCAGGTCGGGGCTGGGGGACAGTGTGCTGCATGATGGCACACGAGAGTTGCGGCTGCAGCGCGCGAAAAGCGGCACAACGGCCTGCTTCGCTACCGGATCTGGCGATGGCGCGGACGTTCGATGGCGAGCCCGAATCGCCAGCTTTTGTTAAGTCATGCTTGAAAAGCGGCAGTTGCTAATCTACGTTGGCAAGACTGAAACAGGGCAAACCCATCGAAAGACGGGGACGCAAAACCACCGGTCTAAGGACAGGACGTCTAGGACAGCGGAGTCGCCAGGTGAAACTTTCCGATACCGGGTTGCGCATGCAACCCTTTCAAACCCACGGCAAGCCGGCCGTCGTGGTCCCGTACACGTCGCAGCAAGCCGCGCTCCAGTTCTTTCACGAAGTCCGCTCCAGTCGTCACGGCCTGGGCCTGTTTCTCGGTCCGCCATTTTCCGGCAAGACATCGGTCATCTGGCAGTTCACCCGTTTGCTGGGGCCCGACTACCCGGTCGCCGTCATCGACGGCGCCTGCAAGGATGCCGCGGCGTTGCTGCAGGACATTCTCGAACAGTTCGGCTTCGACCAAGGCCTCGACACGGTGAATGAACGCTTCGCCATGGTCCGGGTTTTTGTCACCCAGAAGACCGCGAGCGTCGAGGCGCCGTTACTCATCGTCGAGAATGCGGATGCGATGCGTCCCCTGACACTGGAATTGCTCTGCGAGCTGGCCGAACTCGAGGTCAGAGGAAAAAGCGCGCTGCGCATCATGCTCGCCAGCAGCAAGCCGATGTCCCGGATGCTCGCGGCGCCGGCCATGGAGCCGATGTCGAAACGGGTGACCGGCCGGTTTCTCCTGCAGCCGCTCACGCGCGAGGAGACCGGCACCTACGTGTACAGGAAATTGCAGCACGGCGGCTGCAAGAATCCGCAGTACCTGGTGCCACGCACCGTCTGCGATCGCATGCACGCGGCGTCGGGCGGCTGGCCCGGCATGGTCGACCAGCTGGCCATGACCGCCATCGCGAATGCCGAGCACTTTCCGTTGCGCATCGAACACGTGCCAAATATCGCGGGCCCGAAGCCGGAGGCCGTGAAGCGCCCCGTTGCGCCCCCGCAGCTGATTCTCACGCACCGCCACGAGACGCTGCGTCGGGTAAACCTGAGTCATACGAGATTACTGATCGGCAGGAACGAGCTTTGCGATTTGCATATCGACGACGAGTGGGTCAGCCGTCATCACGCCGTCCTTTTCCGCAATGGCCAGGGGACCATCCTCATCGACCTGAAGAGCCGCAACGGCATCTACGTGAACGGTCAGCGGGCGACCAGGCAACTGCTGGTCAACAACGACATCATTGCGCTGGGCGCTCACCGCATCAAGTTCATCGATCCGTCGGCGCGCCAGCGGACAACATTACAAAGTGCCGGCTGGGACGAAACGACGATATCGAAGTCGATCAAGGAGTTTCGCAACGTGCTGGCGCAACAACTGCAGGCCGGGCAAGCGTCGTAGGAAGCCGCACCGCTCGAGCCCCAGGCCGTTCAATCGCCACCAGGGGGACCGGCTTGATCGAGCGCACGAGAAATGGCGAATCGCTGATTGGATACACGGATGTGGGCGTGAGGCCCGGAACATCGGCCGGGTATTCAGGTCTATAGTGCATGATTTTTTCTCGAGGCAACCCATTGGCGGGCTCCGGTGCGTAGCGAGAAAGCTGTCACCGGGTCCAGGACCCACGGTCGTATGCGCGGCTGGCTGATTGGTGCTGCCAGCGCAGCGCTGGTTGCCTGCGGTGGGGGCGGGGGCGGCCAGTCCGCGCCGAACACACCGCCTGGTTTCGTCGCAACCTCTGTGGAAAGCGCCCTTGCCCACGGCGTTGACAATGGCCTGGATGGCATCTGGGTGTTCGTGGACGATGGCAGTGGCGCACCGGAATTCAAGGCTGCCGGCATCCAGGATCGTGCCACGCTCGCTCCCGCCGACGTCAACAGCCTCTTCAAGATCGCCAGCATCAGCAAGATGTTCATCGCCGTCAGCGGTACCCGGATGGTGGCAGCGGGTATCGTGCGACTGGACGACACGCTGGCATTCTGGCTGCCCGACCTGGCTGCGCGCATCGAGAATGCAGACCGCATCACCGTGCGACACCTGTTACTTCACCGCAGCGGCGTTCCCGATTTCGACAGCCAGCCGGGCTTCAGCTGGGAAAATGCTCACACCGACATCGACACTGTGCTTGGGCTCGCACTGGACCGCCCGGCCGATTTTGCGCCCAACGCCCGATACGAGTATTCCAATACCAACTATCTTTTGCTGGGTCGCATCTTCGATACGGCATTGGGCTACGACCACCGCCTGTTCATACAGAACGAGATCCTGTCACCGTTGGGCATGGTGAACACGTACTCGCTGCTTGGCGACACCGATGCCGCGTTGCTGGCGCGGGGATACTGGAACGGCATCGATCGCACCGAACAGGATTACGTCGTGCCGGGCGGCTCGATGATCTCGACGGCGCAGGAAGTCGGCATCTTCCTGCGCGCGCTCGCGAACGGCAGCCTGCTGACGCCGGACGAGCAGCAGATTTACCAGTCGCTGTTTGCGGGCTACGGGCATTCCGGCTGGTTACCCGGTTACCAGAGTGACGCCCGTTACTTGTCGAACATGGGAACGGTACTCGTGCAGTTCGTCAACGAAACGGGCGACAACAGCGAAGCTGTTTCGCGGGAGGTCTACGATAGCCTGGTCGACTACCTGGGCCAACGCTAGTGACCGCCCAAAGAGCTGTCACCTTCCAGGCGATGCAACGCTGTTCGAAACAAATTATTCGCGCAGGCGTCGACCCGACAATACGTGGGCTGGATCCTGGTTCGTCGTTATCAGTCGGAATCAGCCTGGCGTCGAGATTCGAAGTTCGATAACCAGCCTGGCCAGCTCCAGCTTGCCAGGCTCCTTCGTGAACAGCGCATTACCGGACGGGTTATGTCCTGCACGCGAAGTGCCCTGTTTGACCGGCTGAAAACTCGGCTACGACGTTTCGTCGAGGGCCTGCTTCAGCGGTAACAGGTGCGCCTCGTAATTGCGCCAGTGTTCGACGGCAGTCGTGTAGATCGGTTGCCGCACTTGTTCCGAACTCGGCGTCTGAATCGCACGGTTCGTTCGATGAAACTGCAGGCACGCCGGCTCGAATTCAAGTCCGCAATGGTCCAGCACGCGCCGCACCTCCGCTTCGGTGTTTTCGACAATTGCCTCGTAATCGACGCGCAGCACGCGCCCGGGCAATACCGTGTCCCAGTGCGTCATCAGGGCGACGTAAGCACGATAGTAACGGCCGATCTCCTCGAGGCTGTAGGTGAATTCCTGGCCATGCGCAAACAGTTGCTTGAAGTTGGCGAAGCAGCACGCAATCGGTCGCCGTCGCGCGTCAAGAATCTTCGCATTCGGCAGCATCAGGTGGATCAGGCCGATGTGCAGGAAGTTGTTCGGCATCTTGTCGATAAAATGTGCTGCGCCGGACCGGTGGATAGCGCTGTGCTCAAGGTATTCGGCGCCGAGCGCGTCGAGGTCGCCGAGCGCGAGATCTGCCAGGACTTCCGGATAGAGTGACGTTCCGCGGTGCGTTGCTGCCGCGCCGAGTCTTCGGGCCATGGACAGGACTTCGGGAAGCTCCGTCGTACCATCCACCTGGCTGTGACTCGACAGGATCTGCTCAAGCAGTGTCGAACCCGCGCGTGGCAGGCCAACGATAAATATCGGTGCCGCCGAGCGATTGCCTGAGTCGCGTCGCGCCGCGAAGAACTCCGGTCGAAAAAATGCG
>Ga0210081_1000167_pt1 | contig 10250 bp, 8 predicted proteins | sample White_ThreeSqA_D_FD_185589 | JGI IMG/M metagenome (GOLD analysis project Ga0210081, IMG submission 185589) | Wetland microbial communities from the San Francisco Bay, California, USA, that impact long-term carbon sequestration -... | ecosystem: Environmental > Aquatic > Marine > Wetlands ...
CGGGCCTCGCCCGCCGCCTCGCCGACCGCGACGCGGCGGTGGTCGTCTCGCTGGGCGCCCCCGATGAGGCCTCCCGGGAGGAGACCGCGGAGGTCCGCCAACTGACCGAGGCCCTGGGACGCCTCTGGCTTGCCGGGGCCGACGTCGACTTCCAGGCGGTGCGTGGCGGCGTCCGGCGGCGGCGCGTGCCGCTGCCCACCTATCCCTTCGAGCGCCGGCGCCACTGGATCGCGCCGGGACGCGCCATGGGCCTCACCGGCTGGGTCGAGGCCGCGGCCTTGGAGCCGGAGGAGACCGCGGTCGACGCCGTCGAGGCGCCGCTGAGCGCCGGACTCGGGCGCGACGACGCGCCCCGCGGCGACCTGGAGCGGGCGGTGGCGAAGGTCTGGTGCCGCGCTCTCGGTCTCGAGGAGGTCGGGGTCTTCGACGACTTTTTCGAGCTCGGAGGCCACTCCCTCCTGGCCACCGAGCTGTGCGCCGGGATGCGCTCCGAGCTGGGCGTCGAGGTGGCCGCCGTAGACCTCTACGAGAAACCGACGATCCGCGCCCTGGCCCGCCTGCTGGAGCAGCGGACTGCGGGCGGCGAAGAAGACGAGCCCACCGACACCCGGCAGACCCGGAGCGCCCGCCGCCGCGAGCGTACCCAGGGCCGGCGTTCGAACCGCGACGAGCCCGCGTGACGGAGATCCTTGTCATCCAGAAGAGAACCCACCCCGGAAACGGCCTGCGGGCCTTCATGATCATCTGGTCCGGTCAGACCACATCCGCTTTTGGCACTGGCCTGACGCACTTCGTCCTCGGCGTGTACGTCTACCAGTTGACCGGCTCGGTCACCCAATTCGCCGCCATCCTCTTCTCCACCACCTTGCCGGGCCTCGTGCTGCTGCCGGTGGTGGGCGCCCTGGTGGACCGCTGGGACCGCCGCCGGACGATGATCATGAGCGATGCCGGTGCCGCGGTGTGCACCCTGGCCATCGCGGCCCTGTTCTACTTCGAGCTCCTGGCGATCTGGCACATCTACGTGATCCTGGGAATCGCGTCGATCTTCCAGGCCTTCCAGTGGCCGGCGTTCTCCGCCGCGACGACGCTTTTGGTGCCCAAGAAGCATCTCGGCCGGGCGGCGGGTTTTCGTCAGATGGGATCGGGCACGGCCGAGATTTCGGCTCCTCTGGTCGCCGCCCTGCTGCTCGACGGGATCGGCCTCACGGGCGTCATCCTGATCGACTTCGCCACCTTCCTCCTGGCGCTCACGACGCTCTTGAGCGTCCATGTGCCGGCGCCGCCGAAAAGCGACGCCCCGGCGGCCGGCGAACCGGAGGCCGCCGGCGCCAAGCGGTCGCTTCTGGACGAAACCAAAAGCGGCTGGCGGTACCTGCGGCTGCGGCCGGCGCTTTTCCGCCTGCTGGCGCTGCTCGCCGGCGTCAACCTGGCGCTCGGCAGCATCCAGGTGCTGACGACGCCGCTGGCGCTCTCCTTCACCACGACGACGGGCCTCGGGACGATCATGACTGTCGGCAGCGCCGGCTTTCTCGCCGGCGGCCTGGTGATGAGCGCCTGGGGCGGACCGAAGCGGCGCATGACGGGGCTTCTGGGCTTGCTCTTCCTCCAGGGACCGGTGCTCCTGCTGGCGGCGTGGGCCGAGGTCCCGGTGTTGGCGGCCATGATGTTCCTTTTCATCTTCGCCATACCGATCGTCGTCGGTTGCAGTCATGCGATCTGGCAGGTGAAAGTCGCCCCCGACTACCAGGGCCGTGTGTTCGCCATCCGCCGCATGATCGCACAAAGCGCCTTGCCCGTCGCCTACCTGGCCTCCGGTCCGCTGGCGGACACGCTCTTCGAGCCTTGGATGGCCGAAGGGGGCGCCCTGGCGCCGGTCTTCGGCCCCTGGCTCGGTGTCGGCGAGGGCCGCGGCGTGGCGCTGATGTTCGTGCTCATGGGAGCCGCCATCAGTACGATCGCCGTCCTCGGCTTTTTGAACGAGCCGTTGCGCCACCTCGAAGACCGTCTGCCCGACGCCATCGCCGACGACGCACCCTCGGCTGGCGAAGCGCTGCCTGCGTGACCAAGAATTAGCGAAAACGAGGGAAAAATGAAAAACGTGCTCAACTGCATCGGACATCCCCTGAAGATTCCAAATGTCGTAGACAGTGCGGGGGTGTATCTGTTCGACGAAAACGGAAAACGGTATATGGACCTGGAGTCGGGCGTGTGGTGCATGGCGTTGGGCCACCGGAACGAGAGAATCAACGGCATCATAAAAAGGCAAGTCGACGCCGTCCTGCACGCAGGCTTTTGCTACTCGAGCAAGATCCTCGACGAAGCCGCTGGGTCCATTCTGTCCATCACGGACCTTGCAGGTGGAAAGTGCGTATTCCTTAGCTCCGGAAGTGAAGCGGTCGAGGTCTTGCGCCAGATTGCAAAAAAAATTACCGGCAAGCAGAAGACCCTGGCGCTCCACGATGCATACCTCGGATCGTACAGCTCGGTCATCAACAGAGACGTAGGCTGGCACAGCTTCAACTGGGAGAGGTGCCAGACCTGCTCGAAGAAAGACGAGTGCGATCCTGACTGCGAAGCGCTCCGGGAGATCCCCGACGACATATCCGAGTTCGCCTTCGAGCCGGGGAGCGCCTCCGGATTCGTCAGGTTCCCTCCAAAGGCACTGATCCGGAACATGGTAGACGTCGTGCGAAAAAACGGCGGGGTAATCCTCGCCAACGAGGTAACCACCGGAATCGGACGAACAGGAAAATGGTTCGGCTACCAGCACTACGACATCGAGCCAGACATGGTCTCCATTGGGAAAGGTGTCGGGAACGGATACCCCGTCAGCGTTGCGGTACTGAGCCGGGCAACGGCGAAGAAGCTCGAAAAGGTGCCGTTCAAATATTCGCAGTCACACCAGAACGACCCTCTAGGCGCCGCAATCGTCCGCGAAGTTATACAAACGATAGAAGAAGACGACTTGATCGCCAAGGCGAAGAAGAATGGGGAGGCGTTTCATTCTCAACTAAAATCTCTCATCGACGGCGAGATCATTCGCGACGTTCGCGGGAGGGGATTGATGCTTGCCGCAGACCTGGCGAGCAAGCAAGTCGGAGACGAGATGTACGATGAATTGATAGAGCAAGGGTACATCGTGGGCAACCGAGGCTCTTTGTTCCGCATGGACCCCCCTCTCACCATAAGCAAGAAGGAGCTCGGAGAATTCATCAATGCGTTTGCGGCCGTCGTCGCCGCAAAAAAAAATACCGCATGACGACGCAAGGGCACTCGCACGGCCATTCGTGCCATCTTTTCGCGACCTACTGCATGATCTCCAAAAAGGCGTCGACACGATTTTTAATGTGATTGAACGTATAGTTGTTGCTCCTGTCGATCAGGTCGATGTCGATGGCCAGGTACGCCAGATCCTTGCTTCTCGCGAGATCTCTGAGCGCCGGACTGACTCCTATCATGTTCCGGCATCCCCACACGTAGGCGACCAAGACGCCTTCAATCTCGTAGTCCTCATATATTCGCGAAATGTCTGCGCTCATCCTCTCGGCGCTCCAGTGGTAAAGTATCGCTCTCTCCGCGACACTTCTCAGCGGTCGATCTTCGTCGAGCATCAGGCTGTTCCCTTCCCACAGCGGTGCCCAGTAGACGATATCGACGACCTGGCTCATGCGCCGCAGCAACTCGTGAGACTCTTCCGGCACTTGGCCGACCCATAATACACGCTTTTTCTTACCCACATCTCCTTCGTCCAATTCCAGCGCTTCTTCGTACAGCGCCTTACAGATCTGGGCGTTCTCCTTCGTTCCAAAGTAATTCATTCCAAAAATTTCCTGCAGCTCCCGAGATACGCCGGGAAGTCTCCGGGCCTGCAGCATCTGAAGCGCCTTGCGGTAGTATTCTCTCGCCTGGTTCGAATGCTCGAAGGCGGAGCGCAGCGAATCCGGATCGTCCTCCACTCCGAGCCTGTCCTTCATCTGAGACATGATGTGTTCAATCTGTTTGCCGACATAGGTCAGGGAGTCTTCGTCGATCCTATTCGGCGTGTGCAGTGCCAGGGCGGGTACTTCGTAGCCCTTTCCCGACATGAATCCCAGTTTCGACAGCCCTTCGCAGGGTTGATTGTTCGTCAATACGAGGTCCGGAGTCGGATAACAATCCGCCAGCATCATGCCAAACGGCCCCCGCAGGAACGAACAGATATCCCTGGACAATTCCCGCTCCTGTGTGAGTTGGAAGATCCTGTTCACATCTACAGATTGGGCGAGCATGATGGCCATCGACTCGATGTTCCAGGGGATCGCGCCACATGCAAAAACGATTTCCGACGGGAACTGCTCGGAGACATACGCGACCTTCGACCTCTCCTTGTAGGCTTCCGACAAGCGATAGGAGTTGACGATCGACCGCATCTGGCCGGCCTTCAAGGAAGGCCCGGTGTCGTCGTTCCGACGGGGTTCACCCAGCAGGCTCAAAAGGTTCTTGTACTGGGCGCTCCTCTCCTCTCCGATTCTCTCTCGTCGCATGTCCTCTCCTTAGTATGATCGTGATCTGCCCTGGAGTCCCCTACCCCTTCTTGCCCAGGACGTAGATGATCCAGGGGGGGGTCGAGATCTCGCTTTGCCACGCGTAGGGCTCGTCTTCGTGTCCCAGGGGTTTGTAGTCGGCGACCAAGTCGAGCTCAGATGCAGCAAAGAGGTGCAAGTAGTCTTCGTGGAACCAGAGGAGGTCTTCCACGGGACGCCCGTCGGCGACGTCGGTCATCACGATCCGCACCTTCTCGCCGCTTTTCGCACGGCGGTTCTCTACGAAGTCCTTCGTGGTAAAGGACGCCCACTCGTTCGTGTAGATCTCAGGCGTGGAATCGAGCAAGACGATCCGCCCTTTTTCGTTCAACAACTCCCGCAGACCACGTAACAGATGACACCGTTTGGGCACGTCAGGAATGTTGTCGAAAGTGAACGCCGACAGAACGAGATCAAGGCTTGCGGGATCGAAGGCGCTGAAGTCGCCGTCGTCGATCCGCAGATAGGTCCCGCTCGGGTCGAGGCGCGTGGCCATCTGGATCATGCTGTCCGAGACGTCGATGCCGCTGGCGTCGAAACCGAGACCCTTCAAAAACCTGGTGGAGCGGCCGGTACCACAACCGAAATCGAGAGCCTTGCTGCCGGCGACGTGCCTGGCGACGATCGCGGGTATGTCACGATAGGCCAGGTAGTAGGTACCGGGAAACTCGAGAGCTGCATACGACTCCGCTCTGTCGGTGTCTTCGTACACGTTGGTAAATGGCACCGTAGCCTCCTAGTCGCCGGCCAGCCTTTGGCCGATGTACGCCGCGCCGATGGCGCCCCGGACCTGCGGGTTCTCCACCACGTAGATTTCCGTTTCCAGCAACTCTTCGAGCGACTTGACCACGCCGGAGTTCAGGGCGACCCCACCGCTCATCCCCACCGAGCCGACACCGTTTTCACCGGTGTCGCTTGCACCCGTCTCCCGACGGTGCCGGATACCCAACGACCTGAGCAGCGAGACGGCGCGGGTCGCGATGGAGTTGTGGACTCCCTTCACGATGTCCGGAATCGGTGTTCCGTCCGCGACGAGGGACACGATCTCTGTCTCGGCGAACACCGTGCAGGTGCTGCTGATGCGCACGTTGTTCGTCGAGCGTGCCGACACCTCTCCGAGGTCCTTGAGCTCCATCCCCATCGCCCTGGCCGTGACCTCGAGGAATCTGCCGCAACCCGCGGCGCACTTGTCGTTCATGGCAAAGGTCGCCACATGACCCTTTTCGTCGATCAGGATGGCCTTGCTGTCCTGCCCGCCGATCTCCAGGATGGACCTGACATCCGGGTTCTCCAAGTGCATCCCAATGCCGTGGCAGGTGATCTCCGAAACGTGTTTGTCGGCAAACGGGACGTTCTCCCTGCCATAGCCGGTCGTCACGACGAAGCCGATGTCGGCACGCGTCAACGCTGCCTTCTTGAGCACGTTGTCGTACGTCATCTCCGTGGCCGCCCGGTTGCTGCCGCCGGTCAACACGACGTCTGAGGCGATTACCTTGTAGTCGTCGTCCATGAGGGCGGATTTCGTGGACAGGGAACCGACGTCTATCCCTACAGTTTTCATGGTTACTTCCTCCTCGGTGTCACTGCACGATCTCCAAGAACGCGTCGATACGGTTCTTGACATGGTTGAATGCATAGTTGTTCCTGTCGACCAAGTCGATGTTGATCGTCAAGAACTTCAGGTCCTTGCTGGTCGCCAGCTCCCGGAGCATCGGGCTGACTCCCATCATGTTGCGGCATCCCCAGACGTTGGCAATCAGGAAGCCTTCGATCTCGTAGTCGTCGCACATCTGCGCGGTCTCCGTCCGCATCCTGTCAGCGTCCCAGTGGTAGAGGATCCCCCTCTCTGCGAGGCCGCGCAGTGGCTCGTCTTCGTCGAGCATCACCGCGTTCGCGTCCCACAGCGGCGACCAGAAGACGATGTCGACGGCTTGCCGCATGTGCCGCAGCAGCTCATGGGACTCCTCCGGCGTCTGGCCGATCCACATCACACGCTTTTTGTCCGTCTCTTCTCCGAGCAGCTCCAGCGCTTCTTCGTACAGCACCTTGCAGATCTGAACGTTCTCCTTCGTGCCGAAATAGTTCATCCCGAAGACCTCCTGCAGCTCCCGGGCTACGCCGGGAAGCTTGTGCCCCTTCAAGAGCTCCACCGTCTTGTTGTAGTACTCCTTCGCCTGGTTCGAGTAGCGGACCGTGGAGCGCAGCGCCTCCGGATCGAGCTTTGTCCCCAACAGATCTTCCATCTGGGACATCATACGCTCCATCTGCTTGGCGAGGTAGCTCAGAGAGTCTTCGTCGACCGTGCTCGGCGTGTGCAACGCCAACGAGGGTGCCTGGTAGTCCTTGCCCGACAGGACCCCCGTCTTCGACAATCCTTCGCAGGGTTGGTTGTTCATCAGAATGAGGTCCGGGGTTGGATAACAATCCGACCACATCATGCCGCGCGGTCCGCGCAGGAACGAGCAGATGTCCCGCGACAATCCCTGCTCCTGCGTCACCTGGATGACTCGGTCGACGTCCACGGTTTGAGCGAGCATGATGGCCATCGACTCGATGTTCCAGGGAATCACGTCGAATGCGAAGACGATTTCCGACGGGAACTGCTCCGAGACGTACGCAACCTTCGACTCCTCCTTGTAGGCTCCCGCCAACCGATGGGAGTTGACGATCGACCGCATACGGGCGGCTTTGAGCGAAGGCCCGCCGCCGGCCTCAGGCCTGGGCTCACCGATCAGTTTCAAAAGATTCTGATACTGATCTCTACGTTCTTTCCGGGCTCTCTCTCGGTTCACGTTGACCTCTTCCTGCGCCATCTCCATCCCCCTTTGCCGATCACTGCAGGATCTCCAGAAAAGCATCGACACGGTTCTTGATGTGGTTGAATGTGTAGTTGTTGCTCCTGTCGACCATGTCGATGTCGACGGCCAGATAGGCGATTTCCCGGTTCTTCGCCAGATCCCTGAGCGCCGGGCTGACTCCCATCATGTTCCGGCACCCCCACTCGTAGGCAACGAGGAACCCGTCGATCTCGTAGTTCTCGCATACCCACAAAATGTCGGCGCTCATCCTCTCGGCGCTCCAGTGGTAAAGGATCGCTCTCTCCGCCATGCTCTCAAACGGCCGGTTTTCGTCGAGCATCATCCTGTTGCCTTCCCACAGCGGAGCCCAGTAGACGACCTCGACGACCTGACGCATGTGCTGCAGCAGCTCATGGGATTCTTCCGGCACCTGGCCGATCCACAGTACACGTTTTTTCTTCTGCGGCTCGTCTTCGACCAGCTCCAGCGCTTCTTCGTAGAGCATCTTGCACAGCCGGGCGTTCTCTTTGGCTCCGAAGTAGTTCATCCCGAAGATCTCGTGCAGCTCCCGCGACACGCCGGGAAGCCTCTGGGTCTCCAGCAGTTGAAGCGTCTTGCAGTAGTAGTCCCTTGCCTGGTTCGAGTGCTCGATCGCGGTGCGCAGCGCGTCCGGGTCGAAGTCCACTCCCAGCCGCTCTTCCATCTGAGATATGATATATTTCATCTGCTTGGCGAGGTAGACCAGGGAGTCCTCGTCGACCGTATGCGGCGTGTGCAGCGCCAAAACCGGAACCGCGTGATTTTTCCCCGCCATGACTCCCAGCTTCAACAGCCCTTCGCAGGGTTGGTTGTTCGTCAATACGAGATCCGGTCTCGGATAACAATCCGCGAGCATCATGCCGAACGGCCCCCGTAGAAACGAGCAGATGTCCCGGGAGAGCTCCCGTTCCTGCGTCAGTTGGAAGATTCGGTTCACGTCGACGTCCACGGATTGGGCGAGCATGTTGGCCATCGACTCGACGTTCCAGGGGATCGCGCCGAACGAAAGGACGATTTCTGACGGGAATTGCTCCGAGACGTACGCGACCTTCGACTTCTCCTTGTAGGCTTCCGCCAAGCGGTGGGAGTTGATGATCGACCGCATGCGGCCGGCCTTCAAGGAGGGGCCGTCGTCACCAGCGTCACTTCGGGAGTTGCCGAGCAGGCTCAGAAGGTTCTGGTACTGAGCTCCACGATCTTGCTGAGATTTCTCATGACGCATCGCCGTCTCCTTAGAACAATCGTGATTCCAAGAAAGTCTCGATGCGGGTTTTCGTGCCGGCGATGTTCGTCGCGTTCCGCTCCCCCTCGATGAAGAGGACAGGGATCTTTTCCGCCCGCAGTCTCTCCTTGACGTATGGATAGTCGTGCAGGTTCGTGTCGCAGAACTTCAAGGAGTAGTAGATGATCGAGTCGACGCGGTACTCCTCGACCAGGTCGAGGATGTGCTGCACCCGGACGTCGGTGTCCAACCGGCGGGCGCTGGTGTTTTTCTCCAGATAGAAGTCGGCGATGGCGGCGACCGGATCCGTGCCCGGGTCGATTTTTCCTTCAAAGTACTTGACACCGTTGCTGATGTCCTCGCAAACCAGGTCGGCGCCCGCCCCCTCGATGGTCTTGAGGATTCCCGGATGGTCGAAGTAGCTGCCGCAGATCATCACTCGGTGTCGCTTGTGGCCCTTGGGCTCTTCCGCCGTCTGAAGCGCGTCGAGCAACGCCGACATCCTCTCGTTGAAGAGCTCTTTCAATCCTGTAGTCGCGGCCTTGACGACTTGGATCGACTGCTCCCCGGAGAGCACTTGACGCTTTCCCTTCTTGTACTGGTAGAGCCGCTGCATGAGGTCCCGCGACTCGTTGCAGAGCGCGATGGACTCGCAGAGCGCCGCATCGCTGATCTCTCGATCGTAGCGAGCTTCAAACGCCTTGATCAGCTTGCGCAACTGCAGCGTGAAGTACTCTTTCGAGAGGTCGCTGGCGTCGCTCGGCAGCTCCAGGAAATAGGTCTCGCTCGACGCTACGTCTCGTCCCCAGGCCTCCCAGAGCCTCTTCCTCATGTCACAGGCGTCCGCAAAGACGACGCCGTCGACGAAATCGTACTGACCGGAGAGCCCCTCACTGAAGCAACCCAGCACGTAGGAGCAGTAGTTGTTGCTCAAGAGGGCGCCGGCCTCGCTCGCGCTCGTGCCCGCTTCACCGGTCAAGCGGAACGGGATCACGCCCGCGGCAAGGAAGATTTCCTCCGGCGTCTCGATCGACACCCAGCCGATCTTCGGAGCTTGAGCCGCCTGCAGCAGCTCAAAGCGATTCCGGTACAGATCCACGACACTCTGGATCGCATGCTGTATCGTGTCTTCTTGGCTCATAACAACCTCGTTCGGTGAGAGTCCGTTGAAGGGAGGCCTCCGGCACCGAGAAACGCTTCGCTCATCGTTGATCTCCGGGGACGGGTTTACGGGATGCCGGCCGGGCGGCACGGTGGCCGAGATGACGGCGGCGGGCGGCGGCCCGCTGCCGGCGGTCGTCTTGTGACGGCGCCACCTCTTCGGCCGCCTCCGGCCGGCGGAGACGGCGCGCCAGGGCAGCGACGGTGGGATGGCGAAAGAGCTCGACGACCGGCAGGCTCGCCCCGGTAAGCTCCGGCAACGCCGCCTGCATCTCCACCAGCAGCAGGCTGTGACCGCCGAGCTCGAAGAAGTTGTCGTCGACGCCGACGCGCTCGCGGCCCAAAAGCCGCTGCCAGAGCTCGGTCAAGCGGCGCTCGAGCTCGCTTTGGGGCGCCACGAAGATGCTCTCCAGAGGCGGCCGGGCGCTCTCGTCGACCTCCGGCAGGGCGGCGTGGTCCACCTTGCCG
>Ga0210081_1000168_pt1 | contig 10152 bp, 10 predicted proteins | sample White_ThreeSqA_D_FD_185589 | JGI IMG/M metagenome (GOLD analysis project Ga0210081, IMG submission 185589) | Wetland microbial communities from the San Francisco Bay, California, USA, that impact long-term carbon sequestration -... | ecosystem: Environmental > Aquatic > Marine > Wetlands ...
TTCACAGAAACTATCCATTTTTTCTCTTGCATTATAGTCATGTTCCATTTTGTATTCATCTTCATGATCGTCTAAGAACGCTTTACGTTGTGATGCATCTAATGAACAATATTCATCCATTTTTGTTTGATGATCTTCATCTTTATCATGTTCTTCAATGAATGCTGCTTTTTCCTCATCATTCATTGAACAATATTTTTCTAGAATATCTTCCATTTCATAATCATGATCCATTTTGTACTCATCCTCATGTTCTGAAATGAATTCCTCACGCTGTGATTCATCTAATGAACAATATTCTTCAAGTTCATCTTTGTGATCGGCTGCCATTGGATAATTTTCAATAAATGCTGTTTTTTCCTCATCATTCATTGAGCAATATTTTTCTAAAGTATCTTCAATGTCCCAATCATCTTCCCTTTGATAATCTGGATAGTATTCTTCAAGGAATTGTTCGATTAAATCATCTCGTTCATCTTCATCTAGTGAACAGGATTGATTCAACATATCTTCATGTTGGACTAGGTTTGGATATTCTTCAAATAATTGATCTTTTTGTACATCAGTCATCGAACAGAAATCTTCTAGTTTGTCTTCAAAGTCATGGTTGTTTTCTTCTGATTCTGCATAGGTTACTGCTGTACCAACAGAAAGCCCTGAAATCAAAACCAGTGAAAAAACAACACTTAGAAGTTGTGTTTTTTTCATTGCTAAAATTTCACAATATTGCATATAAAGTATACCGGAAGATTTCTACACAATGATTAATAATCAAAAACAAAAATACTTGATTTCATGCCTAAAATCTGTGGGTAATTCCCATAAGCCAAAGCCTCTTAGTGATTTGAAATTGTTTTATTGTAAAGGGGCAATCAACACCAATCCAGGCTCATTTGGAATAAATCGAATCATAGCAATATTTTCTCCGGCCACGCTATTTTGTGACTCTAAGACATCAGGAATTTTTCCATTTACTGCAACCAACATTTTTGAGGATAGTAATTCATTTGGAATGTACATTACAACATATTGAGGTCTGTCAACTGAAAAAGAAATTGCTTTGACATTGTCAACATAATTAAAATCTGAAATTATGGCAGGACTAAGTATATCAATAAACTTTGAACCATTTTGGATATATTGGGGTTGGAACTTTTCTCTATTCTCCAGAGTTAGAGGTTGGATTTCATATTTTTCAGAGTCTTCTATTTCTCCCTTTAATCCATTGATGCAAAGATTCTTTGTTTCATCATTTTGAATCAAAAAACATAATTCAGAACCCTTCTCAAAATCATGATTGCTCACAAATGCCAAAGTTGTTCCGATAGACATACTACACTCCAAAAAGTCTAGTTTATCAAGTTGTGAAGAATCACATAGATTTGAGAGGGTCTCCTTGGTAATTCCCTCCCTTGTTAATTTATCATCTGTATATTGCATCATCACCCCCTTTACGCACAATCTATTTTGATAAAAGGACATGTCATGACAATATCTCAAGGATGATTGCAGATCATATTCAAAGTAATGGACCAATCCGTGTCCTAAACCGTGTATGCAATCCTGATAATTTGATGAGCCAATCAGGTCTTCGCAAATTGCATCCAATGAATCTGGAAATTGGTCTCCTGACTCCTTTATGTTGTGAAAATAGGCCGCAAGCACTCCATGGAAGTACCCTCCTCTACAAATGGTTCCATCCATTCCCTTTAGGCTCTTTGATACATCCTGATTTTTATCAAATGCTGCATGTCCAATCTGATGGGATACAAAGTGGCAATCATCAATTGTGCCCATTTTTGACAAGGCAACTGACAAATCCAGGGCATCTTCGTAATTTTCTTGTTTTTCTGCCAGATCATCGAAGAATTGGGAATAACAAAGTAATCGTGACGTCCCGTCTTCTATTTCCGCACAAGTTTGGATCTTCTCAAAATTTTCTATGGTCAATTCCTCCGCAGGCAATTTTGGTTGTGGATCTTCAGTATCCAAAATTCCATCATTGTCATCATCTGTATCAATAGAAGAGGCGATTCCATCAAAATCAAAATCAGCCCAGTATTTGGAATCAGTGTCAAAAAAATCTATTGAATCGACAACACCATCATTGTCATCATCTGAATCTTTATTGTCTCCTATTGAATCCCCATCAGAATCACTCCATTCTGTTGGGTCTTGATCCAACTGATCAGAATTGTCATTAACACCATCATTGTCATCGTCTGAGTCGCAGGCATCTCCTTCTTTGTCAGAGTCAAAATCTGCTTGATCTGGATTTTTAATAGAAGGACAATTGTCAAATGAATCCAACAAACCATCATTGTCTGCATCTACAAAAAAATCAAATTCTGCCCACGAAAGAATGGAAAAAAATAAGACAATTCCTAAAAATGTAAAAACCAGTTTTTGTTTTTTGTTTAGCAAACCTTGGGATCTGAATCAGGATGTCAAATCTGGCATTTAACCTATTCGAAGAAATTAATTTCTTGGAAGAAGAAATTCAACATCACACTATCTTTAGATATCAGAAAATTTCAACGGTATGGATGGCATTAGACATTACCTTACTTCCAATTATCATAAGCAGTTTTACTGCTTCAATTTTTGCCATTACCTTAATCATTACATGGAGAAATATCAAAGAAAACACCAAGGCCACCCATGCCCAATTATTGCGGGGATTTCATGAGGATTTAACAAACCGACTTAACAAGAATTCCGTGTTAAAAACCACAGAAGATTGTATGAGATATGCAAATGACTATTTGAATACCATTGATGAGATAGCATATTTAGACATTAATGGAAAATCTCCTCATTTTGTTGCAGATTATCTAAGGAGATTTTTTGCATATGGGCTAAGAATAATTGACTGGTATAACGAGATGGTAGGAGAAGATTTTAGAGAAACTGCAAAACACAATTGGGCAAACTATTTTGCTTTTTGTACAAAATACAACATTTCTTCAAATCCTGATGATAAACTGCCAAAGATAATGCTTGATTACAACAAATTAAGGGAAAAGGAGATCAATTCACAAATTTAATTTAAAAAGAAATCAGATTTCGGATACAAAACCATTGGGCATCTCCCCATTGAGCCAAAGCCCCTCAAGGGAATAGATTCCAACAAACCAGTCTTTAATCATCATTATTTTATGCCAAATTAGTAAGGAATAATTTTCTTTAAAATCTACATCAATTCAAAATAGTAATTTAAGCCATTAAATTTTTTATTTTTCAAAATGAACAAATGATATGAATCAATTATTAGCAATTCCTTTTATTTTAAACTAGTATACAAAAGCATGATAACCAAGTCAATAGATTTCATTGAAGTTCTAGAAGCATGGGCAAATGTAATCGGTGTACATTTGGATAGAAATTTAGAAAATAAACACTGAATTTTTTATTTTTGAATAAAATAAAAACAGTGTAAATATTTTATATCTATTTATTTGAATTTCTTCCAGTTGAATATTTCTGATTTAAACAAAAAAATTGAAAATTGTAAAAAATGCCCTAGATTATCACAATACATAAGACAAGTGGCAAAAACAAAAGTAAAGAGATTTTCAGATCAAGATTACTATGGAAAACCACTTTCTGGTTTTGGTGACATTAAAGCAAAATTGATGATAGTAGGACTTGCACCTGCTGCTCATGGGGGTAACAGGACTGGGAGAATGTTTACAGGAGATTCATCTGGTGATTGGCTTGCAAAAGTAATGCACCAATATGGATTTTCGTCTATTTCGACTAGTAAATCACTAGAGGATGGGCTGGTACTTAGAAATGCTTACATTACTGCGGCTGTAAGATGCGCACCACCTCAAAATAAGCCTACAAAAGAAGAGATGAATACGTGTTTTGATTATCTTAAACAGGAATATCAATTATTAAAAGAAGTTACAGTGATTTTATGTCTCGGTAAAATTGCCTATGATGCAACATGCAAGTTGATAAAAGTAAAGCCAAAAAAGTTTGGGCATAACAAATTATTTGAATATGAATCTATCATGATTTTGACATCATATCATCCATCAAAACAAAATACCCAGACTGGCAGATTGACATGGAGGGAATGGTCAGCTGTTTTTCAAAAAGCAAAGAAACTGATAACGTAGAAAACCTTTATTGTAAAAAAACAATTTATAAAATTAATGCACATCATTATTTTTTTTCTCATAATTTTTTCAAATATTCCTCTAGCATTCTCACAGGAGTTTCCTGAATTGGGGGTTGAAATCGAGACAGTGGCTGATAATTTAGATATTCCATGGGCAATTGCTTGGGCTCCAGATGGAACTATTTTTTTCACAGAAAGAAATGGAAATCTTAAAGTAATCAAGGACGGATTGGTTTTGGAAAACCCAATTTTGTCACTTGATGTTGGAGGGGTAGAAGGAGGGCTATTAGGAATTACATTGGATCCAGATTTTTCAGAAAATCATTATGTGTATCTATATTACACCTACAATGAGTTCTTATTTACTCAAAACAAACTTGTTCGTTATGTCGAATCTAATCTTACCTTATCTGAAGATAAAGTTTTGCTAGATAAAATTCCGGGAGGAGCATTTCATGATGGTGGAAGAATAAAATTTGGTCCGGATGGAAAATTATATGTCACAACTGGTGAAATAGGTGATGCAAACCTAGCTCAGGATTTGAATTCTTTAGCAGGTAAGATATTAAGGATTAATTCTGATGGGACAATTCCTCAAGATAATCCATTCCCAAATTCGCCAATTTTTTCATATGGGCACAGAAATCCTCAGGGATTAGATTGGGATAATTCAGAAAATTTGGTAGCAACAGAGCATGGTCCTTCAGGTTGGAGAGGATTTGCTCATGATGAGATCAACGTGATTACTCCTGGTGGAAATTATGGATGGCCAGAAATTGTGGGTTACGAAACTAAAGATGGGTTTTTTACTCCGATTCTTAATTCTGGGGATGAAACTTGGGCACCTTCCGGTGCAGAGTTCTATTACGGCAATGAGTTTCCTCAATGGACTGGAAAATACTTTATTGCAACACTAAGAGGAAATCATTTGCATGTTGTTGATTTTGATTTGAAGAATAACAAAGTACTATCCCAAGAAAAATTGTTTCTAGGAGATTTTGGACGATTACGCGATATTGCAACAGGACCTGATGGATATTTGTATATCTTAACTAGCAACAAAGATGGTAGAGGGTCACCATCTATCAATGATGACAAAATTCTACGAATCGTCCCTCTGGATGGAATAGGTAATTTCATAGATTGTATTGAATCCGGAAATTCCATAATTGAAAAACATCCGAGAACATGTAAAGACAAAGACAGAACTTTCTTTGAAGAATCTTGGATGAGTAATCAAAAAAATCCGGGATGGATAAAAAACATTTTCAAATGGTATAAAAACAACCTGATCTCAGAAAATGAGGTTCTTGAAGCAATAAAATTCTTGATTCAAAAAAATATTATTAAATTCCCTTAGAAAAGAAAATCTAGACTTGCTCCAAAATAATATCCAGCAAGTATAGTTCCAGTTGCCCAAATAAGGGATCCAGCAAAGGTATACATCACAAATTTTGGGATTTTCATTTTCAGCAATCCAGCAGGAACAGAAATCATTTCTCTCATTACAGGAACCATTCTTCCTAAAAATACCGCCTTATCACCATATTTTTCAAACCAAATTTCAACCCGTTCCAGTTTTTTCTCTGAGATTTTTACCAATCTGAGATAGCGAAGGAGAATTGTTCGTCCTAGTTTTAAGGCAATTAAATAAATTCCAGTAGTTCCTACTGTGGCTCCAAGAGCACCTAAAATTATCATGGGGATTAAAGCAAATAGAGACAATCCTTTCTGGGATGCCAAAAAACCTGCAGTGGGAAATACTGCCAGAGTTGGAATTGGAGGAATTATGGTTTCAAGAAGTGCGGCCAAAAAAACACCCTCATAGAGGTATTGCGATAGAAAATCCCCTATCCAAATAATAAAAGAATCCAACGGCTCCAATGAGATTTCAAACAAAGACCTAACTAAATTACTTTACAAATAGACTGTTTTGGTTCAAAGATAACCAGATGAAGAGATGATGTCAAATAATAAGAAATTAAAGTACAAAATATTATTTTGCAATATAGTAATAGTTTATGGGATCATGTGGGAGCTGTTTTACATTAACACTTGAAAAACCAGCTTCATTAAGCATTTGAATTGCTTTTTCTTTTCCCCACATCGCACCTAAACCATGCCCATTAAGAGCTAAAGAAACTGTCATACAATGAAGACAAGATACAGTATACAAAAATGGTCCTAGCGGGTGAGTTTTGTTATTTTCAAGTTGAGATGATGAACCTATATCCTGCATCAAGAATATACCGTCATCTTTTACAGCAGATTTGATATTATTAAGAACTCTTGATGGAGCAGCTTGGTCATGTATTGCATCAAAGGCTGTAACAAGATCAAACTTTTGTCCTTGTGGAAAATGCTCGACATCTTGTACTTCAAATGAAGTATTTTTATTTCCAAGTTTTTCAGATTCATCCTTGGCAATTTGTATTGCCTCTTTAGAAAAATCATATCCGGTAAAATGAGAATTTGGAAAATTTTTGGCCATGAGATTCAGTGCTTGACCACTTCCACATCCTACGTCAAGAACTTGGATTCCTTTTTTGAGATTGTCAACAAGACTTGGAACCAAAGGAAGTATTCTATCAATTAACGCAGGTAGAACTGTTTGGCCGCTTTCTTCTGCCATTACTGCATGAAATCGATGATATGATTGGTATGGTACGCCTCCTCCTTTTTCAAAACACTTTACAATCTCGTCCTCAACATAAGCCAGTGCAGGAATCCATTGCATAGAGGAAGCAAAATTAAATGAGCCTTCTCTACTAAGCAGTTTTGCCTTTTTTTCAGAAAGTAAATAGGATTTACGTGATGGGTCATAATCAACAATATTTCCAGTAACCATAGCTCCCAACCATTCTCTAACATAGCGTTCGTTTAGTTTCGATTTGTCCGCAAGTTGTTGAGAGGTCATCCAATTAGAATCATACATTGAATCAAAAAGTTTTGTTCTGTGTCCTACGGATAGCATCAATGCTAATGAGGCTTTGTTCATGACATCCATCAAATATTCTTCAAAATCGCTCATATCTGCTCACTTTATTTAATTTAGAAATACTTTGTGTATGCTTTCCTTTGTTATGTGTAATTTGTATATATCATCATTTTTAACAACAAATATTCTATCATGCATCATAAATAATTCTACCAAATCTGTAATATCAGAATTCATCAAATCACTTGATTTGTATGGACAAAACATTAAACCAGGTAGTCTAGATTCATCATATGCTTTTTCTAACTCCATTGCTTGGCCAAAAGAATTTTTTGCAATATCAGTAATTACAAAATCAACACAGCATAGGGGTTTATTATTTGATTTTTTAACAATGTTTTCTATTACGTTGCCACAGTATTTTGAACCTCCAGTCCCATGAGGAGTATAAGGTTTTACTGTACCGTTAAACCAATTTAATTTTGATAAAATTTTTTCAGTGTGATGTTTTGGGGGTGCAGCATATGATTTGAACCACTCCTCATCATTTGCCATTCTATCTAATGATTTCAAAAAACTATTCATTGATTTTTCATCAGCATAAATTAGCAAATCATGTACATGTGGAACGTGTATTTTTTTATTAAGCCATTGATCCACTGCGTCCTTTACGATCGAATTTATTGAAACCCCCATTTGATCTGCTTTTTTACTCAAATCCGCATGAATGTCATCAGAAAATCCACGAACTAAAACATCCTTTGCCATGATATCACTTATAGCGAGATCTATATATAATATGCTATCATGATATCATAAATAATAAGATTCATATATGATATCATGATATCATTATTATGCAAACACAACCAACAATTGAAAGAAAAATAGCAGATTGGGTGACGGCCTTTAATTCGATATCCAATAAGCAATCACAAGAAGCCAAAATTCTAAGAGATTTGACAACAGGTCTCAAAGAAAAAATGGAAAGAGAGGGAATGATCGTCATTCCAGGAATGGCATAGGTGTTATCATGGCACAAAAACAAGAGATGTTGAACGGAGTGAATGTTGAGGGACTTTTTCAGACCATCAATGCCATAAAAGAAGAACCATCTATTGCCAAATTCAATTTTAGAGCAAAGAATGAATGGGTGAATGGTGGAGAAAACAGAACTACCATAAATGACTTCTATGGAGCCGGTAAAACCCATGTAAGGAGTAAGCCTTTTGTATTTACTAAGGATGAACCTCCAGTCTTATTGGGAACAGATCATGGCGCAAATCCAGTAGAATATGCACTGACTGCACTTGCTGGATGTGTAACGACAACTCTGGTTTATTATGCTTCTGCAAAAGGTGTGAAGATAAATAAGATAGAGTCCACACTCGAAGGAGACATAGATCTTCGAGGATTGTTGAACATAGATGAAAACGTTAAGGTTGGATATGAGAGCATTCAAATCAATTTCAAAATTGATTCAGATGCATCAGAAGAAACACTCAACGAGCTAATTGAGATTGCAAAAAAACATTCTCCTGTGGCAAATACAATATCAAATCCAACACCAGTAAATATCAGTCTGTCCAAATAATGAAAACGGGCAGAAAATATTTTCTTTTTTTTATTAAATCTTTGAATTTAAAAAAATAAATTTCAAAAATATACATGATAATTGAGTTTTGTTCAGGTAGTTTTTGTTGATAAATTTTAGACCTTTAAATTAATAATTAGTCGTTTGGAAAAATAATGAATTGAGTTACAAGTTTCTAGAGCATGCAACTGATGCCTTTGTAGAAGTAAAGGCAAAAGACCTCCATGAGGCGTTTTTGGTTACTGCTAATGCAGTAATTAACATAACATTAGACCAAGATAAAGTGGAAGAAAAAGAGAAAATAGAGTTTTCCGCATCTGGAAAGGATTTACGATATTTACTTTTTAGTTGGTTAGAAGAGATAACTTTTGTTCTAATTACTGAAGGATTTGCAATTAAAAGAATAGAATTTGAAATTCGAAAGAAAGATGGTTATACCATTATGGCCGAGGCTTATGGCGAACCACTCGACCTCAAAAAACACAATTTCAAAGTTGAAATAAAAGCCCCAACATTTTATGAGATGAAAATTGAGCAAAATAACAGTGTATTTATGAGATTTTTACTGGATCTATGATTTTGTGAATAATTCTTGCTCAATAGATAGAAGAAGTTATACGCGTTTTTTAAAAATGAAACAAATACAGAATAATTATGCATCAAAATATAATTTTATTTTCAACTTTTTTACTTGTAATTTCCATGATAGTTCCAGCATATGCAGCTGTTCAATCAGTTGCATTGGAAAAAAGTTTTTACACTAATGAGGAATCCATGGCTTTTGTAGGAATTGAAAAAGAAGGTAAAAAGTCAGTATTTGTGATAATCCGAGGTCCCGGAGGAGATTTTATAGGAATGCTTTCAGATCCAGCGTCAGATAATGATGGATCATTTTCAACCATTCCAAGAGCTGTAGATGTATTTTTCGAAACTCGTGGAACTTATAATGCAACCGCATTTACAGATGATCAGAAAGAAGAAGAAGGAATTACAATACAATTACAATATGATGGAAGTAAGGTTTCACAACAGGAAGATTTTGTTTTAACTCTAAGAACAATTGAAGATAAAACTATAACTGAAGGAAAAACACTTTCCTTTACTGCAGTAGTTACAGATAGCTCATTAGATGATTTAACTTTTAGTCTAGAAAAAAATCCACCAAGTGGAGCTTCAATTAATCCTACAACTGGACAATTTACATGGACGCCGTCAGCAACCCAAGGAAATGCAGTAGGCATACAATATAATTTTGACATTGTTGTTGAAAGAGGTGCTCAGAAAGATAATGAGTCAATTACAATCACGGTAAAAGATCCTGCAACTAGTCAACCAACAGATAATTCTAAAGACGAACCAAAAACAACTGAAGAGCCAAAAACAACTGAAGAGCCAACAGATTTAGGAATTGCATCGTTTGTAGACAAGACAAAAGATCCACAGTATTATGTTGACAGATACAATAATGAGCCAAAATACAAGGAATGGTTT
>Ga0210081_1000170_pt1 | contig 9990 bp, 6 predicted proteins | sample White_ThreeSqA_D_FD_185589 | JGI IMG/M metagenome (GOLD analysis project Ga0210081, IMG submission 185589) | Wetland microbial communities from the San Francisco Bay, California, USA, that impact long-term carbon sequestration -... | ecosystem: Environmental > Aquatic > Marine > Wetlands ...
GACCATTGACGCGCTGCGCGGCGAGTTCAGGATTGCCGTTATCGAAGGGGACCTCGAAACCGAGAATGACGCGGAACGTATTCGCAGGAAAGGCGTGACTGCCGTGCAGATCAGCACCGGTAGTGCCTGTCACCTGGATGCGCACATGTTGCATACGGCATTGCACGATCTCGAACTCGACGACGTGGATATCCTCTTTGTTGAAAACGTCGGCAACCTGGTCTGCCCGGCGAGCTTCGATCTCGGACAGCATCTCAACGTGACGCTGTTGTCGACCCCGGAAGGGCACGACAAGCCGGCCAAGTACCCGGTCATTTTCCGCGCGGCGGACCTGGTGATGATTACCAAGGCAGACCTGTTGCCCGTGCTGGACGATTTTGATCCCGAGTACGCGACCCGGTGTGTTCGGGAGCTCGCCAATCCGGCGCCGGTCCTGACACTCTCGGCGCGCAAGGGAACTGCGCTCGAAGACTGGCTCGACTGGGTGCGCGCGGAAGTGCGCCGCGTGCGGAAAGCTGCGGCATGAACAGGACGGCCACAGACTGGCTTGCCGCAATCCGGAACCTCGACTACGACCGGCCGTTGCGCATCATGAATGTCTGTGGCGGGCACGAGCGGTCAATTTCGGTCGCAGGACTGCGTGCCGTGCTGCCGGGCAACGTCGAGCTGGTGCCGGGTCCCGGCTGTCCTGTTTGCATCTGCCCCGAGGAAGACGTGTACGAAGCGATGCAACTCGCATTGCACGAAGACGTCACGCTGGTCGCGTTCGGCGACATGTTGCGTGTTCCGGTCAATGTACCAAAGCGCGAGCCGCGCTCGCTGGAGCAGGCCAAGGCCGCAGGTGCCGACATTCGCCCGATCGCTTCGCCGATCGATGCAGTGCGGATTGCCGAGGCCGACCCGGACCGGACCGTGGTCTTTTTCGCGGCAGGTTTCGAAACGACGACGGCCCCGGTGGCGGCGATGCTCGCCGAGGGGGCGCCGGATAACCTGTTCGTGTTGTTGTCGGGACGCCTTACGTGGCCTGCCGTTGCGATGTTGCTGGATTCAGGGACGCCGGGATTCGACGCGCTGATCGCACCCGGTCACGTGTCGACGGTCATGGGGCCCGAGGAGTGGGAGTTCGTCGTCGACAAGCACGACATTCCGGCCGCGGTCGCCGGTTTCACTCCTGATTCGCTGCTCGCCGCAATGCACTCGGTGCTGCGGCAGCTGCGCGATAATCGTCATTTCCTCGACAACTGCTATCCGCAGGTCGTACGTCCTGGCGGCAACCCCGAGGCGCGTCGCCAGATGAACGAAGTCATGGAAGTTGTCGACGCCAACTGGCGCGGCATCGGCATTATTCCGCAATCTGGATATGCACTCCGCGAAGCTTATGCCGCGCATGACGCGCGCAAGCGTTTCCGTTCCTATGCGGATGCTTCCCGCAAGCGTGTCGGCGAGATGCCGCCAGGTTGTGATTGCGCCAAGGTCGTCCTTGGCAAGATCTACCCGAACCAGTGTCGCCTTTATGGCGCGGCCTGCACGCCGCGCAAGCCGATCGGTCCCTGCATGGTGTCGGACGAGGGCGCCTGCCGGATCTGGTGGTCCGCCGGTCACCGCGAAAATGAATGGGAAGGGCGCAAGAAAGGCGTGTCTCATGGCTGAGGCAGCTTCCATGCTGCCCGACAACACGGAAGCTCTGCGCATTGTGCTCTCCGGGCATGTGCAGGGTGTCGGATTCCGGCCCTTCGTCTATCGGCTTGCGACGCAACACGGCCTGCTCGGGCACGTGCAGAACCAGCTCGGCGAAGTCGAAGTCGTCGCGGTAGGCCGGCGCGAGGTCCTAGAGCATTTCGTTCGTGACCTAATCGATCGTGCTCCGCCGTTATCGCGGCCGTCGATTGCCCGCAGCGAGACCATCGCGGTGCCCGATGTCGAGGCATTCGCGATCGTCGCCAGCGAGTCCCGCGCTGAGGCACAGGTTTTCGTACCACCCGACTACTTCATGTGCGACGACTGCAGGGTCGAGTTGCACGATCCGGGCGATCGCCGTTACGCATATCCGTTCATCAACTGCACCCAATGCGGACCGCGCTACACGCTGATCGAGGCGCTGCCGTACGACCGGCCGAATACGAGCATGTCCGGGTTTCCGTTGTGCGCCGATTGCGAGGCGGAGTACCTCGACCCCGCGAACCGGCGCTTTCATGCCGAGCCGGTTGCCTGCCCGGTGTGCGGGCCGCAACTGGTTTTCGAGGCACACGGCCGGCCCGCGATCGTCGTTACGCCGGACGCTTTGCAAGCGGCTGTCGATGCCATCGACGACGGCGAGATCGTTGCCGTCAAGGGCATCGGCGGTTACCACCTGGTCTGCGACGCACGCAATCGCGAAGCGGTTGCCGCATTGCGGCTGAGAAAACCGCGCCCGGACAAACCGTTGGCAGTCATGTTCCCGGTTGCCGGGACGGACGGGCTCGATATCCTGCGACGTCACGTGGATCTCGACGACGAAGAGGCGGCATTCGTGTCGGGCCCTGTACGACCCATCCTCCTTGCGCGCCGCAATCCCGGTAGCGATCTCGCGGACAACGTGGCGCCGGGCCTCGAAGAGCTCGGCGTCTTCCTGCCCTACAGCCCGTTGCATGAACTGTTGCTCAGGCGCCATGGCGGGCCTGTCGTCGCCACGTCGGGCAACATCAGCGGGGAACCGGTGCTGACCGACAGCGCCGAGGCACGTACGCGGCTGACGCGAGTCGCCGATGCTTTCCTGCAGCACGATCGGCCGATCGTCAGGCCGGCCGACGACCCGGTCTACCGGCGTGTCGCCGGGCGCATCCGGCCACTGCGCATCGGACGTGGTTGCGCTCCGCGAGAACTCGAACTGCCATGGCGGCAAGCGTCGCCGTTATTGGCAGTGGGCGGCCACATGAAGGGTACCGTGGCATTGAGTTGGGGCAATCGCGTTGTCGTGTCACCTCACATCGGCGAAATGGACAGTCCGCGCAGCCTGGCTGTCTTCGAGCAGGTGGCCAAGGACCTCCAGTCGCTGTACGGGGTGCGCGCCGAGCGTATCGTCTGCGACGCTCACCCGGGCTATACGACGCATCGCTGGGCCAGGCAGCACAAAGACACGCCGGTCGACACTGTGTGGCATCACGCCGCGCATGCGAGCGCACTGGCCGCTGAAACAGCGGAAGCCGGCACCTGGCTGACATTCACCTGGGATGGTGTTGGGCTCGGCGAGGATGGCACTTTGTGGGGCGGCGAGGCGCTGCTGGGTCACCCTGGAGAATGGACGCGCGTCGCGAGCTTGCGGACGTTGCGGCTGCCGGGCGGCGACAAGGCGGGGCGAGAGCCCTGGCGCAGTGCCGCCGCGATGCACTGGGCATGCGGCGCGCGCTGGGCGGAAAGCCCGGACCGGGACGGCCTCGCCGAGGCAGCCTGGCGCAACGGCATCAACTGCCCGGAAACGAGCGCCGCAGGGCGGCTGTTCGACGCGGCAGCAGCGATCATCCTCGAGGTTCCGGTCACCAGTTTCGAGGCCCAGGGCCCGATGATGCTCGAAGCCCTGTGCAGGAATCCGGCCGAGCCGGTCGCGTTGCCTGCCGCGGTCGGCCCCGATGGAGTCCTTCGCAGCGACTGGCGGCCGCTGCTGCCCGTCATTACCGACCGTGGACTGGGCAGGGTGGAACGCGCGGAGATCTTTCACTCGAGTATCGCGGCGGCGATCGCCGGCCAGGCCGCTGCATTGCGGGAGCGCCACGTCTTCGATCGCATCGGCCTGACCGGCGGTGTTTTCCAGAACCGGGTGCTGGCTGATCAGGTCGTCGCCTTGCTGGAGGGGGGCGGATTCGACGTGCGACTGCCAGTCACACTCCCCTGCAACGATGCAGCGTTGAGTTTTGGACAGGCGGCAGAAGTCGCGGCACGAGAGAGACCATAATGGAAGACGATCGTATTTCACTGGCGCACGGTAACGGCGGGCGCTTCATGCGCGAACTCATCGAAGATGTATTCGCGCGGCACCTTTCAGCGAGCGAGCTGGACGTGCAGGCAGACGCGGTGCCTATCGACCTCGAGGGCGGTGAAGTCATGATCACGACCGATGGTTTTACGGTCCAGCCGCTCGAGTTCCCGGGTGGCAACATCGGCTCGCTGTCGATACACGGCACGACCAACGACCTGGCAGTGGCTGGCGCAAGGCCGATGTTCCTGACACTGAACGCGTTCATCGAGGAGGGGTTTGAGGTCGCGACGCTCGAACGCATCGTCGCCAGCCTCGCACAGGCCGCGGTCGAGGCCGGCGTCAGGATCAGTGCCGGCGACACCAAGGTCGTGCGGCGTGGGGAGGGTGGCGGCATTTACCTCGCGACGACCGGCGTGGGCATCCGCTTGCCCGGTGTGCGTCCCGCGATCAATCGCATACAGGATGGCGACGTCCTGCTGGTGAGCGGCCCGATCGGCGACCATGGCACGGCCGTGATGCTGGCGCGTGAGGAATTCGGGCTGCGCGGCGACCTGCAGTCCGATGCAGGGCCGGTGATGCAACTGACGGAACCGCTGCTGGCCTTCGAGGGACTGCGTTTCATGCGCGATCCGACGCGCGGCGGCATCGCATCGATTGGCCACGAGATCGTCAAGGCCACCGGTCTTGGTATCCGTTTTGAAGCCACGGTACCGGTGCGCGAGTCGGTACAGTCTGTCTGCGACATGCTCGGCTACGACCCGTATTACCTCGCCTGCGAAGGACGTGTCGTCGCTGTCGTTGCACCGGACCAGGCCGACGATGTCCTGGCAACCTGGCAGGCGCTGCCGGCCGGCAAGGACGCCGCCCGGATCGGACGCGTTACCTCGGAATCTCGTCGCGTTGTGCTCGAAACACCGCTGGGCGGCGAGCGATTCCTCGAAGAACTCGAAGACGATCCGTTGCCGCGTATTTGCTGATCAATCGGCCGGCTGCGCTGCCGGACCGGTATCGAGCTCGACGCTTTGCAGGATCATTTCATCCCCGCTGACGACAGTAGTGCGGAAATCGCCACAACTGCCGCAAAGCAGTCGATTGGCCTGCGCCTCTGATTCAGCGCCGCAAGTGTTACAGCGCACCTTGATCGGCGCCTCGGAAATCTGCAGCTCTGCATGTTCGGCAACGGTACCGGCTGCCGCCAGCGGGTAGGCGTTGCGCAACAGGTCCGCCTCGACCCCGGACAGCGGGCCGACCTTCAACTCGATACGCGTGACCCGTGCTGCGCCGCGTTCGCGGGCAATCGCGTCCACCTGCTGCAATAGCGAGAGGCAGACCGAAAGTTCGTGCACCTCGCTGGGTCTCAGCCGATGGCGACCAGCTCGATCGCAAACGTCAGCGCCTGTCCGGCCAGCGGATGGTTCGCATCGACGGTGATCGATTCGTCGGCCACCTCGGTGACCACCAGGTTCATGACCTGTCCATCCGGGCTCTGGCTCTGCAACTGCATGCCGACCGCCGGTTCCATCTCCTCGGGCAGTGCGCTCCGCGGGACTTCCTGGACGAGTTGTTCGTGGCGCTGTCCGTAGGCTTCCTCGGCCGGGATCGTGACCGTTTTACTCTCGCCGACGGCCATGCCGTCTACGGCTTTGTCGAATCCCGGGATGACCTGGCCGCCGCCAAGTGCGAATTCGAGCGGCTCGCGGCCCTCGGAACTGTCAAACTGCGTGCCGTTATCCAGCGTGCCGGTATAGTGAATTTTTACTGTGTCGCCGGATTTGGCCGTCGTCATAGGGCTAGCTCCATTTAAATGAGTGAGCGACTATAGCAGAAACGTCCGGTTGCGATTTTCGCGGTTTCCCGCGATCATCCTGCCGCGCGGACGCGCCACCGTAGCAGCAGCGCCCGGGGGGCACCAGGCCCGACTCCAACTTCTAATAGGTTGATTATGTTTAGATTATTGCTTCTGTTGCTCGCATTGCCGGGCGTCGCGCTGGCGAGCGATGCGGCCGCTCCAGGCAAACCCTTCGAGCGCATGGACGTGTTTGATCTCGAGTGGGTGTCGGACCCACAGATATCGCCGGATGGCAGCCGTATCGTCTACGTGCGCAACAGTTTCGACATCATGGCCGACCGGGCTACCGGCCGGCTCTGGCTGATCAACAGTGACGGCACCGGCAATGTGCCGCTGACCGGCCGCGACGTCGGCGAGTCAAACCCGGTTTGGTCTCCTGACGGCAGCCGTATCGCATTCACGAGCGCCACTGACGACGGCGCCGAGATCTTCGTGTACTGGGCCACCAACGGCAAGTTCGCCCGCCTGACGCAACTGGACAGGTCCCCGGGCGGCCTGCAATGGTCGCCGGACGGCAAGTTCATCGCGTTCTCGAAAATCGTGCCGGAGGAGCCGGTCGTGCTGGTCACCCCGCCTTCGCCGCCCGAGGGTGCCGACTGGCCGGCGCCGGCGCGGATAACGACGCGACTGGTGTACGAGCGCGACGGGCAGGGCTACATCGAACCCGGCTCGAGCCAGTGGTTCGTGATCCCTGCCATCGGCGGCAGCGCGCGACAACTGACGACCGGCAGCGAACACCACGGTGGCGACGCACGGTGGACCCCGGATGGCCGGTACCTGGTTTTCTCCGGTAACCGCGATGAGAACCGGGATACGGAATTTCTCAACAGCGAAATCTACCGGGTCGCGGTCGATACCGGCGAGATCGTCGCGCTGACCGATCGCGACGGCCCCGATGAAGGCGCGGTTGTATCCCCGGATGGCAGCAAGATCGCGTATCTCGGTTTCGACGACAAGGTGCAGGCCTACCAGGTAACCAGGCTGTATGTCATGAACAGTGATGGCAGCGGCGCGCGGGAAGTGCTCCCTGACTTCGATCGCAGCGTCTCGGGTCTCGCCTGGGATGCGGCAAGTGCAGGGCTTTATTTCCAGTACGATGATCTTGGCGACACGAAAATTGCGTATGCCAGCCTGTCCGGCAAACAGCGCGACATCTCCGGTAACCTGGGCGGCACGACAATCGGCCGTCCGTATGGCGGTGGCTCGTTCACGGTGGCGTCGAACGGGAACATCGCGTTCACGCGCGTGACGCCTTACCGGCCAGCTGACCTCGCTGTAACTGATAGCCGCGGGCGTAACGTCAGGACGATTACGGGCCTCAACGACAACCTGCTCGATTTTCGTTCACTCGGCCAGGTCGAAGAGTTCTGGTACAAGTCTTCGGTCGACGGCCGCGACATCCAGGGCTGGCTCGTCAAGCCGCCGGGGTTCACCGCGGAACAGGACTACCCGTTGCTGGTCGAAAACCACGGTGGACCGATCTCGAACTATGGCGCACGCTTTTCACCCGAAATGCAGTTGTACGCGGCGGCTGGTTACCTCGTCTTCTACCCGAATGCGCGCGGCAGCACGAGCTACGGAGAAGAATTCGGGAATCTCCTCTACAACAACTACCCGGGTGACGACTACCAGGACGTCATGGACGGGGTCGATGAGCTGCTGAAAAAAGGGCTGGCGAAGGAAGACCGCCTGTATGTCACCGGCGGCAGTGCCGGCGGCATCATGACGGCGTGGATCATCGGCAAGAACACGCGGTTTCGTGCGGCGGCGGTGGTCAAGCCGGTCATGAACTGGATCAGCAAGACGCTGACAGCCGACAACTATTTCTACTATGCAAACTACCGGTACCCGGGCCAGCCCTGGGAGAACATGGAGGGTTACATGAAGTTCTCGCCGGTCTCGCTGGTCGGCAATATCGAAACGCCGACGCTGGTCATGGTTGGCATGGCGGACATGCGCACGCCGATTTCCGAGGCCAAGCAGCTGTATGCGGCGTTGCGTATCCGCGGCATCGATACGGCGCTGGTGGAGATACCGGATGCGCCGCACAACATTGCCGGCAGGCCGAGCCAGTTGATTTCGAAGATCGACCACATCCTGGCCTGGTTCGCGAAGTACCCGCCCGGGGCAGAATAAAAAAAGCCCGGCGACTGCTCGCCGGGCTCAAGAAAACTGGCCAAACCGGGGGTGGTTAATCGGCCAGCGAAATCTCGCTGACGCCGAAGCGGTATCGAATGCCGATGCCGACGGCGTAAACGTCGTAGTCCCAGGGCTCCGCGCCCATCGTCAATATCCCGGGCAGCGTCGTTTCGGAAACGAGCGCCCAGTCGGTCAGGTCGAAGCGCTCCCAGCGGAAGCTGAGCGTGGCGTCGAGCCGGTCAGTCCAGGCGTAGCTGGCTTCGAGGCGTGCTGAATCCAGCGTCGACGTCAATGCCGGCAACGGGCTCAAGCCGCCGCTGGTACTGTCGACATCAATCAGCGTCTCGCCATCTCCGCGGCTGTAGCTGACGTCGAAGTCGAATTTGCTGTCAGCCGGCTGCCAGCTGAATCCGACGCCGAAGTTGTCGAAAGTATCGTCGTGATTGGCGCTCCAGTCTGCGAAACTGAAATCTTCGCTGCCGTACTGCAAGGCCTCGATAGAGTCGTAACCGTACAGCAGGTATGCCGATGCACTTTCAGAGATTGCCCAGCTCAAATCCGCAGTTGCACTGTATTCCTCGCTCTTGATCATGCCGAGCAGCGAGCCGTCATAATCATCGTCGGCGAACAGGAAATTGAAACTGAAGGACACCGGCGATGTGGCGGGCGTTATCGCAGCAATGAATTCGCCGTAAGTGCGGTAGCGATAGGCGAGCGTGTACTTGCGCATCAGCGGGTTCTGGCCATAGTCAGCCGCGATGGTCTCGTCGTAATTGTCGATGCCACGCTGCGAAGCGCCGCCCTTGATGCGGAGGTCAAGCCAGCCGGTCGGCGACCAGCGGATCTGTCCCCAGCCGTCGTCGGTAATCTGTTGCGAGACCTCCTGCAGGTTGCGGTTGAATTCGCGATAGTTGTAGCCGGCCGACAGCCGCACATCTTTCAGGACATACTCGCCGCTGATGCCCACCTGCATGCGGTCGTAGCTGTAGTTGGGGTTTTCCTGCAGTTCGTCCGAGCGCAACAGGTCGACGATTACGCGATTCCAGAAATTCTGCACCTGTGTCTTGTTGTCGCGCTCATCGTAACGGTAGAAGAAACGGATACTGCCGTTCCGGACCGGTTTGGCCGTCGCAGTGAACGCGTAGTGCAACGTGTCCACCTTGCCATCGAGCGACGTGCGCGGCAGCGGCGTCGTCACGATAGTCGGGTTGATCGTATACGGCAGGAACTCCTCGTCCTGCTCGCCGCGACCGGTCGCTACCCTGAAAGCCAGCAACGTATCCCAGGTCGATAGCCGGTACTTGCCGGACAGGGAGATTTGCTGGTAGTCGTTGTCCGGTTCGCGGGCCATGCGCAGCGAAGTGGCGCCCGGCGATGTCGTGAACGGGGTTTCCCAGGTCAGCGACGTGTTGTTGTTCGTGAAGTACGAACCATAGTAGGCGAGCGTCAGGCTCGCGTTGTTCGTGCCGTATTGCACGCCCGCATCGATCTGGTCGGTTTCGTAATCGACGTAGCGAGGCAGGAAAGACGCCTGCTGGTAACTCGAACCGCTGGTTATATCGATACCGTCACGTGTTTGCCGGCTGAAGTCGGCATACACACGAAACGCCCTCGCAGGTTTCCAGTCGCCGCCAAGGTCCAGGATCTTGCGGTTGCTGCCGATGTCGATCGGGTACAGCGCCTGGGACAGCCCGGTGAAAGTGCCGGTGGTGCCGGCCGGCACCCAGCCGCCTGGCACGACCAGCGAGTCCGATGCCGCCTGGCTGAAAATTGTCTCGGTCGTATCGAAGCGCCGGTACGGCAGCTCACGGTAACCGATGTTAAAGCCGATCTTGCCTTGCAGCCCGCCTTCTATTTCCAAGACGCGCGAATCGAGCGCGAGGTCCTCGGCGTACCATCTGAGGCGGTAGCCATGGTCATTGGCATAGCTGCCTTCGCCGTCGACGTTCGCGTACCCACCTTCCTTGTCATAGCCGGTGTAATTGCCGAAGCGCGCGGAATCCTCGCTGACGTAGGTGCCGCCGACGGCGACGTCGCCGCGGTAGCCTTC
>Ga0210081_1000171_pt1 | contig 9949 bp, 20 predicted proteins | sample White_ThreeSqA_D_FD_185589 | JGI IMG/M metagenome (GOLD analysis project Ga0210081, IMG submission 185589) | Wetland microbial communities from the San Francisco Bay, California, USA, that impact long-term carbon sequestration -... | ecosystem: Environmental > Aquatic > Marine > Wetlands ...
AACTGTAAAATTGCCTTCTGGAGAAACACGCTTAATACTTTCAGAATGTTTTGCAACTATTGGTGTAGTTTCAAATTCCGATCATCAATTGATCGTGTCAGGAAAAGCAGGTAGAAGCAGATGGTTAGGTAGAAGACCTAGAGTAAGACCAGTAGTAATGAACCCTGTTGATCACCCAATGGGTGGTGGTGAAGGTCGTGCATCTGGAGGACATCCTAGATCAAGAAATGGCATTCCTGCTAAAGGTTATAGAACCCGTTCTAAAACCAAAGCAAGTAACAAATATATTGTAGAACGTAGAAAGAAATAATTGAGATAATATGGCACGTTCATTAAAAAAAGGACCTTTCATCCATTATAAATTAGATAAAAAAGTAGCTGAAAATGTTGCAGCTAACAAAAAAACAGTAATCAAAACTTGGTCAAGAGCCTCAATGATTACCCCAGATTTTGTTGGTCAAACAATTGCAGTTCACAATGGTCGTCAATTTGTTCCGGTTTATGTAACTGAAAACATGGTAGGTCATAAGTTAGGAGAATTTTCACCAACACGTTCGTTTAGAGGACATGCAGGTGCAAAAAATAAAGGTAAAAAATAAGCTATGGGAAGTCGTAAAAAACAAATGGCTGACGCTATTAAAGAAGACAGAAAACAAGTTGCTTTCGCAAAGTTGAACAACTGTCCTACCTCACCAAGAAAGATGCGTTTAATGGCAGATTTGGTTAGAGGTGAAAAAGCTGAAACAGCTCTTCACATCCTTAAATTTAGTTCAAAAGAAGCTTCTCGTCGTTTGGAGAAACTATTGTTATCTGCAATTGCCAATTGGCAAGCCAAAAATGAAGGTGCTACAATTGAAGATGCTGATTTGTTTGTAAAAGAGATTAGAGTTGATGGCGGAACCATGTTAAAAAGATTGCGCCCAGCACCTCAAGGTCGCGCGCACAGAATAAGAAAACGTTCCAATCACGTAACCGTAGTTATTGGATCATTAAATAACACACAAAGTTAAGATAGAGTATGGGACAAAAAACAAATCCAATCGGAAATCGCTTAGGTATCATCAGAGGATGGGAATCTAACTGGTATGGAGGTAATGATTATGGAGATAAGCTTGCCGAAGACGATAAGATTAGAAAATACGTTCACGCTCGTTTGTCAAAAGCTAGTGTGTCTAGAGTAATTATTGAGCGTACGCTTAAGCTTGTAACCGTTACTATCACTACTGCCCGTCCAGGAATTATTATTGGTAAAGGCGGTCAAGAGGTAGACAAGTTAAAAGAAGAGCTTAAAAAAATTACAGATAAGGAAGTTCAACTGAATATCTTCGAGATTAAAAGACCTGAACTTGATGCATTTTTAGTAGGTTCAAGTGTGGCACGCCAAATTGAAAGTCGTATTTCTTATAGAAGAGCGATAAAAATGGCGATTGCGGCTACAATGAGAATGAATGCTGAAGGAATTAAAATCCAAATCAGTGGTCGTTTAAATGGAGCTGAAATGGCACGTTCAGAAAACTTTAAAGAAGGTAGAATTCCATTATCAACCTTTAGAGCTGATATTGACTATGCTTTAGTTGAGGCTCATACTACTTATGGTAGATTGGGCGTAAAAGTATGGATCATGAAAGGTGAAGTTTACGGTAAGAGAGAACTTTCTCCTTTGGTTGGATTATCCAAAAAGCAAGGAGGTAAATCTTCAGAAGGTGGAGGACGAGGCGGTAACAAGGCGCGTCGTAGAAAGTAATTTTTAAAGTTAAAGAAAAATGTTACAACCTAAAAAAACAAAATTTCGTAAGGTCCAAAAAGGGCGTATGAAAGGGAATTCTGGAAGAGGCCATGAGCTTTCTAATGGAATGTTTGGAATTAAGTCAGTTCATGAAAAAGGTATGTTTTTAACCTCACGCCAAATAGAGGCAGCTCGTGTTGCCGCTACACGTTATATGAAAAGGGAGGGGCAGCTTTGGATCAAAATATTTCCAGATAAGCCAATCACTAAAAAACCTCTTGAAGTACGTATGGGTAAAGGTAAAGGTGCCGTTGAATATTGGGTAGCCGTTGTTAAACCAGGAAGAATACTTTTTGAAGTAGGTGGAGTGCCAATGGAAGTGGCGAAAGAAGCTTTACGTTTAGCCGCTCAAAAATTACCAGTAAAAACGAAGTTCCTTATAGCTCGAGATTACGAAGCTTAATATTAAAGTATTATGAAGCAAGCAGAAATTATAAAGCTATCAACAGCCGAGTTGCAAGAAAAACTTGGTGAAACCAAAAAGAGTTATGCTGACCTGAAAATGGCTCATGCAATATCTCCTTTAGAGAATCCAATTCAGTTACGAAACATCAGACGTTCAGTAGCAAGAATTGCAACAGAATTAACTAAAAGAGAAATACAATAATTGTATTCCGCTGAAAGATGGAAAATAGAAATTTAAGAAAAGAACGTATAGGGGTTGTAACCAGTAACAAGATGCAAAAATCTATTGTGGTTGCTGAAGTTAAAAAAGTAAAACACCCTATGTATGGTAAATTCGTGTTAAAAACAAAAAAATATGTTGCGCACGATGAAACAAATGACTGTAACATTGGAGATACAGTAAAGATCATGGAAACACGACCTTTAAGTAAATCCAAATGTTGGAGATTAGTTGAAATAATTGAAAGAGCGAAGTAATTATGATACAGCAAGAATCAAGATTAAAGGTAGCTGATAACACGGGAGCTAAAGAAGTATTGACCATACGTGTTTTGGGTGGTACAAAAAGAAGATACGCTTCTATTGGTGACAAAATTGTAGTGTCTGTCAAAGATGCAACTCCTAATGGAAGCATCAAAAAGGGTGCAGTTTCAACAGCTGTTATTGTTCGTACCGTTAAAGAAGTAAGACGTCCAGACGGGTCTTACATCAGATTTGATGACAATGCGTGCGTACTTTTGAATCCGCAAGGAGAAATGAGAGGAACGCGTGTATTCGGACCAGTAGCTAGAGAACTTCGTGATAAGCAATTCATGAAAATTGTATCATTGGCACCTGAAGTGCTTTAATGACTAATAAGATGACAAAGTTTAAGATAAAATCAGGCGATACCGTTCAAGTAATTACTGGAGACCATAAAGGTTCAGAAGGTAAAGTGCTAAAAGTATTAACAGATAAGAGCAAAGCCATTGTGGACGGTGTAAATATGGTTAAGAAACATACCAAACCTAGTGCACAAAATCCTCAAGGAGGCATTGTTGAAAAAGAAGCACCTATTCATATTTCAAACCTTTCCCTTTTAACTAAAAAAGGAGAAGCTACTAGAGTTGGATACAAAATGGAAGGTGATAAAAAAGTAAGATTTTCAAAAAAATCTAATGAAGTAATATAGTTATGGCTTACATTCCAAGATTAAAACAAGAGTATAAAAGCAAAGCAATACCTGCTCTTACAGAAGAATTTGGTTATAAAAATGTGATGCAGGTTCCAAAACTTAAAAAGATAGTGATATCTAAAGGTGTTGGAGAAGCTGTTGCAGATAAAAAATTAATCGATCACGCTATTGATGAATTGACTAAAATCTCTGGTCAAAAAGCGGTATCTACTTTATCTAAAAAGGACGTTGCTTCCTTTAAGTTACGTAAAGGAATGCCAATTGGTGTTAGAGTAACTTTGAGAGGTGAACAAATGTATGAATTTTTAGATCGTTTAGTAACCACTGCATTGCCACGTGTAAGAGATTTTAACGGTATTAAAGCTACAGGTTTTGATGGAAGAGGTAATTACAATTTAGGAATTACTGAACAAATAATTTTCCCTGAAATTGATATTGATAAAATCAACAAGATTTCTGGTATGGACATTACATTTGTAACTTCTGCCGAAACAGATAAAGAAGCACAATCGTTATTAACAGAACTAGGATTACCTTTTCAAAAGAATTAAGATATGGCTAAAGAATCAATGAAAGCCCGTGAGGTAAAAAGAGCTAAAACTGTAGCAAAATATGCTGAAAAACGCAAAGCTTTGAAAGAGGCCGGAGATTTTGAAGCGCTACAAAAGTTGCCAAGAAACGCTTCACCAATACGTATGCACAACAGATGCAAACTAACAGGGAGACCTAAAGGTTATGTACGTACGTTTGGAATTTCGCGTGTAATGTTGCGCGAAATGGCAAACAAAGGATTGATACCAGGGGTTAAAAAATGTAGCTGGTAAAAAAATAAGTATAATTGGTTTGAAGTTCGAAATTGTTCGAAAACCAAAACCGCAAATTAATATAAATGTATACAGATCCAATTGCTGATTATTTAACAAGAATCAGAAATGCAGTAAAAGCCAATCACAGAGTGGTTGAGATCCCTGCATCCAATTTAAAGAAAGAAATAACTAAAATATTGTTCGATCAAGGATATATTTTAAGTTACAAATTTGATGATTCAACCGTGCAAGGGACCATTAAAATTGCCCTTAAGTACAACAAGGAAACTAAAGAGCCTGTCATCAAAAAAATTCAAAGAATAAGTACACCAGGTTTACGTAAATATGCCAGTGCTTCCGAAATGCCAAGAATACTAAATGGCCTTGGAATTGCTATTGTTTCAACTTCTCATGGAGTATTAACAGGTAAACAAGCACACAGGGATAATGTTGGCGGCGAACTATTGTGTTACGTTTACTAATCTAAAACAGAAGAAACATGTCAAGAATAGGTAATAATCCAGTAGCAATTCCAGAAGGAGTTACAGTTGAAGTTAGCGACAACGTCATTACTGTAAAAGGTAAATTGGGAGAACTAACTCAAGAGTATTCAGGTGTAGGTATAAAAGTTGAAGATGGTAACGTACATGTGGCGAGGTCATCAGACAAGAATGAGCAAAAGGCTAAACATGGTCTGTACAGATCGTTGGTCAATAATATGATCAAAGGTGTTTCTCAAGGCTGGACAAAAGAATTGGAACTTGTTGGTGTAGGTTATAGAGCGTCAAACCAAGGTCAAAAATTGGATTTGGCCCTAGGATTTTCACACAATATCGTTATGGATTTAGCACCAGAGGTAAAAGTGGAAACTATCACTGAAAAAGGTAAAAATCCAATAGTAAAACTAACATCTCACGATAAACAATTGGTTGGTCAAGTAGCTGCGAAGATTCGTGGTTTCAGAAAACCAGAACCTTACAAAGGAAAAGGAATCAAGTTTGTTGGTGAAGAACTAAGAAGAAAAGCAGGAAAATCAGCTTAATAATAAGTCATGGCATTAACAAAAAATCAAAACAGGTTAAAAATTAAACGTAGAATACGTAAAGTAGTTTCAGGTACTGAATCCAGACCACGTTTAGCTGTATTTAGAAGCAATAAAGAAATTTATGCTCAAATTGTAGATGATGTAAATGGTAAAACTATTATTGCTGCATCTTCAAGAGACAAAGACATTAGTTCTGCAAAGGGTACAAAAACTGAAATAGCTGCATTGGTAGGTAAATCGGTTGCCGAAAAGGCACTTAAAGCTGGTGTAGAAACCATCTCTTTTGACAGAGGAGGTTATCAATATCATGGTAGAGTAAAATCATTAGCAGAAGGTGCTAGAGAAGGAGGACTTAAATTCTAAGACATTATGTATCAAAAATATAAAAACGCAGAATTAGTAAAGCCAAGTGGAATAGATCTTAAAGATCGTTTGGTTGGTGTACAAAGGGTTACCAAGGTAACAAAAGGTGGTAGAGCATTTGGTTTTTCGGCTATAGTTGTAGTTGGTGATGAGGCTGGTGTTGTAGGTCACGGATTGGGAAAATCCAAAGATGTTGCCACTGCGATTGCAAAAGCAGTTGAAGATGCAAAGAAAAACTTGGTTAGAATACCAATTTTGAAAAAAACTTTGCCACATGAACAAAAAGGTAAATTTGGTGGAGCAAGAGTTAATATCATTCCTGCTGCTCCTGGTACCGGTGTTATTGCTGGAGGTGCTGTGAGAACTGTTCTTGAAGCCGTTGGAGTTCATGATGTATTATCCAAATCTCAAGGATCTTCAAACCCTCATAATGTAGTAAAAGCAACTTTTGATGCTTTGTTGCAATTAAGGGATGCTAGAACAGTAGCCAAAGACAGAGGAGTTTCGTTAGAAAAAGTATTTAATGGTTAATCTATAGGACGATGGCAAAGATAAAAGTAACAAAAACAAGAAGTGCAATCAACCGTACTAAAACCCAAAAAAGAACTTTGGAGTCTTTAGGGTTAAGAAAAATTGGTCAGGTTGTTGAACATGATGCCACTCCAAATATTCTTGGTATGGTGAATAAAGTTAAACATTTAGTTTCTGTAGAAGAAACAAAATAACAAGATACAAATGGACTTAAGTAATTTAAAACCAGCTGAAGGATCAGTAAAAAATCAAGGTAAAAGAGTAGGTCGAGGCCAAGGCTCTGGAAAAGGTGGTACGGCAACCCGTGGTCACAAAGGAGCCAAGTCACGTTCTGGTTATTCCAAAAAAGTTGGTTTTGAAGGTGGTCAAATGCCACTTCAAAGACGTGTGCCAAAATTTGGATTTACAAATATTAATCGAATTGAATACCAAGGTGTAAATCTTGATACCTTACAACAATTGGTGGACGATAAGGTGATAAAGGATGCAATAGATTTTGAAACTTTAGTTGAACTACGTTTGGCTTCTAAAAACGATTTAGTAAAAATATTGGGTCGTGGAGAATTAAAATCTAAATTAAAAGTATCAGCCCATAAATTTACTGCTTCAGCAAAAGCTGCTATTGAAGCTGCTGGTGGAGAAGTTGTAACTTTATAAGACATATTAAAAGGATGAAAATTATAGAGACTATAAAAAATGTTTGGAAAATTACGGAACTAAAGGATCGAATCATACTTACCATTGGTTTGATTTTAGTTTATCGTTTTGGTGCACATGTTGTGCTTCCGGGCATCGATGCAAGTAAATTGGGGGGTTTAGCCCAAGGAACTAGTGATGGCATTTTAGGAATCCTTAATATGTTTACAGGCGGTGCTTTTGCGAAAGCTTCGGTTTTTGCATTAGGTATCATGCCCTACATTTCTGCATCTATTGTAGTTCAGTTAATGGGTATTGCCATTCCTTATTTGCAAAAGCTACAAAAGGAAGGTGCAAGTGGGCAAAAGAAAATCACTCAAATTACACGTTGGTTGACCATCGTTATTTGTTTGGTACAAGCTCCAAGTTATTTAGCCAGTTTACCAACTGTGTTTGGAATACAACAAGATGCCTTTTTATTGGGTACAGGTCCATTGTTCTTTTTCTCCTCTATAGTAATACTTGTCACGGGATGTATTTTTGCAATGTGGCTGGGAGAGAAAATTACGGACAAAGGAATAGGTAATGGTATTTCTTTATTAATCATGGTAGGTATTGTTGCAAGAATGCCATTGGCATTTGTTCAAAATGCAGCATCTCGACTTGATGGTGGAGGAAATGGAGGATTGATGATGATTTTAATCGAACTAGTAATATGGCTGGTAATTATTATGGCCGCTATTATGTTGATATTGGCAGTAAGAAAAGTTGTGGTTCAATATGCGAGACGTACAGCTTCTGGAGGTTATGAAAAAAATGTATTTGGCTCAAGACAGTTCTTACCATTGAAGTTAAATGCATCAGGGGTAATGCCTATCATCTTTGCCCAAGCTATTATGTTTGTACCTAGTTTAATTGGTAAGTCTTTTGGTTCAAGTGAATTTGGCCAATGGATGCAAGCTCAATTTTCAGATATTTTTGGTTTCTGGTATAATTTGTTATTTGCATTATTAATAATAGTTTTCACATATTTTTATACGGCTATTACTGTACCAACAAACAAAATGGCTGACGATTTAAAACGAAGTGGTGGTTTTATTCCGGGTATTAGACCAGGAACAGAAACTTCAGAATATTTGGATAAGATTATGTCTCAAATAACCCTACCTGGATCCATTTTCTTGGCAATAATAGCAGTTTTCCCCGCAGTTATTGTAAAGCTTATGGATGTACAAGCAGGTTGGGCTTTGTTTTTTGGAGGAACCTCACTTTTAATTATGGTTGGGGTTGCTATGGATACTATGCAGCAGGCCAATTCATATTTGTTGAACAAACATTATGATGGCTTGATGAAAACAGGTAAAAACAGAAAAGCAGTAGCTTAAACTATGGCAAAACAAGCAGCAATAGAACAAGACGGATCCATTATAGAAGCATTATCAAATGCTATGTTTCGTGTTGAGCTGGAAAATGGTCATATTGTGACGGCGCATATCTCCGGTAAAATGCGAATGCATTATATTAAATTATTACCTGGTGATAAGGTGAAATTAGAAATGAGTCCTTATGATTTATCAAAGGCAAGAATAACATATAGATACTAAAACAGATAAACTTTAAGGTTATATCTGGTAGATAAAAGGAAATAAATAAGAACAGATGAAAGTTAGAACATCAGTTAAAAAAAGAAGCGCAGACTGTAAATTAGTGCGCAGAAACGGCAGACTTTACGTCATTAACAAAAAGAATCCTAGATTCAAACAAAGACAAGGGTAATTATGGCAAGAATTGCAGGTGTAGACATACCAAAACAAAAAAGAGGAGCAATAGCTCTAACTTATATCTATGGAATAGGTAGAAGTAGAGCAAAGGAAATTTTAGCTACAGCTAAAGTTGACGAGAACATTAAGGTACAAGATTGGACCGATGATCAAATTGGGCACATTCGTGAAGCGGTGGGTGCATTCACCATTGAAGGTGAACTTCGTTCAGAAATTCAGTTGAGCATAAAACGCTTAATGGATATTGGATGTTACAGAGGTATCCGTCACCGTTCTGGTCTTCCTTTAAGAGGTCAGCGTACCAAAAACAACTCCAGAACAAGAAAAGGTAGAAGAAAAACAGTTGCTAACAAGAAAAAAGTAACTAAATAATAATTAGTAATATGGCAAAGTCAAGTACTAAAAAGCGTAAAGTAATTGTTGATTCAATTGGAGAAGCTCACATAGCTGCATCCTTCAATAATATCATTATCTCTTTAACAAACAAAAAAGGTGACATTATATCATGGTCATCAGCTGGTAAAATGGGCTTTAGAGGTTCTAAAAAGAACACTCCTTATGCTGCTCAATTAGCTGCAGAAGATGCTGCTGCCGTAGCAAAAGAAGCTGGTTTAAAGAAAGTAAAAGTGTATGTTAAAGGTCCAGGTAATGGTAGAGAATCTGCAATAAGGTCAATTCATAATGCGGGTATTGAAGTATCAGAAATAGTTGATATTACCCCATTGCCACACAATGGATGTAGACCACCAAAACGTAGAAGAGTATAATTATTCAGAATTCTGAATACAAAATTAATATTAACAAGTATCAACGAGAGATCAACGTTTATCGAAGGATAAGATTAAGACCTTAATTCATAAACACTCTCATAACTAAATTTTTAAAATGGCAAGATATACTGGTCCTAAAACTAAAATAGCAAGAAAATTTGGAGAAGCTATTTATGGAGATGACAAGGCTTTCGAAAAAAGAAACTATCCTCCAGGTCAACATGGCGCTAACAGACGTCGTGGAAAGAAATCTGAATACGCAACCCAATTAATGGAAAAGCAAAAAGCTAAATATACCTATGGTATTTTGGAGCGTCAATTCAGAAACATGTTTAAAAAGGCAACAGCTGCTCCTGGAATCACAGGTGAAGTTTTATTACAATTTTGTGAGTCAAGATTGGATAATGTTGTTTACAGAATGGGATTGGCCCCATCACGTAGCGGTGCTAGACAATTAGTAAGCCACAGACATATAACAGTTAACGGTGAGCTTGTAAACGTACCTTCCTATCAACTTAAAGCTGGCGATGTTGTTGCGGTTAGAGAAAAATCGAAATCTCTTGAAGCTATACAAAACTCATTAAGTAACTCAAGTAGTGTTTATGAATGGATTACATGGAACAATGAAACTAAACAAGGAACTTATGTTTCT
>Ga0210081_1000172_pt1 | contig 9859 bp, 13 predicted proteins | sample White_ThreeSqA_D_FD_185589 | JGI IMG/M metagenome (GOLD analysis project Ga0210081, IMG submission 185589) | Wetland microbial communities from the San Francisco Bay, California, USA, that impact long-term carbon sequestration -... | ecosystem: Environmental > Aquatic > Marine > Wetlands ...
ATTACAAAACTTCAGGGTCAAGATTGGAAAAAAATTGTAAAAACACTCAAGGATGTAGGAGCTCCAACAACTGCAAAACAAATTGGATTAACAGAAGAACAAATTATAGGTGCACTAATGATTGCTCAAGACTTGAGGCCTGAAAGATATACAATTCTAAAGGAGATAGAAATGACAGAAAGGAGAGCAAGAAATCTTGCAAAGATCACTAAAATAATTTAATTTAAGCAGTTTTTTGTTCAGGTGCTTTTTCTTTTGGTTCAGGTTTCTTTTCTTGAATCTGTTTATTGATATGTGTCTCAACAAAGTTTACTTTTTCCAAAGTTGGAACAAACTTGAAAATATCTAACTGGATAAAATGTTTCATAATTTGCAAGCCGTCAGCACGCAAAATTTCTTCAGGAACTACGATACTTACTTCTTTATCCTTCAAATCAAATGAAATTTTTGTGTCTTCTACAGGAAGCCTATTTTTAAGAATTGATCTGATTTTGTCACTTGGAGATTCAAGTGATTTTATCACATTTACATCAAAAAGAATTGTTTTTCCTGCATATCGGTGGTTGTAATCGATTTGAACTCTACCAGAACCAATAAAACGAATAATTCCTCTTTTATTATCAACTTCGATAGTATCACCTACTGAAACTTTTTCTGCATCTTCTCCCAATTTCCTAACAGGTATCATTCTAACCTTGCCAGCATCTCTTTCACCAAAACCCTTGTCGGGAGTTACTTCAACAGTTAGTTTATCCCCAACTGAAGTTTTTGCAAGTGCTTCATCCAATCCTTTTAGAACAGGATAAGACACTTCGCCGATAGAAACTAGTTTTGGTTGATATTTCACATTTTGTTCATGAATTGAATATTTTTTTGCATCTTCTTCAATGGTTGTATCAAAGATTTCGTCACTATCTTTTACTTTTGCAGTATAATCAATTAGAATCAGCGAACCTTTATTGAAAGTCAATGTGATCGGTCTCGAATTTCCTTATATTAAGTTAACATGGTTTTAGAGAGCTTTTAATTTTTCTTCTGCAGTCTTAAGTCCTGCTTGAGCATCTACATCATATCCCATCATTGCTAAGGTGGAGGAAATTGCAGAGATTGTTCTCATGACATGGTACGGACTAACTTCACCCATACATCCAACTCTGAACACTTTGCCTTTAAGATTACCGAATCCGCCTGCAACTAATACTTTGAATTTCTCAGCTAATGTATTTCTGAAAGTTTTGTCTTCAAGTCCGTCTAAGTAATTTAATGCAACAATTGAGATTGAACGATCCTCTTCTTTAGCAAATGGAGAAAGACCCATTGCACTCAATCCAGAATATAACGCATCTGAACAGACTTTATGACGTTTAAAGACATTTTGTAATCCTTCTTCCAACATTATTGCCAATGCTTCTCTATATGCATAAAGTAACGGAAGTGCCGGTGTGAAAGGAGTGTGCTTCTCCTCATCATAATATTTGAAGTATCGTGCTAAATTGAAATACATTGTGGGAGGAGGATTTGCTATCATGTATTTTTTGGCTTTAGGACTAATGGATATTGGTGAAATTCCTGGTGGGGCAGCGATTGCTTTTTGTGCACCAGTCATACATACATCGATATTCCATTTATCAACTGGGAGCTGGACACCACCAAGTAATGAAACAGAATCTACAACATAGAATGCATCATTTCTTGATGTTAAACCAGATATTTTATCAAGATAATTAACCATTGTTCCTGTCGAGGTTTCGTTGTGAACAACATAGAATGCTTTAACATCTTTGTTATTATCAAATGCTTCTTTTACTTGGTCGAAGGTTGCGTTTTGTCCTGGTGGGGTTTGAAGTTTTACAACATTGGCTCCTTGATTTTCAATTAGTTGTGATAGTCGACCACTGAATTCTCCGTTAATTGGAATGATGATTTTATCGCCTTTTTTAACTAAATTTACCACACCCGCTTCTACTGCACCAGTTCCAGATGCAGATAAAGCAACAATATCATTTTGCGTTTCAAAAACCTGTTGGGTTTTTTTCACAACATCAGTGTATAATTCAACAAAGTCATCACTTCTGTGATTAATGATAGGTGCCAGCATTGCTCTCATTACTCTGTTAGGTACATTTGTTGGACCAGGGAGCATTGAAAGATATTCCATCTGTTATCTATCTGTCAATACAATATGGGGTTTATTTATAATTAGAGATTTTTTAAATGCTCTTTAGCATCAGTGTTTATCAAAAAATTCTTTGTACCATCGGGGACAAGATTCTCCCATTTTTGATCGCTAATTATTAGATCTCGGATATTGGTTCCAGATAGTTCATCCCTATTCAAAAACGGAATAGAAACAACCTGAATTGCTCTTTTAGAATACAAATGCTTTGTCAACTCATCATTAGAGAAAATAATATCAAATTTTGGAACAATGTCATCTATTTGCTCAATCCATTTCATGTGATTATCTACATCAGGAATAAAATAAACAGAGATTTTCTCTTTCATTGAATCATCAATTGAAGACAGGATCATTTCTTTTCGCTCTTCAGCAGTAAATGGATTGTTTTTTTCTATAGGTTTGTTAGAACTGCCCAAACCTACCCATAATTTATCAACTTTTGATAATGCAAAACGTAATGCTTCTAGATGACCCAAATGAAAAGGTTGGAATCGCCCTATTAACAAACCGTTCATACATAGATATAAAAAATCTTTTTAAAAAACTATCATAAAGAGCGATTATCAAAAATAGTTGTGGATTTTCTAGACATTAATGGAGGGTATGGTGAAGGTGGAGGACAAATTATCCGTTCAGCTATTGCACTTTCATGTATTACTAAACAATCAGTTCACATAGAAAACATTAGAAAAAACAGAAAAGTTCCAGGACTAAGACCACAACATCTTACTGCAATAACCATTCTTCAAAAAATATCAAACGCTAAAGTTATCGGAGCAGAGATTGGATCCACAGAATTAAAATTTATTCCAAGCAATATTGAAAGTTTGGAATTAGTTGAGGATATAGGAACGGCTGGAAGTATTTCATTAATTTTACAAGTTTTGATTCCTGTTGTTGCCATTTCCCAAAAGAAGCTCAATTTGACAATTAAAGGCGGTACAGATGTTCTTTGGAGCCCTACAATTGAGTATACACGACATGTATTAAGAGAAGCATATTCCAGAATGGGGATAAAATTTTCACTGGAATTAACTAAACGTGGATATTATCCAAAAGGAGGAGGAGAAGTTTATTTGCAAGTATATCCTTCACATTTAAAATCAATATCATTTACAAAGAGAACAACCAATAATCTGAAATTAGTTTGTACATTTTCAAAAATACCAGAAGAAAAAATTAGAGGGCAAATTGCAGAGATTAAAAAGAAACTAACCGATAAGAATTATCTCGTTGAAGTAGAAATAAAAAATCAAGAAGCGACTGATTCAGGAGCATCATTATTAATTTACAGTATTGATGAAAATTCAATTATAGGTATTGATGGATTATTTGATAAAAAAACGCAGCAATTTAATGTAGATTTTGAGAAATTTTCAAATTCTTTATCGGTAGATGATAATTTAGCAGATATGTTAGTAGTTCCCGCAAGTTTAGGAAATAAAAAAACAAAATTTCAAGTTAGAGAAATTACAAAACATTTAGAGACTAATTTGTTTGTAACATCAAAAATTACAGGTTGTAAATATGGAATAGGGAAGATAAAAGAAGGATTTGAGATAATCATTGAAGGAATCTCAGACTCCAGCATCAAGTAATGATGCAAAAAATAAGATTGTAACTGACAAAACTACAGTAATTTCTCCAAGAATTATTATTTTTTTCCTTAATTTTTGAATTTCTGGTTCTAACATTTGATTTGACATGATTTTAACTTCTATATCTTTACGAATCACTCTTACATGAATTACATAAGTTACAATTAGTGCAATTACAAGTATTATTTTGATTAATAGAAATGTTCCATAACTTGTTCCAACAAGTAGAACAGGTTTACTGAGCAATGCATATGAACTATACAATCCAGTTGCCATGAGAATTATTAAGGACGGAACTGCGATTTTGTTAAATCGTCTTCCAACACGAATCATTATTTGCATTCTTTCTTCAACAGAGTTACTCAATGTTTTTAGAAGTGGTGAAAATACAATTCCAATGAAAAGTGAACCTCCAACCCATATTGCTGCTGAAACAAGATGAATCCAAGTAAGAATTGCTTGCTCTATTGCACTCATAGATTATTATATTTTAAATCAAATATTATGTATTTGGATCTTGACAACCTTTTTTAGTTGTACAAATCTGTTAACAATGAAATGGCACTCCAAAGTAAAATGACAGTTTATGCAGCAATTGGTGGAGTTTTTGCATTAATGGGAGGAATTGTTTTCTACGCAAGTTTAGATAATGTAGATCTTGAACGAATTGAAATTGACTTGGTTAGTGTAGAGTTAAGAGATTCTAATACAGTGAATAATCAAGCTAAATTAGATGTTACATTTTTGATAAAAAATCCAAGCGATACAACACTAACTGTTTCAACAATAGACTATCAGCTTTATGGTGATGGAGTATTACTGGGTTCAGGGTTATATTCGACAGCAGATATTGCGTTGCCTGGAAGAGCATTATTTCACTCAGGTGCAGAAGTTCCTTTGAAAAACATATTCATTCTAAGTAAATCTGATGAAAATTCACAAATCTATGAGGATGTAGTAAATGGCAAAATCACTAGTTTTTCCGCTGAAGGGCGAATCATTACACAGACTTCATGGAGCGAATCTGAGAAAGAATTCAAAACTGGTTATTAATTAAAAGTGGGCCGAGTGAGATTCGAACTCACGATCACTGCCGTGTCGAGGCAGTATCCTAACCAGCTAGACTACCGGCCCATTGAAGTACAAGACATGAGGGGGAATTATTAACGTTTAACAAAAGAATGAATAAAAAGAAAAAATGAGTGGAATAGATGACAAGTGATTTTACTGAAGAGGAGAAAAGAGGTTTCTACAAGGCAATTTATTCAAGAAGAGATGTAAGATCACATTTTACCTCAAAACCCATCGAAGATGATATTTTATCAAAAATTCTTCATGCTGCACATCATGCTCCATCAGTAGGATTCTCGCAACCATGGAATTTTATTTTAATAAAAAATATTGAAACAAAAAAGAAAATCAAAGAATCTTTTGACAAAGAGAAAAGTCGTTCATCTCAGTTAATAGAGGATCCAAAAAAATCAAAATATCTTTCATTCAAGTTAGAGGGAATTTTAGAATCACCAGTAAATCTTTGTGTAACTTATGATCCTACAAAATTTGGTCCATTTGTAATTGGTAGATCAAGTATTCCAGAAGCAGGTTTGTATAGTGTATGCTGTGCAATTCAAAATTTGTGGTTATCAGCAAGAACAGAAGGTATTGGTCTTGGATGGGTAAGCATACTATCTAATGAAATATTAAAAGAAACTCTAGAATTACCAGAACATGTTATTCCTGTTGCATATTTGTGCTTGGGATATGTAGAAGATTTTGCAGAAAAACCAGATCTTGAAAGTGCAGGTTGGTTACCAAGACTTGATTTGAAAGATGTAGTGTACTTTGAAAAATGGAATGATAAAGAAAATAAAAATTGGAGTGACATCCAAAATATGATCAAAGAAAATATTGATTACGCTTAAATAATTAAGAATGTTTTTTTTGCTGGGTTTGTGGCGCAGAGTCAATTTGACGCGAAACATGGATAGCGCAGTAGCCTCCTAAGTTACAGGTCGAGGGATCGAAGCCCTCCAAACCCGCTTCATTTGAAATGTTTATTGGAATTTAAATACAAAGACAATCAGTTGTAGATATGAAAGTAGTTGTAATTTCTGGTAGTCCAAGAAAAAATTCCAATACACAAATAATTATGAAATATGTTTATGAATATGCTAAATTAAAAAACCAGGATGCAAAATTAATCAATCTTTCTGAAGGTCAAATTGAATGCTATAGAGGGCCAGATGAAGATTACAATGACATCACAAAGACAGCAGCTGAGGATATTACAGATGCAGACGTGTGGTTAATCGGTACGCCGATCTATAACTCATTTTTTAGTTCAGCATTAAAAAATCTGTTTGAATATATCAATTATAAGAAAACTCCAGGAAAAGTTGCAGGGGTTACAATTTTAGGCGCCGGTACGATTGGTTTTATCAACGTTCAAACGTTAGTTACGCAGTTACTATCATATTTCAGAGTAATAACAAATCCTAAACCAGTCTTTCTTACCACAGAATCTATCACTGAAAATTCTCTTTCGGATACAGATGGGCAGAAAAAACTAAAAGAAATGGTAGATGAAACTTTACAAATGGCCTCTAAATTACATCAAAATTAGCATACAATAACTATGAAAATTTTCATGACACAACATTATCAAAAATAGTTCCAAGTTAATCTTCATGAAATTTAGTGATCTGAACTCATAAGAACCATCATTTATTGACATTAGATTGAGAAAGTATGATTCGTAATTATTTTCTAGAGTCATCATTATTGATAATAACCAAATCTCAAAATAATCCAAACATGGTTTTTAATCATCTCTTTTGCAAATTTCATAGAAATTTATTATGTTCCGGGGTTAATTTGAATTGAAAAAGTAATAATTCGTTGTAATTATTTATTAAAATACTTTGTTTGAAGATTAGTTTATTCTGTAAATGAGTTTGTGAAAAAACTAAAAAATGACAGATTATTTGAAATCATATCTCTGGAAATTATTGATTTAGACATATTAAAACTCAATAAGAATAAAAGATTTATTTGTATTCAAAATGCAAAAATCAAATATTAGCATTGTCTAATAATAATACTATGGATTTGAAAAAAGATCCAACAGAATTGTGTTCATGTAAGTGTCATTTTGGAGGTGCAGTTAGTTGTCCTAGTTGTAAGACTAATCATGGAATAGAGTGTTCTCATTGTAAACATTAGGGTCTATTTTTTGGAATTTTGTTTAGAAGCTAACATTTTGAGATTAGCTAATTCGGTTTTTAATGATTCAATCTGTACTAATGTTTGCAGATTAGATATTTCTTGATTCAATCTTTCAATTTCACTATCTTTTATCTTTACAGATTCTTTGAGACTGCTTAGGTCTGCAGATAATTCACTTTGAACTTGCTTAATATCCGAAAGACCAATTTGATCACTTGTGGTGGTTGTCTGGATAGTTTGTAAATTACTCAAGCTTTTTTTTTCATGGTGAGAATCAGATGGTGCATGTTTATGCATGTAATCAGTACTTCTTTGAGAAATCCAACATGTGAACGTCAGAAACCATGTTATGGGAACTGCCATAATAAATACAAAATTAAGTATTGGTGCAAAGTCAATAAAATATGGCCAAAGTCCAGTCAGTACTGCAGCAAATACTCCAGTCACTATAGTTGCCAAATGATTGCCCAAATATCCCATGATTGTTTTAAAAATTCATTATTTATAATGGTAATGCTAAAAATCACAAAAAAGATATAATTAAAAAGAAAAAAGAGCCAAATTTATTCGTCTTCTTCAGAGGTAGTTGTTTTAGGCATGTCAGATTGTAAGATTTGGATCTTTTGCAATAATTCAGTTCTCAGATCTCTTGCAACTCTTCTTACAGTTGGTCTTGGAACACCTAATTCGTCAACAACTTTGGTATAGATATCCTGTTTGTCGGTTACCCCTTTGTCAAGATAAGAATTAATTGCTTCCTTAATTATCGTGCTTTGGTTTGTACGATTCAACGAATTCTAAACTTTAATTGTTCTATATAAGACTATAACTTTCTGAATTTTAAAATTGTCATATTTAATAAATTCAAATTTTGATTTGTACGAAAAAATTAAGATTATCAAAAAGTTATTACAACTAGTATGTCTACGAAAAACGTACTGATATGTATGAATTTTTCAAAGTGTATTGAACATCTATAAGAATTTTTGAAGAGATCGCAAAAGACTCTTATGATATAATTGCAGATTATTTTTGATGACTACGGTAAATATAGAAACCAATTTGGGAAAGATATTGTTTAAACTTTTACCTGAATTGGCTCCTGAGACTGTAAGAAATTTTGAAAAATTAGCTAGAGATGGCTTCTACAATGGGACTCTTTTTCATAGAGTAATTCCTGGATTTATGATTCAGGGAGGTGATCCAAATACCAAGACCAACAACAAAGGCTCATGGGGAATGGGAGGACCAGGATACAGCATAAAGGCTGAATTCAATTCAAGGTCCCATTTACGAGGCATAGTTTCTATGGCTAGATCGCAAGATCCAGATAGTGCAGGTTCACAGTTTTTTATAGTAACATCTGATAGTACATTTCTGGACAGACAATACACCGTCTTTGGTGAAGTAGTTGAAGGAATGGATGTTGCAGATAAAATTGTAAATCTTCAAAGAGATGGTAATGACTGTCCTTTAGAAAAAGCACATATGATTCGTGTGACAGTGGAATAATGAAAACAAAGATTTCTTGTTTTTTAGTAATTTTATTGATAATATTGATAGTTCCCGTGGCTAACGCACAAATTTCATTAGGAGAGCAAGCCATGCAAAAATCTGTTGAAGTTATCATAAATGCAACAAATGATGTTCATGTTAGACATGTCATAGCACCGGCTAGTATACAAAAACAGGTTGAATTGGTTAATGGAACAGTCTCAAATATTCGAGTAACAAATGAACATGATAAAGAACAGCCATTCTTAGTTATTGGAGATAACAAAGGGATATTGATAATGCCATCTGATGAAAATTCTATTCTGGAATACGACCTTGAAGATGCACTTATTCAAAAAGATAATGTGTGGACATGGAGTTTTAGATATCTTAAAACAACTTCATTTATTTTACCTGAAGAAGCTGAACTGATTTTTGTCACTGATCGTCCTGTATACTTGGATGAAAAAAAGGGAATTACATGTCATGGATGCCAAATGGTTTTAGAATATTCTATAAATGAACCAAAAATTTTAGAAAATATAAAATGGGAAGATAAGGAGTTTATAGTAGAAATTAGAAGTCATTCAAATATTGAAAAATTTAATTTTGACCAACCAACAAAAAGTATTACTTTTGATATTTCTGATGGGAATAGATTTGTAACAGCAATAATTCCATTGGAATTGTTATGGGAACCATATTCAGTATTTCTTAATGATGAAAAAATTTACTTTCATGATTATATCAACAATGGAACTCATGTTTGGCTCAATATGAAGCCAGAAATATCGGGGGAAATTGTAATCATAGGAACTACAGCAATTCCTGAATTTTCCATTATTGCTCCATTAGCAATAGGATTTTTGATGATATTTTTGGTACCATTTATTCAAAAATTCAATCTCCGCTAGAACCGCAACTACAAAAACCATATTCGTCAATTCTGACATCACAAATAGGGCATTTTTCGCCATAATCTACTTCCCATGGTTCTTTCCCAAAAAGTTTGAAATGATCATCAATTTCCAAGGGAATCTCCCTTTTCTTTTCCAATGATTTGTATAGACATTGTAACTATACATACATTATTGGAGAATAATCATGAAGATTGAATGCGGTTGTCATTGCATAAAATGTAAGAGTACAGAACTTGAGTCAAATAGAATTGGACGAGTCGAAAATGATGGATATTTTGATATGCACCATACTTGTAAACAATGCAATACTCATTTTGATCATTTAGATGGTGAAGTTTTTTCTAACTGTGAAAAATGTAGTTATTCTTTTAATTAGTTGCTAGTAGTTCTTGAGTAAAATAATGGGCTCTATTTTCACTAGAATTTTTCATGATTTCTTTGTT
>Ga0210081_1000173_pt1 | contig 9813 bp, 8 predicted proteins | sample White_ThreeSqA_D_FD_185589 | JGI IMG/M metagenome (GOLD analysis project Ga0210081, IMG submission 185589) | Wetland microbial communities from the San Francisco Bay, California, USA, that impact long-term carbon sequestration -... | ecosystem: Environmental > Aquatic > Marine > Wetlands ...
ACTATTTTATAATTTAACGGAGTCAGGATAACTAATTTGTTTTAAATATAATCCATGTGCGGGAACTGAATATCCAGCCTCACTCCTATTTTTTGAATTGATTATCGTATGCAAATCATTAACCGCAATTTTACCAAGCCCAATATTAATCATAGTTCCAACAATAGCTCTAACCATATTTCTTAAAAAACGATCAGCCGTAATGATTAAAGTTAGCACATTTTTATCAACCTTCCATTCGGCTACTTTAATATCACAATTATACGTTTTTACATCAGTATTACTTTTAGAAAAACATTGAAAATCGTTATACTGTAATAAGATTTTGCAAGCTTCATTCATTTTCTCAACATCTAATGGTGTTTGAAAAAAATATGCAAAATCATTTATGAAGACGTCTTTCTTGGTAGAAATCTTATAATGATAGGTTCTCTCTATGGCATCAAATCTTACATGCGCATCATCCCTTACCTTGAAAATATTGTGAACCGCTATATCGTTGGGCAAAATGGAGTTTAGCTTGTAAATAAAGTTGGAAGCTTCAATTTCCGACACTGCATCAAAATGCGCATACATTTGTGAGGCGTGCACTCCAGCATCAGTCCTACCTGCACCAACAATTTCAATTTTAGTGCGCAATAAGGTGGATAATGCTTCTTCCAAAAGCTGCTGCACGGATATGGCATTAGGTTGATTTTGCCACCCATGATATCCTTTGCCGTTATATGATAATTCAAGAAAATATCTCAAGCCAAACCGTTACTTTTGTTAAAGAATCACAAATATAATTAGTTTTACGAGTTTACATTTTACATTAACATTTAATGAAGAAAATTCTTCTACTTTCGGATACACATGGTTATATGGATGCTGATATTTTAAAATATGTAAAGCAAGCTGATGAAGTATGGCATGCGGGAGATATTGGCAATTTAGAAGTTACAGATACCATAAAAACCTTAAAACCATTAAGAGCGGTACATGGTAATATTGACGATTCAAAAGCAAGAATTGAATTTCCAGAGCACAATCGATTTATGTGTGAAGGGGTTGATGTTTGGATTACACATATTGGTGGTTATCCTAACAAATACGATAAAAGGGTTAAAGATGAGATTTTGAAAAATCCCCCAAAATTATTTATAAGTGGACATTCTCACATTTTAAAAGTAATGCCAGACAAAAAATTGGACCTTTTGCACATGAACCCAGGAGCCATTGGCAAACATGGTCTTCATAAAGTTAGAACCATGCTACGCTTTTCAATTGATGGAGAAAAACTGGATAATTTAGAAGTTATTGAGTTCAAAAAATAAAAACCCAGAGTCTTCACCCTGGGTTTACGCACTAATACAACTAAGATAATAGGTTTATCGCAATCGATCCACAGATTTCACGAGATCTTCATCCTTTTTTATGGCTTTATTGGCCAAAACCAAAAATACGATAGAAAAAATAGGCATAAAAATCCCAACACCTTTCTCCGAAATTTGACTTTCTCCAGGTGAGATTAGCAATTGATACACGAATAATCCTAATAAAATAAAGTTCAATATTATATTAAGACGCCCCAAAACAAATTGAGTTTGTCTTTGTTTATATTTAAATATGGAGATCAAAGATAACAAGGCCGAACCTAGAAACATTGATAAATATACTTTGTTATCTTTGGCATACACAAGCACATCATTTTCTGTAGTCCACAGGTAAAATACAAAAATCAAACCGCCAGAAATGATGGCTGAAATCAATAAATATAGGGTTTGTATGCGCTGTAACATTTAATTTTAAAAAATTAAAGCACAAAATTAACAGTTTCTTTTTAAAAGCATATTAAATTTTAAAATAAAATTGTATTATTGCACTAGTAATATGATACTCCAAATGGGTCATGTTATAAATCTTCAGATTTTTTTCACTTTTTTTTCAGATTTTTTCCACTTGGTAACATTTTTAGAAAAGTTCGAAACAAATCAATTTCAGTTTTAAAAAACATAATATTCAATAAACATCAATGTTTGAGATTTCACAATTAAAAGAAAAGAAGCTTTCTGACTTACAAGAGATAGCGCAAAAATTAAATGTACCCAAATATCGTACATTAAAAAAGATGGATTTAGTCTATCAAATACTAGACCTACAAGCTGCAAGTCCCGAAGCTTTAAAACAGGGAACGATACAAGAAACAAAACCTACGGCACCAGCTAAAGCAGTTAAGCCAAAAAGAGAGCGTGTCGAAAAAAAGGCTCCTGAACCAAAAGTTCAGCAAAAGATAGAATTTACTGAAGCTAAAAAAGAACATAAAAGTCAACCTCAAAAAGAGGGCAATAAATCTGACAACACTAAAGATACCAACAGTCCAAAAGATAGTGGCAACGAAAACAGACCAAATCCACATCCCAAAGGAAAAGACAATAAAAATAATCCAAGACAAAAGGATGGAAATACACATGGCAATAATGGTAACAAGGATAACCGTAACCGATATCGTGAGCCTGACTTTGAATTTGATGCGATAATTGAGAGCGAAGGTGTGTTGGATGTCATGCAAGATGGCTATGGATTTTTAAGATCTTCAGATTACAACTATTTATCATCACCAGACGATATTTATGTTTCGCAGTCTCAAATCCGATTGTTTGGGCTGAAAAAAGGAGATACAGTTCTTGGCAATGTCAGACCTCCCAAAGAAGGCGAAAAATATTTTCCGTTAATTAAGGTCACTAAAATTAATGGCCAAAAACCTGAAGTGGTAAGGGACAGGGTATCTTTTGAACATTTAACCCCATTATTTCCTAAAGAAAAATTCAATATTGCTGAAAAGCAAAGTACCATATCAACACGAATCATGGATTTGTTTTCACCAATTGGTAAAGGGCAACGTGGTATGATTGTTTCTCAACCTAAAACGGGAAAAACAATGTTGCTTAAAGATGTTGCCAACGCCATAGCGGCCAATCACCCTGAAGTTTATTTAATGATTTTACTCATTGATGAGCGCCCAGAAGAGGTAACCGATATGCAACGTAATGTTAGAGGAGAAGTGATTTCTTCTACATTTGATAAAGAAGCCCATGAACACGTTAAAATTGCCGATATAGTATTGGAAAAAGCAAAACGATTGGTAGAATGTGGTCACGATGTGGTAATTCTTTTGGATTCAATTACCCGTTTGGCAAGAGCTTATAACACGGTTCAGCCCGCATCCGGTAAAATTTTAAGTGGAGGGGTTGATGCCAATGCATTGCACAAACCGAAACGGTTTTTCGGAGCGGCTCGTAATATCGAAAATGGTGGTTCTTTGACTATTATTGCTACAGCTTTAACCGAAACAGGTTCAAAAATGGATGAAGTAATTTTTGAAGAATTTAAAGGAACTGGTAACATGGAGTTACAGTTGGATAGAAAAATATCCAATCGTAGAATTTTCCCTGCCATCGACCTTACCTCATCAAGTACGCGTAGGGATGATCTGCTTTTAGATGAAAACGTTATTCAACGTATGTGGGTCATGCGAAAATATTTGGCAGATATGAACCCAGTAGAAGCAATGGAATTTATAAATGATCGCTTTAAGAAAACCCGAAACAATGAAGAATTTTTAGTCTCTATGAACGGTTAAACTTAATTGCACATATATTAAAAAAACCCTTGAACGATTAATTCAAGGGTTTTTTATGTATAAGATTGAAATAAAAAAGCCTTTTCATTAGAAAAGGCTTTAAATTATATAAAGAAAATCCTTACCACTACAAAGAAGCTACATGCTTACTTAAATTAGATTTTAAATTGGAGGCTTTATTGGAATGGATAACATTCTTTTTAGCCAACTTATCAATCATTGAAATCACAGATGGTAAAAATTCAGCGGCATCTTTAGCTTTATCCATTTCACGCAATTTTTTAATAGCATTACGCGTAGTTCTGTGTTGATATCTATTAGTTAAACGTTTAGCTTCGTTTGTCCTAATTCTTTTTAATGCTGACTTATGATTTGCCATGTTTTGTTTTTTCTTATTAAAAAATGTAGCCCGTAGGGGAATCGAACCCCTCTTACCAGGATGAAAACCTGGCGTCCTAGCCGATAGACGAACGGGCCATTTGTTATTAAAGGAAAGATGAATTCATCTTTCTATTCAAATGAACCTGCAATTCTTCATTGCGGATGCAAAAATACAATTATTTTTAAATGCCACAACACCTAAATTAACTTTTTTAAAAAAATTAATAAGCCTTAGCAAATAGCACTCTTCCAGCAGAAGGTTGACCCGTGTAGATGCAATTTCCAGACTCCTTTTGAGCATCAAAAGGAATACACCTGATGGTTGCTTTTGTTAGTTCTTTAATGGTTTGTTCCGTTTCTGGGGTACCATCCCAATGTGCTGAAACAAAACCTGTTTTATTTTCTAAAATGTGCTTAAATTCATCAAATGTTTCTACTGCGGTAATATGAGAATTTCTGAATTCAAGTGCTTTTTTGAATAAGGAATCCTGAATTTCTGTCATCAAATCTTTCACGGTTGCAACAATTTGGTCCATAGGTAAACTTTCCTTGGTTAAAGTGTCTCTTCTGGCAAGTTCAACCGTATTATTTTCAAGGTCGTTGGGACCAATAGCAATACGCAATGGAACACCTTGCAATTCATATTGGGCAAATTTGGCCCCCGGACGCTGTGTTGTTCTATCATCATATTTGCAGCTCACCCCTTTTGATATAAATTGTTGAATTAGATCTTTAGCAACAACAGATATAGCCTCCAATTGTTCATCCGATTTATATATTGGCACGATTACTACTTGTACTGGTGCCAAATTTGGAGGCAAGACCAAACCTTTATCATCACTATGGGTCATTATTAAAGCTCCCATCAATCGTGTTGAAACACCCCATGAGGTTGCCCAGACATAATCTAATTTCCCTTCTCTAGTATTAAACTTAACATCAAAAGCTTTCGCAAAGTTCTGACCTAAGAAATGAGAAGTCCCGGCCTGTAGCGCTTTACCATCTTGCATCAATGCTTCAATGCAATAGGTTTCAAGCGCACCAGCAAAGCGTTCACTTTCGGTCTTTATACCTTTAATTACTGGAATTGCCATGAAATTTTCAGCAAATTTTGCATAAACGTCATTCATTTGTATAGCTTCAGCCATTGCCTCCTCCTTGGTCTCATGCGCTGTATGCCCCTCTTGCCATAAAAATTCCGCCGTGCGTAAAAATAAACGTGTTCGCATTTCCCACCTCACCACGTTGGCCCATTGGTTTATAAGTATTGGTAAATCTCTGTAGCTTTGCACCCAGCCTTTATAAGTGTTCCAGATAATGGCTTCACTAGTAGGCCTAACAATAAGTTCCTCTTCTAGTTTGGCTTCTGGATCGACCCTCAATTTTCCTGGTCTATCAGGGTCATTTTCCAATCTGTAATGTGTTACAATGGCACATTCTTTTGCAAAGCCTTCTGCATTTTTCTCTTCTGCCTCAAACAAACTTTTAGGTACAAAAAGAGGAAAATAAGCATTTTGATGTCCTGTTTCTTTAAACATTCTATCTAATTCTGCCTGCATTTTTTCCCAAATGGCATATCCGTAAGGTTTAATAACCATGCATCCCCTTACTGCAGAATTCTCTGCTAAATCGGCTTTAACCACCAATTCGTTATACCATTTTGAATAATCCTCGGCCCTACTCGTGAGATTTTTGCTCATTGTTAGTATTTTGGCACAAAAATTGTGCTTATGTTAAATAAAAAAATAGTTCGACAAAACTAACTATTTTTGTAATGTTCAACAATAAAATTATTGAGATATGCAATTTACAAACTACTTAAAATCGAAATTGCCATTTTATGTTGCACTAAGCTTCACTTTTATTTTAGCTTCTTGTGGTTCATACCAATATGTTGGTTATGACAATGATGGTATATATGGGACTGAAGAAATGGTTTATGAACACCCTTCATACAATGAATCTCCTAATAACAATAATAGTAACTATTATAAAAATTATTTTGCCGAAAAGTCTCAACAATTCGAAAATGTGCCTGAAGAAGGCGCAATTTTTACTGATATTGATTCTTATGAAGGTGATTATAACGAAGTGGAAGATTCAACAGCAGTGAGTGGGTATGCTGGTTGGGGACAAGATAATAAAGACGTAACAATAAATGTATTCTCAAATTACGGATATAACAATTGGTGGTATAATCCCTATTGGTATAGACCTTATTACGGATGGAATTATTACGGTTGGGGTTATTACGGATATGATCCATTCTGGTATTCGCCATATTCTGGATATTATGGATATTATGGAGGTTACTATGGATATTATAGTCCGTTTTATTACTATCCAAGTTATTGGTATGGCTATAACAATCATTATTATAATGGTTACTATGGCTACAGAAATGTTGCTTACAACGCTGGTAGAAGGGGATCGGTGGCTAATTATAGCACAAGAACCTCATCTCTAAATAGTCGTACCGCTTCATTAAGTACCAGAACTACGGCTTCAAACAATACAAGTTCATCTTTAAATAGGCGAAGTGCCGCAAATTTAACTAGAAGTGATGGTTCAGTTATCAGACCACGCACAAATTCCAGTTCAACTACCATAAGACGAGGATATAATACTTCTAATGGACGTTATAACAATTCAACAGTTAGGCCAAGGGTAAACTCTTCGGTAAGGCAAAATGCCATAAGCAGAAACTACTCAAGCCCTAGACGTTCTCATAATAGTTCTTCTGCTGTGAGTCGAAGTTATTCTAATAATAATTTATCGTCAAGTGGACGAAGTTTTAGTAGAGGAAGTTCTTCAGGATCTTCAGGTAGCATTTCAAGGTCTTCTGGTAGCGTTTCAAGATCTTCAGGAGGCAGAAGAGGTAACCAATAAGTTGTAGTTTAAATTCAAAAGTTTTATATGAAAAAGTTAAATTTACTCTTCATAGGTGTACTATCTATGTCTAGTGTTATGGCCCAGGATATAAGTGATGCTGTCCGTTATTCTTTGGATGAGGTGCAAGGTTCGGCGCGCTTTCGAGCCATGAGCGGTGCCTTTGGAGCATTGGGTGGAGATTTGTCTGCCATAAGTATCAACCCAGCAGGATCAGCCATTTTTAGTAGAAGTAGTGGTTCATTTTCCATTTCTAATTTACATACTCAAAATGATGTCAATTATTTTAACGGATTTAGTTCTTCATCAGACAATAGATTTGACGTTAACCAAATGGGGGTTGTTTTCTTGTTTAATAATACAACTGAAGGTAACCCATGGAAAAAATTGGCATTAAGTATTAATTACGATAAACTTTCCAATTTCGATAATAATTGGTACGCAGTAGGTAATAACACCAACTCCATAGACAGTTATTTTTTGGATCATGCGCAAGGATTGCGGTTGGATGAAATTTCTGCATTGCCTGGAGAAAGTTTGGAAGATGCATATGCGGCAATCGGTTCTTATTTTGGTTATGGAAATCAGCAAGGATTTTTGGGTTATGAATCTTATATTTTGGAACCTTTTGCTGACACAGACGACAATACCAGTTATAGTTCCAATATAGCACCTGGAACTTTTAACCAGGACTATACTCTGGTATCAAGAGGTTATAATGGCAAATTAAGCTTTAATATTGCTTCTCAGTTTAAGGATAATCTTTATTTGGGCTTAAATTTAAATTCCCATTTTATTTATTATAATCAGTTCACCTACTTATATGAAAATAACTCTAATGCTGGCTCATTGGTCAATGAAGTAGATTTTGAAAATAACCTGCATGTCAATGGAACAGGATTTTCTTTTCAGTTAGGTGGAATAATAAAATTAACGGAAGAATTTAGGGCCGGTTTAACTTATAATTCTCCTACTTGGTACAGAATAAGTGAATACACAAGTCAATATTTGTCGACTTTAAGAAATGAAAATGGTATGAACATCACCCAAAATATTAATCCCAACACTTTAAATGTTTTTCCTGATTACAAATTGCAAAGCCCAAGCAAAATAACAGGCAGCCTCGCTTATGTTTTTGGGGAACATGGCTTGGTTAGTTTTGATTATTCGAGAAAAGATTTTGGAAACACAAAATTCAAGCCAACATCTGATAGTTACTTTTCAACCCAAAATAATATCATAAACAGTACTTTAAAAAATGCTTCGACCTACAAAATTGGTGGAGAATATCGCTACAATCAATTCAGTTTTAGAGGAGGTTATCGTTTCGAAGAAAGTCCTTACAAGGATGATTCTTTTTATGGCGATTTAACTGGATATTCTTTCGGTCTGGGGTATAATTTTGGGGCCATGAAATTGGATTTATCTTTTGATCAATCTGATAGAGAAATGAGCAATAGGTTATATGCTGTTGGATTAACAGATGCAGCTAAATTAGATTCAAAAATATCTAATGTAACAGCTACTTTAAGCTTTAATTTATAAAGGAACATGATTTTAAATAAAAAATGGGCCCAAAGCCCATTTTTTATTTCATCACTATCGTTTAAGGGAAAAGTGACCGGTAAATTCCTTCATTTCATTACTCCCTGCTTGGTTGTACACTACTTTAAACCAGTAGTCACTTGATGGCATCAAGGCTCCATTAAAAGTTCCATTCCAACCATCACCTGTTGGGCTTATCTGTTTTAAGAGTTTACCATATCTGTCAAAAATATATATGGAAGCATTGAATTGACTCTGCAACCCCTTAATATTCCAAGTATCGTTGAACGAATCACCATTAGGTGTAAAATACAGCGGATAATCAATCACCATAACAGTAGTAGTTGACAAACCACATCCGATTTTATCTCTGGCAGTTATAGTATGTTCTCCACCTGAAACATTTTCAAAAGTTCCACTGTCTTGCCAAGGCCCATAATCCAATCTGAATTCATAAGTTCCAACGCCAGTAGCAGTTGCTTCAACAATAGCATTGTCAACAAAGGCTTCAGTAACTACAATAGCCGATACTATTGGTGGTACACTTTCAATAACTTCTGCGCTATCAGTACTTTGACAACCAGTGATGATATTGGTGACCACTACACCATAAGTACCACCTTGGGCTGGAATTAAACTTGAATTCAATTCACCTGTTAAAACCGCTCCATCCAAACTCCATTCAAAACTATAACTTGTATTAGATAATCCGGTATCCAAAACAGGGGGACCTATAACTTCTGTTCCATTGGTGTTAGCACATAGAATATAATTATCGTCTAAATCAAAACTTGGCACCATTAAAACCTCAAGTGTTACATCTGCTATAGCATAACAAATAGAGGCCGGAGTAGAATTATCATCTACTCTTGCATAAATAGTTTGCGGATTATTTATATTATCATAGTTAGTTGGTAAAGGATTTATTCCTAAATCTGCATCTGTTAATGAAGCATAATAGGTCACACCAAAATTTGTAGGATTTTGACCATCCAAAACATCGGTATCCAGTGTGCTCAAATCAAATTGTGTATAACCATCATTAGCCCCAAAATTGTCGCATAGTGTATAAACAATGGGTTGAGCATCACTATTAGCTTCCGGTATTTCTTGAACTTCCACAAAAAAGCTTGATGAACTCACTGAACATCCAGAAACCGAATTGGTAATGGCAACGAAAATTTGTTGCGGATTATAATTATTGGTAAATGGACTTGATAAAGGCATGGTCAAATTATCGGCATCAGCTTGGGTTTCGTGATAAGTAACCTGGAATAACGTAGGATCTTGCCCATTCAAAACTTCTGTAGTTTTACTATCTAGATCAAAGTCAACAATTCCTGTAGAATTATCTTGACAAACGACTAAATCACTTA
>Ga0210081_1000174_pt1 | contig 9731 bp, 8 predicted proteins | sample White_ThreeSqA_D_FD_185589 | JGI IMG/M metagenome (GOLD analysis project Ga0210081, IMG submission 185589) | Wetland microbial communities from the San Francisco Bay, California, USA, that impact long-term carbon sequestration -... | ecosystem: Environmental > Aquatic > Marine > Wetlands ...
GGTGCTTGCCGCCGCGTTCGAGCGTCACGGAGCTGCGCGCCGGCACGACCAGTTCATCCAGCCGGCGCATGCGCGCGATGCCGTCGGTGATCGTGGTTTCATGGATCTCGACCGCTTCGAACTGTGGGCTGCTGACACGCGTGATCGCAATGGGCGCAGCAGTGTTGTTGGAGAGTACCAGGAAGCCTGCAGCCATCTGCATGCCGGGCATCGGGCGCGTGATCTCGACGTCGCTGGCAACCAGTGGTGCATTTGCCGCGCCGCCGCAGGCGCCGAGCAACAACGCGAGGAGGGCGGGCAGGATACGCATCAGCGGCTTCCCAGGATCGGCGGCAGATCGTTGACGTAATTGGCAACCTGGTGGGGTCCGCTGACCAGCCCGTAGAAGTTGCCGTCCGGATCAATGATCAGCACGGCCGCCGAATGATCCACTGAATAATTATCGTCAGCGGTTGGCCGCTTGTCGAAATAGATACCGAGTGCCGACGTCAGCTTCCTGATTTCCTCGAGGCTGCCAGTGATGCCGAGGTTGTCGTCGCCGAAATACGCAAGATACTCGGCGAGAAGCTCAGGTGTATCGCGTTCCGGGTCGACGCTGACCAGCACGATACGGGGTAGCGGGGCCTGGCCCGCGGCCGCCAGCTGGTCCTTCGCGGTGGACAATATCTGCAACGTGGCCGGGCATATGTCCGGGCAGTGTGTGAAGCCGAAGAACACGAGGTCCCACTGGCCCTCGAAGACCGTCGCATCCACCGGTTCGCCCCGTTGATCGAGCAGCGAAAATTCCGGCAGTGGCATCGGTGCAGGGAGTACGAATGCAGAGCTTTCGGCAGCCGGCACAGGTCCGGTTTTCGCCGGCGCCTGCGTGCGCAGCGCGACAAAGATGCCGGCCGACAGCGCGACAGCGAGCACAATGGCAACGAACAGGTTTCTTGGACCCATGATATTGACGTGTCTGGTCTGTTGGTGAGGGCGCAATTCTACAGGCAGTTGCGGCGGGAGCGTGATAGATTCGCGAGCCAATTGCTTCTTCCCGCGCCCGTCCCGCCGATGCCACAGCCCAGGATTCCGCCGATGACCGTCGAACAGCTGATCCGCGATCTGGCGCGCCGCTTCGATGCCGCGGGCCTCTGCTACGGCCACGGTACCGACAACAGCATCGACGAGGCCGCCTGGCTGGTGTTTGCGACGCTGGGTCTGTCACACGCCGATGCGCCGGCTGCGTACCGACGTGTTGTCGATGACGCGGAGCTGACAACCGTTCATGCCCGCGCCGAACGGCGCATCTCCGAAAATATCCCGGTCGCTTACCTGACCCACCAGGCCTGGTTTGCCGGCCTCGAGTTCTATGTTGACGAACGCGTGCTGGTACCACGGTCGCCGTTTTCCGAACTGATCGAACAGCGTTTCTCACCGTGGATCGATCCGGAAACGGTGCGACATGCGTTGGACCTCGGCACCGGCAGCGGCTGCATTGCGATCGCGATCGCCATGGCATTTCCGGGGGCGGAGGTCGATGCTGTCGACATTTCCGAGGATGCGCTCGCTGTGGCGGCGATCAATACACAGCGCCACGGTCTTGGTGACCGTGTGCGGCCGCTCAAATCAGATTTTTTTGCGGCGCTCGAGGGTCGGCGCTACGAACTGATCGTCAGCAATCCGCCCTACGTCGATCGCGAAGACCTGGACGCGATGCCTGCGGAATTCCGGCATGAGCCGGAACTTGGTCTTGCGGCCGGTGACGACGGTCTCGAATCAGTGCACAAGATTCTGCATGACGCCTCGCGATTTCTGACAGACAATGGAATACTCGTATGTGAGGTCGGAAACAGTCAGGCGGCGCTGGAAGCTGCATACCCGGAGTTGCCGTTCGTGTGGCTCGAATTCGAGCATGGCGGGGCCGGCGTATTTCTCTTAGCCAAAGCCGATCTCGCGAGTGCGGAATAACAGGCAGGTATTGTGTCAGGCAACAGTTTTGGCAAGTCGTTCGTAGTCACCACCTTCGGTGAGAGTCACGGGGTCGCGCTCGGTTGCGTCGTCGATGGCTGTCCACCTGGTATGGAACTCTCCGAAGCAGACCTGCAGTTCGACCTTGACCGTCGCAGGCCTGGACGCAATCGACATACGACGCAGCGCAACGAACCCGACCAGGTCCGGATTCTGTCCGGCGTATTCGAAGGTAAGACCACCGGTACGCCGATCGGTCTCCTGATCGAAAACACCGACCAGCGTTCGAAGGACTACGGCGACATCAAGGACAAGTTCCGTCCGGGTCACGCCGACTACACCTACCAGCAAAAGTACGGTATCCGCGATTATCGCGGCGGTGGGCGTTCCTCCGCGCGGGAGACCGCGATGCGGGTTGCGGCCGGCGCGATCGCACGCAAGTACCTGAAGGTTCGCCTCGGCATCGCGATTCGCGGCTATGTCGCGCAACTCGGCCCAATCGAGCTCGAGGCACGCGACCTCTCGATTGTCGATGACAACCCGTTCTTTTGCGCGGACCCGGCACGCCTGGACGAGCTCGAGCGCTTTATGGATGACCTGCGCGAACAGGGCGACTCCATCGGCGCAAAGATCAGCGTGCTTGCGAGCAACGTGCCGCCGGGACTGGGCGAGCCGGTATTCGACAAGCTCGAGGCGGACCTTGCCCGCGGGCTGATGAGTATCAATGCTGTCAAAGGCGTCGAGATTGGCGCTGGCTTCGCCGCTGTAACGCAGCGTGGCAGCCAGCATCGGGACGAGATGTCTGCGTCCGGATTCAGCAAGAACGATGCCGGCGGCACGCTCGGCGGTATTTCGTCCGGCCAGGATATTCTCGCGAGCATCGCGCTGAAACCGACATCGAGCATCGCCGTCGCGGGCAAGACCATCGACAAGGCTGGCAAGGATACCGAGATCGTGACCCGGGGGCGCCACGACCCGTGTGTCGGTTTGCGCGCGACCCCGATAGCCGAGGCGATGGTAGCGCTCGTACTGATGGACCATTACCTGCGCAATCGAGCGCAGAATGCCGACGTAGAGTCGGATACGCCAGAACTGTAGGAGTGCCCGCGGCGCCACAGGAACACCAGGGATAACCATGAGCAAGACATACGATATTGCCGTTGCCGGTGCTACCGGCGTCGTCGGCGAAGCCATGCTGCAAATTCTCGCCGAGCGAAAATTCCCGGTCGGGAAAGTCTACGCGCTTGCCAGCGAACGATCGCTCGGCAAGACGGTCGAGTTCGGTAACCACTCGCTCGATGTGCTGGACCTCGCGACCTTTGATTTCTCGCGAGTGTCGATTGCCTTGTTCTCGGCCGGTGGCTCAGTGTCGGCGGAGTTCGCACCGCAAGCCGCGGCCGCCGGTTGTGTCGTCATCGACAACACCTCGCACTTTCGCTACGACGACGAAATCCCGCTGGTCGTACCGGAGGTCAACGCCGAAGCGATCGCCGCGTATACGGCGCGCGGCATCATCGCCAACCCCAATTGCTCGACGATCCAGATGCTGGTGGCGCTGAAACCGATCTACGATGCAGTCGGCATCGAGCGCATCAACGTCTGTACCTACCAGGCCGTGTCGGGTGCCGGGCGCAGTGCCCTCGAGGACCTGGTGCGCCAGACGGCGACGCTGTTGAACGGCAAGCCGCTCGAGTTGCCGGGTCCGGCGAAACAGATTGCGTTCAATGCAATACCGCAGATCGACGTTTTCATGGACAACCGCTATACCAAGGAAGAAATGAAGATGGTCTGGGAAACGCGGAAGATACTGGGTGATCCGGACATACTGGTGAACCCGACCGCGGTGCGGATACCTGCGTTCTACGGCCATTCCGAGGCAGTCCATATCGAGACACGCGACAAGATCACCGCCGCCGCGGTCGTCGAATTACTGGCCAATGCGCCCGGTATCGAGGTGCTCGACGGCGTCGAAATCGGCCAATATCCGACCGCGGTGACCGAAAGCTCCGGTAATGACCCGGTTTTCGTCGGCCGGATACGTGAAGACATCTCCCACCCGCGTGGAATCAATCTCTGGGTGGTGGCCGACAACATACGTAAGGGCGCGGCTCTAAATAGCGTCCAAATTGCTGAAATATTGGCAAAAAACTATCTATAAGCTATAGTTCGCAAGCAATGGGCGGGGCACCCCGCTCGTTGTAAATCAGCCCTGACTGGATGTCATACAAGGGGCTCATGGGGTTTGGAGAAATACATTATGTCGCGACGTTTTACTCGTATCTCGCTTGTACTTGCCCTTCTTCTGTCGAGCGAGGTCTGGGCCGTCGGGCTGGGGGATATCCGGCTCGGTTCGGCGCTCAATGAGCCACTTCGCGCAGAAATCGAATTGCTTTCGGCGACGCCCGAAGAGCTGAACAACCTGACGGTCGCCCTGGCTTCGGCGGAAACCTTCGCCCGTTACGGCATCGATCGGCCGTTCTACCTGCAGGGTATCCAGTTCAACGTAAGCACCGGCCCCAATGGCCCGATCGTGCAACTGAGATCGGCGGCGCCGATCACCGAACCCTTTCTGACATTCCTGGTCGAGGCGACGTGGTCCAGTGGACGACTGTTGCGCGAGTACACCGTGTTACTGGATCCACCGACGTATGCGCCGCCGGCAACCCAGCAGGCGCCTGCCGTTACGGCGCCAACCCGCACGACGCCGGCCGACAGTGGCCGCATCGAGCGGGCCCAACCGACGCCGACGCCGACGCCGACGCCGCAGCCGGCGCCACCGCAGCAGACGCCGCGCCCGGCGGCTGGACCGGCGCCGCAGCCGGCTGCGCAGCCAGCCGCGACCGCGGAGCCCGAGCCGCAGCAGCCCCGGCCGCCGGTTGACGACACGACTTACGACACCGCATACGACACGGTCGGAGGCGACGAGTTTGTCGTGCGCCGCAGCCAGACCCTGTGGAGCATCGCACGCCACCTGCGCCCCGACAGCCGCCTGACGATCAACCAGACGATGCTTGCGATTTACGAGGCCAATCCACAGGCTTTCGGCGGCAATATCAACGTGTTGCGGGCGGGCGCGACACTGCGGGTCCCGAGTGCGGACGAAGTATTCCAGATCAATCGCGGCGAAGCCCTGGCCGAGGTTCAGCGCCAGCATGCCGCGTGGGGCGGGGGTGCCGGCTACACGCCGCCGCCGACCACGACACGTCCCAGCCTGACGCTGGTGCCACCGGACGAGGAGCCGGCCGGTCAGCTCTATGACGAGTCTGTCGACGAGGCGCCGATTTCGCGTGAACAGGAAATCGAGGCGCGCATCGCCGAACTCGAGGCAGCGGACGTGCCGGACCAGCCTTCACTGATCGAGATTCGCGACAACGAACTCGCCAACTTGCGCCAGGAACTGGCCAACATCCGTGGCGAAGTCTACGAACCGCCGGTCGAGGACTCTTTCGACGAAGCATTGGCCGACGACGAGATCCTCGCCGAAGATGCGCTGGCGGACGAGGAGCCGCTCGAGGTCGAAGACACCGACATCATGGCGGACGAAGAGGAAGCAATCGAAGACGAGATCGTTGCCGAGGCTGAGGAAACGACGGTACCGACGAACATCGTACGCACCTCCAGCCGCGAACCCGGCCTGGTCGACAAGATCATATTGGCGCTCACCAGCACCTGGGCTTTCATTGTCTACGTGCTGCTCGTCGTCGCGGGACTGTTGCTCTGGTTCGTTCGCCGTGGTCGCGATGACCTGGACGACTCCGGGCCGTGGGAGAGGCTGGATCGGGACGAGGATGCGACAGGCTCGATGTCGGCGACCGAGACCATGCATGCGCCGTCGCCCGATGACGCTTTTGTCGTCGTCGAACAGGAGTCGGTCGGGCGTGGCGGAGACGACGCGACGATAGAAGCGCCGTCGCCGACCATCCGCATCGATGCGGACGATGATACCGGCAGGTTCGGCTCCCTCGAAGATACGTTCAGCAGTGAAACGGCTGTCAACCTGGACCAGACCGACCCGATGGCCGAAGCCGATTTCCACATGGCCTACGGGCTGTACGACCAGGCCGCGGATTTGATTAACGGCGCGCTGGCAAGCGATCCCGGTGACAAGGCATTGCTCGCCAAACTCTGCGAGATTTATTTCGTCTGGGGCAACCAGGACGCATTTATTGACGCGGCCGACCGGATGAAGGCAGCCGTGGGCAGCAGCGAATCTGCCGAGTGGGACAAGATCGTGATCATGGGCCAGCAGATTGCCGGCGAGCACCCGCTGTTTGCCGGCGCCGGCGTGGCCGGGGCTACGCGGGCAGTCGACCTGTCGTTCGATTCCGACGAGGAGGGCACCGGGGCGCTGGACATGGACTTTGGCACCGAGCAGACCGGCGAGTCCGACATTATCGACCTGGGTGCAGATGACACGCCGGATGAAGGCATGGATTTCCTGTTCGGCGGCAGCGGGACAGACGACAACGCCGAAACAGCGCTGGACCTCGACGTGACGGCGCAATCGCCGACGATTGAGTCGCCGGCTGACGACGCGACGGCTGCAATGCCGGGCCTTGATGCAACTGCCGAGTCGCCGACGATCGAGGAACAATTCGCGGGCATGGGCGGCACGTCTGAATTGCCGGCCATCGACGACGACTTCGGGCTGTCGACCGGCGCGGGCCATGCGTCTGACGAAACCGCAGAAATTAACCTCGACGACCTCGACCTGGACCTCGACGGCCTGGACGAAACCGAAGTGGCGTCGTTCGACGACCTGGATGAGACCGGGACAAACGAAGCATTGGACGATACCAGCATCAACCGGATGCTCGAGGATTCGGGCGCGGTCACCGGCAAGAACCTGGAATTCGATCCGGATTCGACGGGTCTCCAGGAACGACTCGATGCCTCGTCGATGGGCCTCGATGACGAATTCGACCTCGAGGATCCCGACACGACGGGGATCCGCCTGGCACCGGACGAAACCGGGCGCAGCCCGATGCTGGACGCCGAGGCCGAGATGGATGCGGACCTGCTGGATGCCACCGGCCACACGCAGGTTCTGCCGGACGATTTCGCGGTAGACACGGGTATCGACCTCGAAGAGCCACTGCCCGACGATGCCGAAACGCTGCTGGCCTCGCTCGATGACGACGATGATTTCGATTTCGCGAAGACCGAAGCCTTGCCGGCCGACGTGTTTACCGGCAACTCGAGTCTCGACGAGACCGGTGAATTGCCGGCGGTTGCCGGGACCGATGTCGATCTCGATCTCGAAGATCTCACTGCCGCATTGCAGGTCAGCGATGCGATGGGCGACACAGTCGAACAACCACGCGACGATGCGACGGTAGAACAGCCGCGCCCGTCAATGGGTGATGAGACGGCCGAAGTCCCGACGATGTCGATCGGACCGGATGACATGAGCGACGATCTGCAAGATGCGCGCACGATGACCGAGGTCGGCACCAAGCTCGACCTGGCGCGCGCCTATGTCGACATGGGTGATCCGGCTGGTGCGCGAAGCATCCTCGAAGAGGTGCTCGACGAAGGTGACGAGGCGCAGCGCCAGCAAGCTCAGCAGTTGCTCGACTCCCTGCCCAGCTAGGCGTCTCCCGGTTTGCGCATTGCGCTCGGCATCGAGTACGACGGCACGTCGTACAACGGCTGGCAGCGGCAGAAAACCGGCATCGGGGTGCAGCAACGGCTCGAGAAAGCGTTGAGCGTCGTCGCGAACGAGACGGTCGACTCCCACCACCTGGGGGTTGATGACCTGCCGGCGGCTGACCCGCAGGAGGTTCGCGGTCATCTCCGCGGCCCGTTTGCCCGCCTTGCGGATCTCCTCGACGTAGGCGCACTGGGAGTCGTCGGTGATCATCCGTGCGAGAAGCTGGCTATAGCCGTTGATCGCCGTCAGGAGGTTGTTGAAATCGTGGGCGATGCCACCGGCCAGGCGGCCGATCGCTTCCATCTTCTGCGACTGGCGGAGTTGCTCGTCGAACCGGTGCTCGTCGGCCCGCTGCTGGGTGACGTCCAGGAAGCTCTCGATGCGTCCGCCTTCGTAGGGGCCGCTGCGAATCGGCTGGCTCGAGTACTCCCACCAGCGCTTGGCGCCGCCCTTTCCCGAGGTCCGGACCGCGAGCTTCCCAAGGTAGCTGCCCTCGGCGTAGCTCGCGAGCACCGCGTCGAGAAAGAACTCCGGATCGACGAAGAGACCGCCGACACCGGTCAGGACCTCTCGCAGATCCTGCCGCAAGTGCTCGTCGCGCCCTCCCAGCAAGGCTTCCGCGGCACGGTTGGCCCACACCAGGCGAAAGCCGGGATCGGCGACCAGGATCGCCACCTCGAAGTGCTCCAGCACGTCGCAGAGGACCTGAGCGGTGACCTCGGCGGAGGGGACGGACGGATTAGAATCTTCAGACATCAGAGAACCCTCTCGGAAGCATTAGATTTCTCATTGTAGTCGACCGGTCGTCCTGCTGCTATGCTCGTCGCACGATTCAAAGCTTAGCGAGGAAGCGAGCCATGAAGCTGGGAGTGATGTCCGACAGCCACGACCACGTCCCCAACGTCCGCCGGGCGGTGGAGATCCTGAACGACCGCGGCGTCGGCCTGGTGGTCCACGCGGGCGACTTCGTGGCGCCATTCGCGGTCCTTCCCCTGGCGGACCTCGCCTGCCCGGTGGTGGCGGTCTTCGGCAACAACGACGGCGAGCGGGTGGGCCTGGCCCGGACCTTCGAGAAGATCGGCGGCGAGGTCCATCCCAACCTGGCGCCGGCCGAGATCGGCGGACGCCGCGTCGCCGCCGTCCACTACCCGGAGCTGGCGCTGCCGATCGCCCAGGGCGACGCCTACGACCTGGTCGTCTACGGTCATACGCACGAGATCGACGTCCGCGAGGGGAAGGTGACGGTCCTGAATCCCGGGGAGGTGGGTGGCTGGCTCAGCGGGCGGGCGACGGTGGCGGTCGTCGACTTGGAGACGATGAAGGTCGAGATCGTGGACCTCTGACGGCCGAACGCTTCGACGTCTTCCTGAGCTACAACCGCCGTGACCACACGCTGGCCCGCGACGTGGCGCGCGCCCTGCGTGGGCGAGGCCTGCGGGTCTGGCTCGACGAGTGGGAGCTCGTCCCCGGGCGGCCCTGGTGGCGCCGCCTACCGTGACTGGGCGAAGCAGCAGCACCGCGGCCTGAGCCTGGTGGGGGTCGGCGGCGGCGAGGTCCAACTCCGGTTGGAGGAGGCTCGACGCGCGGGCGTTCTGCTCCTGGTTGGCGGAGGCGTCGGGGTTGGCGGTGAGGCTGCCCACGGACCTTCGGTGGAGCGGGATCAGGCCTTACAATCTCGACGACACCATGTGGCGCCAGGAGCTCGAAGAGATGGACAGGGAAGACGGATTCGACCCACACGGCGTCGCTGGCGGTGAGTAACACGCCGCACGTCCAGCCGGTTAGACCCCGGACTACGAAGGCTACGCGCCTCGGGATCAACTCCCCTGAAGGGGACTGATCCTGCACCGAGTCCGAGGTCGACCGACGGATGACGGCACGCGCACAGCTTTCGATCTCCTGAGCGACGGCTCGTGGCATGTCGCACGGCGTCATCTCGGAACCTGGCGCGGGATCAGACTCCTTCAGGAGTCTTCCCCTTGTTGCGCGAGTAGCGCAGGAAGAAATTGATCATGAAGTGGGTGAGTCTTTCGTGCTTCTATCTTAATGGAGATGACTTCCAAATCGGGCCGCCCGCATCGGTGAGCGAGGGATAGGCTGCACGACATGAACAGCCACCTCAGCCGCGCCT
>Ga0210081_1000175_pt1 | contig 9707 bp, 7 predicted proteins | sample White_ThreeSqA_D_FD_185589 | JGI IMG/M metagenome (GOLD analysis project Ga0210081, IMG submission 185589) | Wetland microbial communities from the San Francisco Bay, California, USA, that impact long-term carbon sequestration -... | ecosystem: Environmental > Aquatic > Marine > Wetlands ...
AAACAAGGACACTAACTTTAGTTTTAAGACCGTTGCGGGTTCGTTGAGAAGCTATTTGGCTGTTTCATCTGATTTCTTTGAACCAAAAAGGGATAATATGGTAGCTGTATCCAATCAAAATATAAAAGGCACAATTTTTCAAAATGACCAAGGCGAATTTCAAGATATTGATTACCTAATAATAACGCCAAATAATTTAGTTTCCCAAGCCGATCGATTAGCCCAAATTAATAAGGATCAGTATCAGTTAAATGTGAAAGTTGTGACGTTGAATGAATTGTATAATGAATTTAGTTCTGGAAATCAAGATATAAGTGCCATTAGAAATTTGACAAGATACGTTTACAATAACGCGAGTGTTCTCGAAAAAAGGCTTAAATATTTATGTTTGTTTGGTGATGCTTCGTTTGATTATAAAGATAGAATACAAAATAACACCAACATAGTTCCTTCTTGGCTTTCCACTGAAAGCTTCAATTTGACCAGTTCGTTTATATCAGATGATTATTATGGAATGCTGGATGATAATGAAGGAGGCATGCTTACAAGTGATCGATTGGACATTGCAATTGGAAGAATGCTTGTTGAAACGCCACAACGCGCCAAGGAGATGGTGGATAAAATAGATCTGTATTATCAGAGAGGGTCTTATGGTAGCTGGCGAAATAATGTAATTGTGATCTCTGATGATGTGGATGAAGCTTGGGAAAAAGTGCTTGAGAACACAACAGATCAAATTGGGATTGCAATCACCCAAGAAAAACCTTTTATAAATGTGGTTAAAATTCATTCAGATGCTTACCAACAAGAATCTTCAGCAAGTGGCGCAAGATATCCTCAAGTTAATAAGGCTATCAAAGATGGTATTGAAGTAGGTGCTTTGGTAGTTAATTATTTTGGTCATGGAGGTGAAGATGGCTTTGCAAAGGAGCGCATATTTGATAAAAATGATTCTCAAGAAATTAGAAATTTATGCAAATTCAACTGTTTTGTAACCGTAACTTGTGAATATACCAAATTCGATGATCCTACCAGACCTACCGGTGGAGAATATACCTATTGGAATACCAAAGGAGGCTCAATAGGTTTGATCACCACAACGCGCCAGATCTTTGTGACTACAGGAGTTTCGGTAAATCTTGTTTTGGAAAAATACCTTTTTGGTTTTGACACCAATGATTATCCATCAATGGCAGAAGCTTTACGATTAACAAAAAATGACAATTCCATTTCAGGAATTTCGCAAAAAAGATTAGTATTTTTTATTGGGGATCCAGCCATGAAATTGGCTTTTCCGAAACCGGAAATTAAACTAACCAAGGTAAATGATATGTCCATTGACCAAACTATAGATGTTTTGGAGGCGTTGGGTCATGTAAAAATGTCGGGTGAAGTTGTGGACGAAGCAGGAAATTTAATTTCCAATTACAACGGGATTTTAACCGCCACGGTTTTTGATAAGAATATTGATAGACAAACTTTGGCTAATGACGGAGTTCGAGAAAATGGGCAACTGATTAAATTGGATTTTGAAACACTGGGAGAAGTCATTTTTAAAGGTCAAGCAACTGTAAAAAATGGTCTATTTGAGTTTAGTTTTGTGGTTCCAAGAGATATAGGAATTCCTGTAGGAAATGGAAAAGTGAGTTTTTATGCCAATAGCGACACCCCTTTACAAGACCAAGCTGGAGCCAGTTTTGCTATTCAGGTTGGTGGAATTAATGAAAATGCAGCAGAAGATAACACCGGTCCAATTATTAGTCTATATATGAATGATGAAAATTTTGTTTCCGGAGGAATAACGAACGAAGAACCTACATTATTGGCCAAACTGCAAGATGAAAACGGTATTAATACGGCAAGTGGTATTGGACACGATATTGTTGCAATATTGGACGGTGACGAAACCAATCCTTTTATCCTGAATGACTATTATCAAGCAAACCCCGACGACTATCAAAACGGTAAAGTAACCTATCCGTTTAGAGATTTGGAGCCAGGTTTACACACCCTAACATTAAAAGCTTGGGACGTTTATAATAATTCCTCAATCACTGAAATACAATTTGTTGTTTATGATAAGGATGAGGAATTGGTGATAAATAACGTTTTGAATTATCCAAATCCCTTTATAGATTATACCGAATTTTGGTTTAATCACAATAGTTCTGATGTTTTGGACGTTTCTATACAGATATTTACCGTATCGGGTAAATTGGTAAGGACATTAAATGGTCAAACCTCGGGTGGAGGTAAAACAACTAGTTCACTTTCAAAAGACATTATATGGGATGGAAGAGATGATTTTGGGGATAAAATTGGTAAGGGAGTTTATATTTATAAACTGAAAGTGAGATCCAATCAATTGAATAAACAGGTAGAAAAAATCCAAAAACTTGTAATACTATAATAAAAATTTATATTTGCTTAATACATTAAATCGTTAGCGATTTAATTCAACAATTCAAACACATGAGAACATACTTTTTAACGCTTATCACACTTACATTATATACTTATTCTTATGCCCAGACACCAACTGTTGTACTTCCGCAGCAGGATTCAAGAGTAATAACAACTGCTGTTCCTTTTTTATTGATTGCTTCTGACGCTAGAGCCGCAGGTATGGGAGATATTGGCGTTGCTACTTCAGCGGATGCTTATTCACAACATTGGAATCCTTCAAAATATGCATTTATAGAGTCAAAATCGGGTATTGGTATCAGTTATACACCTTACTTGAGCAAATTAGTAAATGATATATTTTTGGGTAATATAACTTATTTTAATAGGTTGGATGAACGAAGTGCATTCGCCGCAAGCTTTAAATATTTTAGTTTGGGTGAAATAGAAATCGTTCAGGACGAATTTTCACAAGCCTTAATTGAAAAACCAAACGAGCTTACCATAGACGCCTCCTACTCATTAAGGTTAGCAGATCAATTTTCAATGGCGGTAGCTTTGCGCTATTTGCGTTCAGATTTAAGGATTCAAGCCGTTGATGCCAATGCAAGTCCTGCCAGTTCTTTTGGAGTTGATGTGGCTGGATATTATCAGAGTGAAGAAGAAGCTTTTAGCGATTTTAACGGACGTTGGAGAGGTGGATTTGCCATTCAAAACATAGGGCCTAAAATAAAATATGATGATGCCGGGAGGGAAAATTTTATTCCTACAACGTTAAGATTAGGTGGTGGATTTGATTTTATATTTGACCAGTATAATAAATTGAGTGTGAATGCCGAGTTCACCAAACTTTTAGTGCCAACACCTCCAATTTTAGGAGATGAATATGAGTATGAAGACAGAAACGGAAATGGTGTGTACGATCCAGAAAATGGTAATGATGTTACTGATACAGATGTTAGGGGTGCTAAAGTGCAGAGTGACGTCATTATTAAAGGAAAATCACAGGATGTAGGATTTATTAAAGGTATGTTTCAATCATTTGGTGATGCTCCAGGTGGATTTAGTGAAGAACTAAAAGAAATTACATGGGCCATCGGTACGGAATATCAATATGAGGATTCATTTGCTATGAGATTGGGCTACTTTCATGAAAGCGATATTAAAGGAGCAAGAAAGTTTTTTGCGCTTGGGGCAGGTTTTAAATATACAACCATAAATATAGACTTATCGTATTTGTTTTCTGCTTCTAAGGTTCAAAGTCCGTTGGAAAACACTCTACGGTTCTCTTTGATATTTAATTTTGGCGATAAAACATATCAGGAATATTAACAGAATTTAATTAATAGCATTTTGAAACTATTGTTTTAGCTTTAAACAATAGTTTTTTTGTCTACAATAGTTTCGTATTTTAGTAGTAAGAAAGCATATATGAAGGAAGTAAAAATAGAGTCCACCTTTACGGTTTTTGACCATATTGACGAATTACCAAAAGATGCTGCTACTTTAATGCATGAAGCCATTACTGCACGTAAAAAAGCTTATGCCCCGTATTCAAAATTTAGTGTTGGAGCCGCCATTTTGTTGGACAACGGAAAGACCATAACAGGAAATAATCAGGAAAATGCATCTTATCCATCTGGATTGTGTGCAGAACGAACTGCCATATATTATACAGGCGCACAATATCCAGATGCCAAAATTCTTAAAATGGCTATTACAGCAGGCTCCAAGACTAATCAAACAATTGCTCCTATTCCTCCTTGTGGGGCTTGCAGGCAAGCCATTGCAGAATATGAGGTCAAGCAAGATGCTCCAATGGAGATTTATTTTATGGGAGAAACAGGTAAAGTGGTAAAATCGAATTCATTGGCAAATCTTTTGCCATTAGCTTTTGATAAATCGTTTCTATAACGATATAGTTCATATAAAAACTACAATCCCCACAATTTTACAATTTTCAACCTTTTTTATTATTAAGTAAAGTGTTACTTTTGTTATTCGTTTTTAAATTAACGTAACCAATGCAAAAAATAACGAAAGAGGTTTACCTTAAATGGTATGAAGACATGTCATTCTGGAGAAAGTTTGAAGACAAACTTGCTGCAGTTTATATCCAACAAAAAGTAAGAGGATTTCTTCACTTGTATAATGGTCAGGAAGCCGTATTGGCTGGAGCACTTCATGCAATGGATTTGACAAAGGATAAAATGATAACCGCTTATCGTAATCACGTTCAACCTATTGGGATGGGAGTAGATCCCAGACGAGTCATGGCTGAATTATATGGTAAAGCAACAGGAACTTCACATGGTTTAGGTGGTTCCATGCATATATTTTCCAAAGAACATCGTTTTTACGGTGGTCACGGCATTGTTGGCGGACAAATACCTTTGGGCGCGGGGATTGCTTTTGGTGATAAATACCATGGTAGTGATGCCGTAACCTTATGCTGTTTTGGTGATGGAGCTGCACGACAAGGGTCGCTTCATGAAACTTTTAACTTGGCAATGCTCTGGAAATTGCCTGTGGTTTTTGTTTGTGAAAATAACGGTTATGCCATGGGAACTTCTGTACAGCGTACAGCAAGCCATACAGATATTTGGAAACTTGGTTTGGGTTATGAAATGCCTTCTGGACCAGTTGATGGCATGAACCCCGTAAAAGTGGCCGAAGCCTTTGATGAAGCCATTCAACGCGGTAGACGAGGAGAAGGCCCTACATTTTTAGAATTGAAAACCTATCGCTACAGAGGCCATTCTATGAGTGATGCCCAACATTACAGAACTAAGGAAGAAGTAGAAGAATACAAAAAAATAGATCCGATTACACAGGTAAAGGATGTAATTCTTGAAAAGAAATATGCTACAGAAGCAGATTTGAAAGTTATTGATAAGCGCGTAAAAGATTTGGTAGATGAATGCGAAAAATTTGCTGAAGAATCACCATATCCTGAAGCAAGTGTAATGTATGATGCTGTTTATGAACAAAAAGATTATCCATTTATTCAACATAAACTATAAGATATGGCAGAAATAATAAATATGCCACGTTTGAGTGATACCATGGAAGAAGGCACGGTCGCTTCTTGGTTGAAAAAAGTTGGTGATAAAGTAAGTGAAGGAGATATCCTAGCCGAAATAGAGACTGACAAAGCTACTATGGAATTTGAATCTTTCCATGAAGGAACTTTGCTTTATATTGGCGTTAAGGAAGGAGAAACTACTAAAGTTGACGAGCTATTGGCTATTATAGGTGATAAGGATGAAGACATTTCTGGACTTTTAAAAGGTAAAAGTTCCGAATCAAAAGAAAAAGAACAAGAGACGGTACCTGAAACAAAATCTGAAACCCCTGGCGCTTCGGGATCAACTGAATTGCCAGAAGGGGTAACTGTTGTTACTATGCCGCGATTGAGTGATACCATGGAAGAAGGTACAGTAGCCACATGGTTGAAAAAAGTTGGGGATGATGTAAAAGAAGGAGATATCCTGGCAGAAATTGAAACGGATAAGGCTACAATGGAATTTGAATCGTTTCAATCAGGCAATTTATTATATATAGGATTACAAGAAGGAGAAACAGCTAAAGTCGACTCTCTATTGGCGATTATTGGTCCAAAAGGAACCGATGTTTCCAATGTTGCCAAAAACTTTTCCGCTGGTTCAGGTTCCACCAGCAATAAAGAAACGCTAAAACCAGAGCCTGCCATAGTTGAGATTTCTAAAGCTGAAACGCCTACTGCAGCAAGTGATAATCAAAAATCTCAAAATGTTGCATCTTCCTCTCCAAATGGAAGAGTATTTGTTTCACCTTTGGCCAAAAAAATGGCTGATGAAAAGGGCATTAATTTATCACAAGTTACTGGTACAGGTGAAAATGGACGTATTGTAAAACGAGATATTGAAAACTTTACGCCATCTGCAGCTTCTGGAGTTTCAGTTGGTAAGTTTGTGCCTACTGGACAGGAAGATTTTGATGAGAAACCAAATTCTCAAATGCGTAAAGTGATTGCCAAACGTTTGGCAGAATCTAAATTTACGGCACCTCACTATTATTTGAATGTGGAGTTTGATATGACCAATGCTATAGCATTCCGTGAACAGTATAATTCCATACCCGACACTAAAATTTCATTTAATGATATGGTTGTTAAGGCCTGTGCTTTAGCTTTAAAACAACATCCTCAAGTAAACTCACAATGGTTTGCGGATAAAATGAGATTGAACAATCATGTGCATATTGGTGTAGCTGTAGCAGTTGAAGATGGATTGGTTGTGCCTGTAGTAAGATTTGCAAATGAACAGAGTTTACCTCAAATTGGAGCAGCGGTTAAGGATTTTGCGGGAAGGGCAAGAACAAAAAAATTGACACCTCAAGAAATGGAAGGTAGTACATTTACGGTTTCTAATTTAGGTATGTTTGGAATTGAAAGCTTTACATCCATCATCAATCAGCCTAATTCGGCAATTTTGTCTGTTGGAGCCATTATTGAAAAACCGGTGGTTAAAAATGGTCAAATTGTAGTTGGCAATACAATGAAATTAAGTTTGGCGTGTGATCACAGAACGGTTGATGGTGCCACTGGGGCTTTATTTCTTCAAACTTTAAAAGGATATATTGAAAATCCTGTAACGATGTTAGTTTAAAAAGTTTTAAGATTTTAAAGAATTTAAATTCTACTTTTTAAGTTGAAAAATATTAAAAAACCCATCACGAAAGTGATGGGTTTAAATTTGAATAATAATTCTTATTCCTTTTTTGTAATAGGTTCTGCATTAAAGGGTTCTATCATTGCAATAAATAAAACACATTGTCCGCTGTTCAAACATTTTGCTCGATGTGGCTTACTAGCCGGTCCATAAGCATAGGTGCCAGCTTTCAATATTTGTGGATTTTCACCTTCATATTGGACTTCTAATTCACCTGAAATAAGAACCATCCGTTCGGCTGAATTATGTGTGTGTGTAATAATTTCTGTATTAGGTTCGACTTTAAAGAAAAAATCTAAATTTGGTTTTGAGATATCACCATGTAAAATAGTAAAAGAGCAACCAGGAAAAAAGTCCGGCGCAGGATTCCATATAATATCAGGATCATTGATAGTTTTGGAAATGGACATTTCAGCCGTTTCCATCCCATTAGTTTGTGCCTGTAGGTTAAACACAAATAGAAATGACAGACAATACATGATTTGGGATAAGTTAATTTTGATTTGTTTCATAAAATTATTGTAATGGTTAATAATTTTTAGAAGATACAAAAAAAAAATCCATTGCCTAGGTAATGGATTTCATGATTGTTTTTAGACAAATCAATTTTTTTGTGCCGTTGCAGGGCTGATAATAGTTTTTACTTCAGAAACAGAATTTGCTGGAAATCCACCTTTTTTGGCATGTTCTTTTACCAATTCTTCATTTTTAGCCAGGTACACACAATAAATTTTATCTCCAGTTACATAACTATGCAACCATTTAATATTATCGTCTCCCATTTCGCTCAATACGCCACATGAGGTTTGTGAAATGGCCTGTAATTCTTCACCCGTTAATTTTCCAGCTCCGGGAATTTCGCGTTCGATAACATACATGTGTTCGTTGGGGGTTTTTAGTTCATTTTTTAAACCTTTTACTACTGCTTTTTCTTGTCCCATAACGTTAAAAGTGGTTGTGGCAATTGCCATGATTAATACTAGTTTTAGAATTTTCATAATGATTAAATTTTGGTTATACTCATAATTGTTGATCTAAATTACTTACCATTAATCATTTAAATATCTACATATAATCCAAAAAATAACAAATTTGAACCATTTTTGAAATTTAAATCAAATTAACACTAAAATACGTGCTGTTGGATATATTTGGAAGGAAGAATCTTAAACTTGTTTTTAAAACATTCAGAAAAATAGGCCAAACTGTTAAAGCCTGTTTCAAATGCTATTTCCGAAATATTGCCGCGTTGCTCATGTAATAACTTCAGGCTTCTATGCAAGCGATAATCCCTTAAAAAGGTATTGGGTGATTTATTGGTTAGGGCTTTCAGTTTTCTATAAAATTGTGATTTGCTATATCCCAAAGCTTTACCAAAACTCAACACGTCCAATTCAGGATTACTCCAAACTTTTTCTACATAGTCCATTAAATGTGTTAAAAATTGTTGTTCATCAAAGGTTAAGGTATAGATCTGTTCTTTGTCAATAAAAGCATTCCTGTTTTCGCTTTCATATAAGGTTTTAATTTCAGGCGAAATAACCACCTCATGTTTAACAATTTCACACATTCTATTGGCCAAGGTAATGGTTTCTTCAAAGAGGGCCTTTTTGGAGGTTACTGGAGCACCGGCATCAATTCCGATTTTTAAGATGCGATTTTGAACTTCGAACTTTGGCGTGATATATTTAAAATTGGATTGGACTTTAAGTGCACAAAATATAGCATTGGTCACCGATTTGAACGATACTAAATACGAATTGTTGTCTTGCTTAACAATACTCCCTTCAAATTGGTTAATAGTTTTGGTTACGCTATTATGAAATTTTTGAGTAAAAATACTGAACTGGTTGGCCTCAATCCTATTTAAATAATTACTGGTTTCAATGACCATTATGACCCTAAAAGCTGGATCCTTAATAATATTTAATTCTGTGTCTTCTAATTTTTCGGGATCTGTAATTCTTCCTAAAAATGAGCTCACCACATTGGGATCAACTTCAATAATGCTATTGGGTACGTCACCATGAGCTTGCCTATGCATGTCCTCAATAGCTTTTTTGTTAGGAGCTTCAATAAGGCAAAACACATGTTTTCTTTCATCATCAAACCAATAGGTAAATCCACGACAACTAAATTCGCGTTCAATTTTCAAATCTTCCTGATGTATTTCAGCCAAAGTTTCTGCAGTAGTGCCTTCAGAAACTTCATGACGATCCATATAAATTGGCATACCTAAATATTTTTATCCAAGTTAATAATTTTAATTCACTATGTTAAAGAGTATGATGTTTTTTTTGACATACTAGTTTGATAGCTTATTCAAAAAGTACCATTAATAAAATGGGAACACTTGGTTTTTTTTATCTTTAATCCCAAAATATTAGAGACTATGCATAAAAATGTAATCATTACCGGAACAAGTCGTGGAATAGGACATGAATTGGTAAAGTTATTTGCTAAAGCGGGCCACAACGTTTTATCTCTTACTAGAAATAAGAGGCCGGTTGATGATTTGCATTTGGAAAATATCAGCTCATTTGCCTTTGATCTATCCAAACCTGAAGATTTTAAATGGGTTGAAGATTATAC
>Ga0210081_1000178_pt1 | contig 9520 bp, 9 predicted proteins | sample White_ThreeSqA_D_FD_185589 | JGI IMG/M metagenome (GOLD analysis project Ga0210081, IMG submission 185589) | Wetland microbial communities from the San Francisco Bay, California, USA, that impact long-term carbon sequestration -... | ecosystem: Environmental > Aquatic > Marine > Wetlands ...
GAAGGCCTCATCAAAGTTACACAAAATGAAAAGTACAGTGACTATTGGACCACTGATGATGGTAGAATCTTTGAAAAGAACAGCTTTGGTTCATTTAAGCAAATCAACTTTGAGTTCAAGAGATTCCAAGACTCTGGAGAAGCAAAGACTAGATTACATTCAGGTTTTGCTGGATTAGTCCAGTCAGAGGCACAAAGAGCAACCAACATCTTTGATGCTGAATCTCTCACTTCAGAATTACCTGCCAGTTTCTCTTATGATGTCTCAACTAGCGAGAGGATAACTGACAAGGTAATCCAAGAAATGATAATTCAAGAACACATTGCACAAAAGAAGATTCAAGAACTATATGAAAAACAGACTAGGTGGAACTAGTCTTATTATTTTTTATTTTTAACATAGTTTTTTACACCCAAAACTTTCTTCAAAACTATTGGTAAAATCAATTAACTTTGTAGTTCTTGGAAAACAAGACATTGCAGCAGAATTTGGAAAAAAAGGCACAGTTACTGATATTTCCTTATATGACAGAAAAGAATCTGACATTATCAAGACATGGGTTACTCCTAGTGGATTTCCTGAAAAAATCCAACCTCTCTTACAATCAATCAATTTGGCAGAATTTGTGATATTTTTTGTGGATAAATTGGATAAATTTACCGGAGAGCAAATCATAGCCCTTGACTCGTTAAAAAAAGAAAAAGGAATCATCACTCACTCTTTTGAGGTTGATGACACAAAACTGGATTCTATGATAAAAGGTACCGTTCTTGAAAAATACATCAAAGTATCTCCTGAAAAAATCAAAGAGGAGATGGACAAAATTCAACCTGACATAAAAGAAGGACCTTCTGAAATGGTAGTTGATCATTGTTTTGATGTAAAAGGAGTTGGAACCGTAATTTTGGGAAAGGTTACTGCAGGAAAAATAAAACAATATGACAATCTCAAACTATATCCACCAAAATTAGATGTTTTGATAAAATCCATTCAAATGCATGATGATCCTGTTGATGAATCAATTTGTCCTGCAAGAGTGGGGCTTGCCGTTAAAGGAGTAAAACCTGATGAAGTAGGACGAGGTGATATTATCTCACAAGAAAATGCTGTGCTTGTAACTTCTGAAATTGAACTGGATTTTACAAAAAGTCCATTTTACAAAAGTGATATTGCAGAAGGCCAAATGTGTCTTGTAAGTGTAGGTTTACAAATAAAAGCGGCAAAGTTTTCATCACTCACTCCATTAAAATTAAATTTTGAAAAACCCATAACATACCATAAGGGAGACATTGCAGTAATTCTAAAACCCGAATCCACTACCATAAGAATTTTGGGTAGTGGGACAATAAAATAGACTGATTTAATAAAATCAAAAACATCTATCTGATATGCGTGGATTAATGATGGGACGGTTTCAACCTTTTCATTTAGGGCATCTTGGTTTAGTAAAACAAATTCTAAAGGATTGCGACGAGATAATTATTCTAGTTACTAGTGCACAGTTTAATTATTTAGAAAAGGATCCGTTTACCGCAGGGGAGCGAATAGAGATGATTCATAATTCTCTAAAGGAATCTGATGTGGATTTGAACAAATGTATTATCCTTACATTAGAGAATCAATTCAACATTGCTATTTGGTCTTCATATCTAAAATCCATGCTTCCTAAGTTTGACATGGTATATAGTGGAAACGACTATGTGAAAATGCTCTTGAAGGATTCTGGAATAGAAGTTACAAAACCTGTGTTTATGGATAGGACATTATACAATGCAACAAAAATACGTTCTATGATTATCTCTGGAGATGATTGGGAAAAATTGGTCCCACATGCAGTTTCTAGTTTTATCAAAAAAATTAATGGTAAAAATAGACTTTCTATAATTAATCAATCTGACACCAAACCCACTGAACACTAATGAAACCTCTACGTGCCTGTCCAATTTGTCCAAAATGTGGCTCAAAAAAATTCATCAGAATTTCTGGAGATTCTGTTAGAGTCAAATGTCGTGAATGTGAAAACATTATTTCAATTTAATTTTGGGTTGTGTTCTGTACTGTTGATTAATATTTGCAATATTTTCCATAGTGGCTATGGCAAAAACATGGAAAGATAATGAGATTAGTTTGGATCCTCTAAAAGATCAAACTGTCGCAGTTATTGGATATGGTATTCAGGGTGATGCGCAAGCCAACAACATGAAAGATTCAGGTCTTAATGTTATTGTGGGTCTCAAAGAAGGTGGAAAAAGCTGGACTAAGGCCAAAAATGATGGTCACCAAGTAATGTCTGTATCTGACGCATGCAAAAAAGCCGACATTATTCATGTATTGATTCCAGACATGATCCAATCCCAAGTTTACAAGGATGAGATTGGACCAAATTTGTCTGAAGGAAAAGCCTTGTCCTTTTCTCACGCTGCAGCAATTCATTGGAAATGGATTACGGCACCAGACAATGTGGACATAATCATGATTGCCCCAAAAGGTCCAGGCTCTAAAGTTAGAGAAACATACCTTGAAAATTTTGGAACTCCCGCAATTGTTGCAGTCCATAAAGACCATACTGGAAAAGCATGGAACAGGACACTAGGAATTGCAAAAGCAATTGGAAGTGCAAGAGCAGGATTAATCCAAACAACTTTCAAAGAAGAGGTTGAAACGGATTGGTTTGGAGAACAGGCTGATCTTTGTGGTGGTTCTGCATCAATGGTAAAGGCCGCATTTGAAACATTAGTTGAGGCTGGTTATCAACCTGAAATTGCATACTTTGAGGTTCTACATGAACTAAAGTTAATCGTAGATATGATTCAAAGGTATGGCATTAATGGAATGTGGCGACGTGTAAGTGAAACTGCCAGATATGGCGGACTCACTCGTGGCCCAATGGTGATGACTGATGAAACAAAACAGAACATGAAAAAAGTTCTAACAATGATTCAAGACGGAACATTTAACAACGAATGGATATCAGAATACCAAAAAAATGGCCAAGAATCTTTTGCAAAATACATGAAAGAAACAGAAGGACATCAAATAGAAAAGGTCGGAAAAGAGATGCGAAAAATGATGTGGCCTGATTCCACAGAATAATTTTTTCTTTAAATTTTTCTTAGCTTTGAAACACCTAATGTAATGTGGTCAATTATTGTTTGTAGTGGTGTTCCAGGACCAAAAACATGATCCACTCCTGCTTTGACAAGTGCATTATGATCAATTTCTGGGATTACCCCTCCGCCAACTACTAAGACATCATTGATTCCTTTCTTTTTCAATGCTTTTACAACTCTGGGAAATAATGTTCCATGTGCTCCGTTCAAAAGACTCATTGCTATTGCATCAACGTCCTCATCCTCTGCAATCTGGGCTACACGTTCAGGTGTTGCAAACAAACCTGAATAAATCACTTCCATTCCTGCATCTCTGAATGCTCTGCATAATACCAACGCCCCCCTGTCGTGACCATCCAACCCTAGCTTTGCCACTAAGATCTTTATGCTTCGAGATGCTGTTTTTTGTTTCATTTTTGTTCTCGTTATTTACTATATTTTGATGGGTTTATTTGATTTTCTTTTATTCTCAGGAATGTAATATTCTATTGATGGATATTTTTCATCTTCACATTACAATTCCAATTTTTAAGACATTGATGGATTCAAGGCATGCTTAAGTTCTCAAAAAATCAGATTGATTAGAGGCGTTGGCATTTGGATAAAGAATGGCTCAGAGTAAAGAGTGGTCGAAGTAAAGGCTGCAAAGACTGTATTAATCATAAATGTCTTCCAAAAAGCTGCAAATGCGACTGTCACAAGTAAATTGATTTTGATCTCAAGATCTGGATTTTTATGGTAAATCTACTTAAAGCCTATCCGAATTACTTTTTTTGTGGAAATTATTCCAATTAACTATGCTCTTAGTTTTGAGCCAGATCTTCAAAAATTCATTTTTGAAGGAAAGGAATCTATCGAAATTAATTGCAAAAAACCAACCAAGATTATAACACTAAATTGTGCTGAAATTAAAATTCATTCGTGCTACATCACCCATAAAAATCAAAAAATACTTTGTACTACAAAGACTGATGAGAAAAAAGAAGAACTAACTATTATTTTGGCAAAAAAAGTGCATGGGCAGGCTTTTGTCCATATTGAATTTCAAGGGATACTAAATGACAGGCTATTGGGATTTTATCGGAGCCAATACAAACAAAATGGAAAAACCAAATTTCTTGCAACCACTCAGTTTGAAGCTGCTGATGCTCGAAGAGCATTTCCCTGTTGGGATGAACCTGAGGCAAAGGCAACATTTGAGATTTCATTAATTACAGACAATAAATTCAGCGCGATTTCAAACATGCCGGTAAAATCAATAACAAAGCTTGGAAAGAAAAAACTACACAAATTTGGGAAAACCCCCATCATGTCCACATATCTGATTTATCTTGGGGTTGGGGAATTTGAATATCTCTTAGGGAGAATTGGAAAAACACAAATCCGTGTAGTGACCACAAAGGGAAATAAATCCAAGGGCAAGTTTGCACTAGATCTTGGAAAAAAACTGCTTGTTTCCTATGAAAAATATTTTGGAATAAAATACCCATTACCTAAACTTGATTTGATTGCAATTCCTGACTTTGCTGCAGGGGCAATGGAAAATTGGGGAGCAATTACTTTTAGGGAAACAATTCTACTTTATGATCCAAATACTTCGTCTACAAAAACCAAACAATTCATTGCTGAGGTAATCTCTCATGAAATAGCCCATCAATGGTTTGGTAATCTTGTAACTATGAAGTGGTGGAATGATCTTTGGCTAAACGAAAGTTTTGCAACTTTTATGGCAACAAAGTTTGTCGATAAATTCTATCCTGAATGGGACTTGTGGAATCAGTTTGTAGAGGATGCAATGAATATCGCAATGGGGCTGGATTCTCTTAAAACAACACATCCTATTGATGTTAAGGTAAATTCACCTGCGGAAATACGAGAAATTTTTGATGCAATATCATATGATAAAGGAGGTTGTATTTTGAGAATGCTTGAAGATTATGTGGGCGAACCTAACTTCAGACAGGGACTAAAAGACTATCTTTCATCATTCAAATACAAAAATGCCCAAGGACAGGATCTGTGGAATGCAATAGGAAAAGCATCAAAAATGCCTGTCAGTCTAATGGTAAATAGTTGGCTTAAACAACCAGGATTTCCTTTAGTTGATATCCAACAAAAAGGAAACAGTTTGCAAATCAGCCAAAAAAGATATCTTCTTGAACCAAATAAAAAATCATCCGCAGGAAAGTGGATAATTCCACTATCTATAGGAGCTGGTGGAGAAACTATTAGCAAACTATTTTCAAATAAATCCACAACAGTAAAAATTCCCAACTCCATTGGTTTTGTTGCAAATTATGGAAGAAAGGGATTCTATCGAGTAAAATACGATGAGGGAATACTGCTTGACTTGAAGATGCTTGTTGATCAAAAACAACTCCCTCCAATTGATAGGTGGGCAATCCAAAATGACTTGTACTCATTATGTGTGTCGGGAAATGAAAATGTTAGAAACTATCTTGATTTTTCAGATGCATATTATACCGAAGACAGTTATCTTGCTTCCGTCAATGTTGCAAATAATCTCTCTTCTATTTACTTCCGAGCATTTGGTGAAAAATTTTCAGAAGAGATTAAAGAATATGCAATAAATTACTTGAGAAAAATTCTCTCTGAATTGGGATGGGATGCTAGGAAATCCGATAAACACACAGATGCCCTACTTCGCTCATTTGCAATTTCTACTCTTGGAAGAATGGATGATGAAGAGGTCTCACAAGAGGCTAAAAAAAGATATGCTAAATTCCTCAAAAATCCAAAGTCTCTGTATCCTGACTTGGTTGAACCAATTTGTTCAATTGCTGCATGGAATGGCAACTCTAAAACCTACAACGAACTTGTTGGACTTTATAAAAAGGCAAAGACTATGGAAGAAAAATTAAGATTCTTGGGGGCGATGTGCGGATTTAAAGATCCTAAATTACTTCAAAAATCACTTGATTTTTCTCAAACTCCTGATGTTCGTTCTCAGAATATGCAGCTTCCAATAATGAAGGTGGCTGCAAACCCATATGGTAAAAAGATCTTATGGCCATGGTTGAAGAAAAACTGGAAAAAACTCAACAAAAAAGTAGGTCATGGAAATCCTTTGTTTAATAGAATAGTTGCAAGCATTTCCTCTGTTGCCGATGATTCAATGGAAAAAGAAATCGTGAAATTTTTCAAAAACAACCCTACTCCTGGAACAGAGAGAACCCAGGCGCAAACTCTTGAAAGAATCCGGATAAACTCAAAATTCCTCAGAAACATGAGAAAAGAATTCCAAAATGGCTAAAAAATTAGGTGCTCCAATTGCTCTTGGTGTGATCACCATTCTAGCAATTTTGCTGATTACTGGAAATAACAATGACAACGAAATTTTAGAATCTACTTTTACAATTGATGCGGTATATTTTGAAAGTCAAAATGCCAATTTAGATGACGGTTATATTCAGATTACATTTAAGGACAATACTTCCAAAACAAAGGCAATTGTTTTGGAGGTCTTAGGAATGGAAGAATCTTTTCAAAAAACATATCTGGACTCTTCAGAATTTGTTGAGATCATACCGTTCCCAACTCCACCAAAGTATGGGTGGGCAATTCATCCTATAACCTTGTTAATTGATCATGAAGATCTTGGAAAAGTGTCTCTAAAGACTGAAATTCGCCCTCTTGGTGAATCTCCTGCTCCAATAATTTACGGTCATCCGTAATTCACGCAAGATTTTATTGCAACCTCAAAAAATGACTCTTAATGGATTTACTTTCTGATTTAAAAAAAGGCAAACGAGGAGCAATAGCCAAGGCAATCACAATAGTTGAAAACAACCAACCGGAAGCAAAAAAACTCCTAAAAACAATTTTCAAAGACACTGGCAAATCCATAGTGATAGGAATAACTGGTCCTGCAGGTGCTGGTAAAAGTTCTCTGATTAACAAGACTTCTGTGGCAATGAAAAAACTCCATACAAAACCTGCAGTTTTAGCGGTGGATCCAACAAGTCATGTGACTGGGGGAGCAATCCTGGGTGACAGGGTTCGTATGAGTGAATCTACTGACTCGGGAACTTACATACGAAGCATTGCTTCTCGGGGAGCAACTGGAGCTGTCTCACGTTCACTTCGAAACAGCATTCGAATATTGGAATATGCTGGATTCAATCCAATTATTATTGAAAGTGTGGGTGCTGGTCAAACTGAAGTTGAAATTTCTAATATTGCCGATATCACAGTAGTTGTATTCAATCCAAACACAGGGGATAGCATTCAGACTATAAAGGCAGGTCTTACTGAAATCGGAGATATTTATCTGGTAAATAAAAGTGATTTAGATGGAACGAACCAGCTGTTTGATGCAGTTAGGGATTTTATTGGTGCATCAGAAAGAAACCCTGTAATTCTAAAAACATCTGTAAAGAAAAATACTGGCATCTCTGAATTTGCCAAGACTCTAAAAGACATGATGGCTTCAAAAAAGAATTCAAAACCCGTAAAGGACAAGGAAAGACTCGAAACTGAACTTAAGGATATTGTTTTAAATAACATAAAAGAAAAGATGGATGAAATGCTTGATTCAGATAAAACATTTTCGAAATATCTAAAAAAGCTCCTGTCAAAGGATATTGATCCATATGAAGCTGCAGATAAAATTACAAAATCTCTACTAAAGTGAAAAAAATGACCGAAAAAAAATCATCCAAATCAAAAGAGCCAGCAAAAAAAATATTCACAGACTCTAATTTTACAGTAAAAAGAATTTATCAAAAATCATCCAAGAAAAGCCCTACTGAAGATTCTGGCAAGTTCCCATTCACACGTGGAATTCATCCAGAAATGTACAGGGAAAGATTCTGGACAATGAGGCAATATTCTGGATTTGGAGACGCCAAGCTCACAAATGAGCGATTCAAGTTCATGCTAGAAAAAGGCCAAACCGGACTTTCCATGGCTTTTGATCTTCCCACTCAAATTGGATATGATCCTGATTCTTCACAAGCAGAAGGCGAAGTAGGTAAAGTTGGTGTTTCTATTGCATCTCTTAAAGATATGATGATTGCATTTGACGGCATTCCTTTGGGCAAGGTCAGCTCATCAATGACCATCAATTCAACTGCATCTACCTTACTTGCATATTACATTGCAGTGGGTGAATCTCAGGGATTCAAAAGCAAGGAACTCCGAGGAACAACTCAAAATGATATACTCAAGGAATACATTGCAAGAAACACCTACATCTATCCACCAAAACCATCTATGAGATTAATTGGAGATATGATTGGGTATTGTGCAGACAATGTCCCACAGTGGTATCCAGTATCTATTTCAGGTTACCACATGAGAGAAGCTGGATGTACTGCAACGCAAGAAGTTGCATTTACACTTGCAAACGCAATTGAATATATTCAAACATGTATTGATAGGGGTCTAAAAATTGATGACTTTGCACCCAGACTTTCCTTCTTCTTTTGCTGCACTATAGAATTCTTTGAAGAAGTTGCAAAGTTTAGAGTGGCAAGAAAAGTTTACGCAAAAATTCTCAAAGACATGTTTCATGCAAAGAACCCTCGTTCTATGCAACTAAAGTTCCATACTCAAACCAGTGGTGAATCCTTGACTGCTCAACAGCCAGATAACAACATAGTTCGTGTAGCAATTCAGACCATGGCTGCAGTGATGGGTGGAACTCAATCATTACATACCAACTCTCGTGATGAAGCTCTTGCACTTCCAACACAAGAATCTGCCAAAATTGCTCTAAGAACTCAGCAAATTGTTGCTCATGAAAGCGGTATTACTAAGACTGCCGATCCAATGGCTGGCTCCTATTATCTTGAAGAACTCTGTGATCAAATTGAGGACGGTGTATGGAAATATCTTAAAAAAATCCAAAAGATGGGTGGTTCTGTTAAAGCAATAGAGAAAGGATTCTTCCAATCTGAGATTCGCCAGAATGCGTATCGTCTTAAAAAAGAGGCAGATGATGGAGAACGAATTTTGGTAGGTGTAAACAAGTATTCAGAAAAAGAAGAACAACCAGAATTATTGCGTATTGATGATAGAATTGAGATACAACAAAAGAAAGATCTCAAAAAACTACGAGACTCAAGAGATGCAAAAAAAGTTGAAAATGCATTGTCTGCAATGAAGAGTGCGGCAGACACAGATGAGAACCTCATGCCTTACATCATTACTTCTGCTAAAGCATATGCCACTACAGGAGAGATTAGCAACACCTTCAGAGAAGTGTTTGGGGAATACAGGCCAAAAGAAGTATTTTAGTTAGATACTGCCTACTGGTATTTTCAAAAATATGCTATCATTAGATGTAAACAAGTTTATTGACAATCAGTAAAAATAATATCCCCCCAAATCGTGCCTGTCTCACTGCTGTTTTTCGTTAGGACTAGAGAAGATGAAACGTTATGATT
>Ga0210081_1000179_pt1 | contig 9443 bp, 9 predicted proteins | sample White_ThreeSqA_D_FD_185589 | JGI IMG/M metagenome (GOLD analysis project Ga0210081, IMG submission 185589) | Wetland microbial communities from the San Francisco Bay, California, USA, that impact long-term carbon sequestration -... | ecosystem: Environmental > Aquatic > Marine > Wetlands ...
TACGTGATCATTTGGATGGAGATGTTCATACTGACCCTTTTTCTTGTGTATTATTTCTAATGCAACATTTGCAATTACTTCATTGGAGTTCATGTTAAAAGCAGTTCCTGCCCCTGAATTTATCATGTCTACTACAAATTGATCTACATGTTTTCCGGACAAAATTTTGTCACAAGCCGCAACAATTGCCTTTCCTCGTTTTGTATCTATTGCCTTTGTCTTCATGTTTGCAACAGCTGCGGATCTCTTTATCATTACAAAGGACTTTATCAAATTTTCATGTGCCTTTTGTCCTGTTACATGATACTGTTTGATTGCTCTTCCTGTAAAAGCACCATAGTATGCATCAATCGGAATTTCAACCTTACCCAATGAGTCCTGATCTAATCGGAATTTCATTCCAGATTCTCCTGATTTTTCCCATTATTCATTGTTTTTCAGTATTATTCATAAATTCACAAAATGTCCAAAATGACAATTATTATATAGGATCTACTAGTCACGGTGGATAATGAATAAGCGTACTAGTATGCTCTTTACTATTGCAGCAGTAGCTGTAATGGGAGCAACCTTATTCGGAAGCACATACACGCAAACCCAAATTGCCGGTCAATCTATTGACTCATCTAAAATGGATGTAAATGTCATGGACCAAATTCGTGCAATGGGCGGTTTAGAGCTTGTAATGCCTCAAGCATTTGCAGTTACTGATTGTGGTGCATTAGAAAAAACTGGACGCAAAGTTGTCGAGTTTAACTTGGAAGGCTATAGTGTTGATCTCCCAATCATGGGTGGAAAAACATATCATGCCATGACCTTTAGTGGACAAGTCCCAGGACCAACACTAAGAGTTACACAAGGTGATGTTGTCAAAATGACATTATCAATTCCAAGCGATGAAGTTACTGGTCACGGTAACGATATGCACGCTTCACAAATCACTGCTGGCGCATTTGAGTCTGTTAATCCTGGTGAAACAACCCAGTACTGTTACATTGCTCAATCAGCTGGTGTTTTCAAATACCATTGTTCTGGTGTTAAACTAGTTGGTATGGACCAACACGTTCTTTCCGGCATGTACGGAATTGCAATCGTTGATCCAATCGATGGTTACAAGAAATTAATGGTAGAGAAAACATCTGTTTCTGGTGGCAAAGTATCATTAGACAGACATTTCTATGATGCTGATGCATTAGAGTTCCAACTCCAATACAATCAATTGTATCTTACACCTGAAGGCAATTATGATGCAGGAGCAATGTTCATGCACCATAACACTGCAACAGTTGTAAATGGAATGCAATTTGGTTATGTTCCAAACATGGCTCATAACTTACTTGTAAAAGGCGATGTAAACAAAAACATCTTTGTTGCACAACCTTGGAATGGATTGGAAAACAAGCAATACCAATCACAACTCTTGTTTGTTGAAAATGATCAACATGTGAGACTCTTTGTTGAAAACCACGGTAACGAACCATTATTCTTCCACATTGTGGGTGAAATCTTGGACAGAGTTACACAAGGTAACAGAGTTCAATCCGCAGCAACTGAAACATGGTTACTCGGTGGCTCACAAAACATGATTGTCGATATTGTCTTTGATGAACCAGGCGTTTATGCAGCAGTTAATCACGACTATGCAGCAATTTACACCGGTGCCGCTACAATCTTTGTAGCAGGTGATCCATTCGGCTTGAACCCAGTTCTAGTTGAAAAAGGTGTAATTGAGGCTCCAGTTGCATCTTATGCATATGCATTAGGTAACCCAAGTGATGCTGTACCTCCAATGGGTAAAAACAGTATTGCACATCCTGCAATCAACATCCATGGTTTGTACACTGACGAAGTAGCTTCTGAAATGCAAGATAATGGCATGATCGCATTATGGGAAGTAATTCCTGTAGTTGCTGAAATGCTTTCTTGATAATTTTACTTCTTTTTTCTTTTTATTTTAATGAAATATATTCCCAAATTCATCTTCAAAATTATGGGATTTGATGATTCAGTTTTAATTTGTGATGAAGTTGATCCAGTACTAAATAAAATTTTAAACGATAATGGATTGAAAGTTACCTATGATCCTACTATCACTCCTGAAAAAATTTTAGAAACGGTTTCAAACTATAATATTATTATTGTAAGAAGCAGAACTACAATTACAAAGGAAATAATCGATAAAGCAGATAACTGCAAAATTATTGCAAGAGTAGGGGTTGGTCTTGATAACGTTGATCAAAATGCAGCAAAAGCAAAAAACATTCGAGTGATAAATGCAGTAGAAGGTGCAATGAATGCAGTGGCTGAATTAGTTTTGGGATCAATGCTTTCTTTGGCTAGACAAACTGCACGTGGTGATCGTGGAATCCGTTGTGGAAAATGGTTAAAAAAAGAATTGATGGGAACTGAACTTAGAGGAAAATATTTAGGAATTGTTGGTCTGGGAAATATCGGAAAAAGATTAGGACGACTTGCCAAAGCGCTTAATATGAATATTATTGGATATGATGTAATTCCTATAGATGAAGAATTTTCAAAAGAAGTTGGATTGATGAAGGCAGACTTGAATACTCTTTTACAAAGCTCTGATTATGTTTCAATACATGTCCCTCTTTTAGATTCAACATATCATTTAATTGATGCTCAAAAAATGGAAACGATGAAAAAAACCGCCAAAATCATCAATACTTCTAGAGGTGGAGTAATAGATGAAGATGCACTCTATGATGCATTAAAAAATGGTAAATTGGGTGGAGCTGCACTTGATGTTTTTGAAAAAGAACCTGCAACCAATCATAAATTGGCAGAACTAGAAAATGTAATTCTCACACCTCATATAGGAGCACAAACAAAAGAAGCACAATCTTTGGCTGCAAATGTAATTGGAGAAAAAATAATTCAAATACTTCGTGGCGTAATTTGAGGCTCAAGTTTTTATCCATTTCTATAAAATAACTAAAAAAGCTTGACCCGTACGTGATTAATTGTCATCTTATTCTTTTTAACGTCAATTTTGAGGTAAATCGTTGTTGAAAGGGATGGATAAGAGTAATGTGAAATTAGAATTTCATAATGTAAAACCACGGTTTGGGCTTATTCTTATGGTTTCTCTAGGACTAATCTTTTTTGCGCTTCTTTCTTCAGTATTTGTTTATGCCGAAACCTCTTCTGTTAAAGTTGGTGATAATTATTTTGATGTAAATTATACTGGAAATGGTGTTTCTGTAAATGGAATAGAGTCTGACTTGGATTTTATTTCGTTGATATTTTCGGTAGATGTGACCAATTCCCAGGGAATCCTTGAGGTTACCTTTGAAAGAAGTTTTTTTGATTCTGTCTATATGGGAAATGACGATGATTTTATAGTACTAGCTGACGGTGATGAACCTACTTATTCTGAAATTGAAACTACTACCACATCTAGAACTTTGAGTATAACCCTTCCTTCTGGAACTGAGGAAGTCGAAATCATTGGATCTGTGTTTGGTAATCCATTAACTGAACCAGAACCTATACCTGAAACTCCTGAACCTGCACCTGATGAAACTGAGACACCAACTCCAACACCAAAACCAGAGACACCAACACCAAAACCAGAAACACCAACACCAAAACCAGAGACACCAACACCAAAACCAGAGACACAAAAACCAAAAACAGAATGTGGCCCTGGGACCGTCCTTAAAAATGGAGTATGTATGTTAGATGAAAGATGTGGCCCTGGAACGGTCCTAAAAAATGGAATGTGTGTTGCAGAACCTGAATCTACAAATCCACAAATCCTAGGCAAACAATTAGTATATGGTTTTATTGCGGCATTTGTTATTGCTGGGATAATTGGAATAATTCTAGCTTTGATGTCAAAGGCTAGTAAGTCGTCTTAACCACTACTGTCGCAAGAATTATTCTCGTTCATCATTTGTGTAAATTCGAAACCAGATTGAGTTACTGTCTGCTGATATGGAATCATTCCTATTATTTTTGTTTGATATGTAGTTGTAATTGCCATTTGATTTGGATCCAATCTAATTGGCATCACCCCTTCAAATTCTCCATCCATATGCATGAAAATATACTGAGCTTCTGAAAAATTCTCTGACGTGAAATTGATATCAAAAACTTTTGAGGAATTTGGATCCAATGTTGTTGGTTCTATCTCAAAAACCCCTTTAACATCTTCAAGGTAATACACGTCTATTTCTACTCCGCTAAAACTTACAAAAAATGGCGTGGGATTACAAATCCTAATTTTCTCATAGTTTGCCAAATCAAAATAACTAAATCTATCACTCGATGCTCTTAATTGCAACTGTTCAACTGAATAAATCCCCCATAATCCATAAGCTACAGGGATGACTATGATGATTAAGGCGATAATTGAAATGATGGAGTGTCTGTTCATGTTGTTATTGTATTACAATGATTTTGTTATCAATTAGATATTGGAATGCATTTGCAAAGACTTCATCAGAAATTTTTTCTTCTAGCCACCATGTTGTGATACTTTTAACCCACTCCGGAATATAAGCTCCTGCCATATTTTGTTGATTGATTTCGTATGGTATGTTGATTGCATCTTTGTCAACTGATTTTTGTATAGCATCCATTAAAATGCCACTTGACACCTGATTGTTTATCCAGTTATATGCAATTTGTTTTGTTTGAAAAGGTATTACAATATTCCCTAAATCCACTAACATAAATTCTGCAGTAGTTGTGGTTCCTGAATATTCTAAATCAATAAAATATTTTCCTTCTGGGAAAATTTGCTTTTCAAAAGGATATGGTGAAGGAATTTCTGTTTTCAATTGCGAAATGGGAATATGGATTGCACTACTTCCTTTACCTGATTCGTCTCGTATGTGGATTATTGCCAAATCGCCAGTTATTTCGCTAACTTCAATACTGTACACCAACTTTTCGCCATAACTGTAGGTTGTTTTCTCCATTACAATCTGAGCTACCGGGGAAGCAGAGGCACTTTGAATCACCAAAATGCTTAATGCAAAAATTACTGTGATCAATAGTTCAAATTTCACGTTTAATTCTAGAATATTGGACTAATAAAAACTGGCATAATTTCTTAGGAATCTTTTTTAATATCTATTCCATCTTTAAATTATCGAGTTTTCTGCGGGTACATCTCTTTGAGTGAGGCCAAAACCCACTCTAAGAGCATTTTAAAATAGATAAAGTACGTTTTACCCACTCTCTTTTACAGTTATTAATGGGAGTTTTTCTAATGCCGATATGCCTAGTTTGCAAGACAAGATCTGGATTAGATTATGGAGTGAGAACTCTCCTGACATACGAGATCGTGTTGTAGGGTGGCGTAAGCAAAATGCCGTGACTAGGATAGATAGGCCAAGCAGACTCCAAAGAGCAAGAAGATTGGGTTACAAAGCAAAACAAGGCATTATTGTAGTTAGAATGCGAGTTGGAACTGGCGGAATGAGAAAACAAAGACCCAAGGCAGGAAGAAGACCAAAACATCTCGGTACTGTCAGAATAAAAGCTGATGATAATATGAAAACAGTTGCGGAAAGAAGAGTTATGGAGAGATATCCTAACATGAAACTTTTAGGTTCTTACTTTGTATACAAAGATGGAATGCATTATTGGTTTGAATCTATTTTAGCAGATCCACAGCATCCTAGAATTGCTCAAGACAAAGAATTAAGAAATAGAGTTGGCGCACCAGTTGCGTGAAATTGAATTTTAAATTATTACTTCCAATATTACTGATCCCTGCTTTTACTCCTGCGTTTGGTGCGATATCTGATGCGACAGGATTAGTTAATAGGTTTGATATTGAAGCTGGAGGACATGTTTTTGAGATTTCAACTACCTCTAATTTTGATGTGCAAAAAGTGGATTTTGATAAAAACCAAAAAAAATTAACTTTCCACATTGTTAGCAGTCTTGAAAAAAACTTGGGTGAAATTATTATTCCACGTGGTTTGCTTAGTGGGAATTTTACATTTTATCTAAATGATCATGACTTTCAACCAAAAATAAAAACAAATGACAAAATTTCATTCATAACATTAAATTTTACTGGATCTGGAAATAACAAAGTTGTTTTATTTGCAACAAACTATCTTGAGGATTTGAATGCAACTGCTTCTAATATTAAAGAAATTGATTCAGATTTCAAAGAAAATGAAACTGGAAATATATCTCAAGGTGGGGGCTGTTTAATTGCAACAGCTACATTTGATTCTGAACTTGCTCCACAAGTACAAAACCTGCGAGAATTACGAGATACAAAAATACTCCAAACAAAAACTGGTTCGGTTTTTATGAATTCGTTTAATAATTTCTATTATTCCTTTAGTCCACAAATTGCAGATTTAGAAAGGGGAAATCCTATATTCAAAGAAAGTGTCAAAATTGCAATAACTCCAATGCTTTTTTCTCTTTCTCTACTAAATGAAGTAGACCTTTCCACAGACTTTGAAGTCGTCGGGTATGGCCTTAGCGTGATAATGTTAAATTTGGGTTTGTATTTTGTTGCCCCTGCACTTATTATTATGAGGTTTCATAAAAGATGAAAAAATCCAAGATTGGCGTAATTGTAATTGCAATAAGTGTAGTTGTGTATTATTCAATAATGTCTTTACTATTTAACATGTAATTTTTAATTCTAGATCTTTTAAAATGGATGTATTGTTTTTATTTTGAAAATTAGACGGTTGAGTATGGAAAATGACAAGATTGCAATATTATCTGGATTCTTTGTTGTCTTGGCACTAACCATTTCTTTGATGTTTTTGCGATAATTGTTTTCAAATCAAAGTCTTTCAAACTATAAAATACTAGGACAAGAAATCTCCAGTATTGGGAAAAAAAGAAGCATTATCATTTCTCAAGAAGAATAATACATCTATCCTCAAGGCATGGGAGGATTACAGGAAACAAGTTGGTCATCCAGAAAACACTCAGTTAGATAGTGTCTTTGAACAAATGTTCAAGGCTTGGATCTTATCAAATAAGAAGGCAATTTCTTTATTGGAAAAAACACCGGCCAAATCCAAAAGAACTGTGAAGACAAAACCTCCAGAGAAACTCAAATTTGACCCTAATTCCAAATGGTCCTAAACAGATACTCTAACATCTTTCTATAATTCTGGAGATTTTCAAAATAGAAAAATTGAGGAAATGCTTATTCCTCGAATTGATATAATTGCTGTTTTAGCTCTTTGATTTCTTGTTCAATGAGTCGTTTTTCTAATTGGAGATTTTCAGAATTCATTGTGACCTTATTTTAAAAAATAAGGCAAAAGGCAAAAAGGTGAAAAAATTTGATAATTTACTATGACTTTATCCTTCTGCTAGCAATTTTCTGATCATTGAATCTAGGTGTGCAGATTGCCCAAAAGACACATCCCTTAAGATTCCCTTTCGGTCAACTAGTATTGTGGATGGTGTGCCTTGAAGGGCATACTTTTCAAAGGTTTCTGCAGAATATTCTTTTGATCTAAAATGGTCTTTTACTCTCTGGATGATTTGATTTCTATAATCTTCTGGTTGGGCATCGAATTCAGGAAGTTGACCATAAATGAAATTCATTATTTGTTCTTTGGTTGCCTCTCCACTGATTTTAGTTAGTTTATCCATTCCTAATGGAAATGGAATCTTGAATGTTATCTTGTTACCTTCTTTTAATTGTCCATACATTGAAAGGGCTTCTCTAGTTTCTCCAATGACTTCACCGGTTTCTGCTAACATCTTCAGATTTTCTAAAGTGTTTTTATCAAAATCCTCAAAGGCAGTTGCAATTCCTAAAACCCGAACTCCTTCATCTTTGTATTTATTGTAAATGTTAATGGCCTCAGGTAATGCATGCATAAAGCAACCTGGACAATTTACCTGGAATACCTCAACTAAAATTATCTTGTCTTTTTCTTGATCAATGTTTGTAGGTGCTCCTTGTACCCACTCTGATACTCCCAAGTTGGGTGCTTTTTGTCCTATTACTGCACTCATGTCCAACTAGTGATTTTTTTCTATTAAATAGATATCTGAAAATTAAACAAAATTGATTTCTGACCTTATTAGAATACTTTTTGTCTAATTGCACTCAGAACAAATTTTATCGCTAGCTCTTTTTCCTCTGCGGTTTTCCATAGAGTGTTCTAGGGGAATTTCCTCTTCTTTACTCTCTTTTCCACATTTGCGACAAACTGACACAGTTATCATCCTCTTACCTTTGAATAAGTGTCTCATGCCTTTAATCTTTATGTAAAAACTATTAAAATTACCATTTTTGGTTAATCCTTTTTGTTTTTACCTCACGGAAATTGAATATCCAAATTTTTTCTTGTTTAGGATCAGGAAAATTCTTAAGTATTATAATCATAAAGTAATATTACAGAGGAACTGCTCTTTCCCATTTTAGGCAGGTTGCAGGAAAACAATAGAGTTTAGTTGCCCCTAGAGTTCGCTTCATATATCCTGCAACATCCTCCTAAAATATCTGGTATTTTCAAGAGGCTGGTCGTTGATTTTACTATTCTTTTTCATCTAGATTAACCTAATATAGGACACAGAAACCTCAAAAGCTAAATGCAAGTAGTTACAGAGGATAGACTTCAACTTTTTTCAGAAATGGAAGAAAAATATGAAAAAAAAGATACACAATACTTTGTAAACCTTTTAGACCATCCTGATTTTGTGGTGCGAACAAGGGCAACTTGTATTTTAGTAGATTTTGGTGGTGAAGATAAAGTTCCTCATGTTGCCAAAGTTCTCAAACATGATGAAAATGAATTGGTACGTCATGAAGCTGCATTTTCATTAGGACAAATGTGTCTATCCAGTGGAATTCCTCCTCTTGTTGATGCAACTCTAAATGATCCTAGCATGTTTGTACGTCATGAAGCTGCTATCGCTCTTGGAGTTATAGGATCCAAAGAGGCCAAAGCAGCTCTGGAAAAAGCTTTGAATGATCCTGATAAACCCGTTGTAGAATCTGCAGTTGTCGCATTATCTAATATTCAATTTATGGAAAAATTAAGTAAGAATGAAAAATTTGCAAAATTAACAGGTGGCTAAGTTGAATCTTACATATGGAATTATTGCAGCCGTTGGTATTCTGGTAGCAGCAATACTTGGAATGATTGTCGTGGATCCTGGCTATCTTGCGAATGCTCCAGCTATGCCACAATCCAAAAACCCTGTAGCATGTACTTTGGAATGGGCTCCTGTTTGCGGAGATGATGAAATTACTTATGGTAATTTATGTATGCTAAATGCAGCAGATGTAAAATTAGCTTATAATGGTGAATGTGTTCCAACTGAAGTTGTTTCACCAGAACCCACACCAGTCAAACCTATCATGACTGGATGGGACAGACTAGAATCTGTACAAGACCCAGGTGTCGGACATGAACAGCATCAATTAGCTATCATTTTGCCACCAAGTGACAAAGTATACTCTG
>Ga0210081_1000181_pt1 | contig 9414 bp, 10 predicted proteins | sample White_ThreeSqA_D_FD_185589 | JGI IMG/M metagenome (GOLD analysis project Ga0210081, IMG submission 185589) | Wetland microbial communities from the San Francisco Bay, California, USA, that impact long-term carbon sequestration -... | ecosystem: Environmental > Aquatic > Marine > Wetlands ...
GGATCTCGAGATGGCGGCGGCGCATGACGAAGTCACATTGAGTTTTTCATTGCCAAGCGGCGCGTTCGCGACGGCGGTCCTGCGCGAGATCGCGGCGACCTCCGCGAGTTACGACTAGACCCGCTGCAGCAACACGTACAGGGCGCCGGTACCGCCGTCGACCTGGCGGGTCGACACAAAAGCCAGCACGCATTCCCATTTGCGCAGCCATCGATTCACGGCATTTTTCAGGACCGGTCCGCGCTCGCCGGAGCCGAGTCCCTTGCCATGTACGATACGGACGCAGAGTTTGCCCTGCGCCGCGTTGTATTCGATGAAGTCTGCAAGCCTTGGCCTGGCCTCTGCGAGCGTCATGCCATGCAGGTCGATTTCGGCCTGCACACTGTAGCCGCCACGTGCGAGTTTACGCATCGTGCGGCGGCCGACCGAAGGCCGATGATAGTAAAGGGCCGCACCATAACCGTGTTCAATCGTGTCGATATCATCCTCGAGACTCGCCAGCAGTGCGGCTTTCTCGTCGGCTGCCGTGAAGCGGGCGCGCGGCTTGGGTTTGGGTTTGGCAAGCGGCACGCGCGGCTTGCTCTTCAGCGGCCGGGTGCCGGCCATGGCGCGGCGGAATTCGTCCCTGTCGTCGTCGGTCACGTTGCGGTCATTGAGGCTATGGTGTGCGGAGAACATCCAGTATAGTGAGCGCGTCGCTTTCAACCAATCTCCCAACCGCCATTCAGAGAATCCGCTCGTCTCCACCAGAATGAAAATCCTCGTAAGTAACGACGACGGGTATCTCGCGACAGGCATCAACGCTTTGACCGACGCGCTCGCTGCAGTTGCCGACGTGGTCGTCGTCGCCCCTGACCGGAATCGCTCCGCGGCGAGCAATTCGCTGACCTTGTCGGTACCGCTCCGGGTAACGCGCTACGGCGAGAACCGCTACAAGGTCGACGGCACGCCGTCGGACTGCGTGCATCTTGCGTTGACCGGATTCCTCGACTACGAGCCTGACCTCGTGGTTTCGGGTATCAATCATGGCGCGAACCTCGGTGACGACGTCATTTACTCGGGAACCGTGGCCGCCGCGATGGAGGGCCGCTTCCTCGGCCTGCCAACGATCGCCGTGTCGCTGGTCGGGACCACGCTGGTCGGTGCGCGACTGACTCACTTCGATACCGCCGCGCGCGTCGCGGTCGAGCTCGTACAGAAACTCGAGCGCTCGTCGCTGGCATCCGACACGGTGCTCAATGTCAACGTGCCCGATCGTCCGTACGATGAGCTGACGGGCATCCGCGCGACCCGGCTCGGATTTCGCCACAAGTCCGAGCAGGTCGTGAAAGACAAGGACCCCTATGGACGCGCGATTTACTGGGTCGGGCCGGCAGGCGGCGGGCAGGATGCCGGCGAAGGCACCGATTTTCACGCCATCGAGCAGGGCGCGGTCGCGGTCACGCCACTCAAGGTTGACCTGACGCGACATGCGGCCGTGCAGGACATCGCGAACTGGTTGCAGCAGTGATCGACCAGCGGCTGGGCATCGGTATGACCTCGGCGCGTACCCGGGACCGGCTGGTGCAGCGTCTCAAGGACCAGGGCATTCGCTCCGAAGCGGTACTGAACCAGATTCGCAATGTGCCGCGACACCTGTTCGTCGACGAGGCCCTGGCGAGCCGTGCTTATGAGGACACGGCCCTGCCGATCGGGCTGGGGCAGACCATCAGCCAGCCGTTTGTCGTGGCACGCATGACCGAGGCGTTGCTGGACGGTTTCGAGGGTGAGACGGTACTCGAGATTGGCACGGGCTGCGGCTACCAGACGGCCGTGCTCGCACCGCTGGTGAAGCGCGTTTACACCGTTGAAAGGATTCGCGAACTGCAGCGCAAGGCGCGCCAGCGCCTGCGCGACCTCGACATTTACAACGTCGAATTCAGGCCCGGTGACGGTTGGGAAGGCTGGCCGAAATACGGACCGTATGACGGCATCATCGTCACGGCGGCGGCGCCGGAACTGCCGGAGAAGCTGCTGCAGCAGCTCGCGCCCGGCGGCCGCCTCATCATTCCGGTCGGCCCGCCGGGGCGGCAGGAACTGATGAAGGTGATCAAGCATGACGACCACTTCGAGCAGCAATCCCTCGGCCTGGTCAGTTTCGTGCCGCTGGTAAAGGGATAATAATAATTTAATCAATATGTTAATAGATATTTATAATGTAAATTATTCGCCATTTTCTGTGGGGCCCGGCTGACGTGGTGCTGTTCGGGCCGCTCTACGAGCGGGTATTGCAGTGGTCGCGGCACCGCCATGCGAGCCGTTACCTCGGCGCGATGAGTTTCGCCGAGTCCTCGTTTTTCCCGATCCCGGTCGATGTGATGCTCGCGCCGATGTGTCTCGCAGACCGCAGCCGCTGGGCCCGCTTCGCGCTGATCGCGACGGTGTTCTCGGTGCTCGGCGGCGTTGCCGGCTATGCGATCGGATTCGGCCTGTTCGAGGCCATCGAGCCGTGGCTGCGTGAGTCCCACTACTGGGATGCTTATCTGACGAGCCGGCGCTGGTTTGACGACTACGGCGTCTGGGTCGTCTTCGTGGCAGGCTTCTCGCCGATACCCTACAAGGTGTTCACGATCGCTGCCGGCGTCGCCACGTTGAGCCTGCCTGGCTTCGCTATCGCGTCGTTGATCGGCCGCGCCGGGCGCTTCTTCCTGGTGGCCTGGCTCGTGAAGGTCGGCGGCGAGCGGTTCGAGGATCAGCTCTCCCGGCATATCGAACGCGTTGGCTGGGCCGTGGTCGTCATTGTTGCTGTCATCATTGCCTGGCTTATGATGCGGGGACAATGACATTCCGCCTGTGCATTCTTCTTTGCGTTACCTTAGTGCTGCAATCCTGCGGCGGCCAGTCGACGCGCAATGATTCGCAGACACATATCGTGCGCACGGGCGAGACGCTGTATTCGATCGCCTGGCGTTACGACAAGGATCCCGACGATGTCGCCCGCTGGAACCGCCTTGGTGACGGCTCCCTGATATATCCGGGGCAGGTCATCCGGCTGACACCGCCAGCCGGATCGACGACGACGGCCAGCAGCGGCGCGAAGCGCAGTGCGCCGCGACCGTTGCCGTCGATCCCGTCGCAGCCGTCACCGCCATGGGCGTGGCCGACCAGCGGCCGCATCAATGTCGAGTTCGGCGCAAAGCCGGGTCCGGGTACCGGTGTACTGATCAACGGCAAGATGGGTCAGCCCATCTACGCTGCGGCATCGGGACGCGTTGTGTATGCGGGTAGTGGACTGATCGGATACGGCGAGCTTATTATTCTGAAGCACAACGAGACATATCTGAGTGCTTATGGGTACAACGCGAAACTGCTGGTCAGGGAAGGGCAGGAAATAAAAAAAGGCCAGCAAATCGCGACCATGGGAGAGGGACCGGAACGCAAGCCGCGACTGCACTTCGAGATCAGACGCAATGGCACGCCGGTTAACCCGCGACAGTTTCTGCCGGCGAGATAACTGACGAAATCGATCTTGAGCGTCGCCCTTGCAATGAGGGGGTGCGGTATTGGGTCAATTGCTGGATCCAACGAGGCAGTACCTTGACGAGATCGGTGGCTCGCCGCTGCTGACTGCTGACGAGGAGCGCCACTTTGCGCGGCTGGTGCAGCGGGGTGACGAGCGCGCCCGGCAACGCATGATCGAGAGCAACCTGCGCCTTGTCGTCAAGATCGCACGTCGCTATGTCAACAGGGAGCTGCCGCTACTCGACCTGATTGAAGAAGGCAACCTGGGGCTGATTCGTGCGGTCGAGAAATTCGACCCGGAACGCGGCTTTCGTTTCTCGACTTATGCGACCTGGTGGATCCGGCAGACGATCGAGCGCGCGATCATGAACCAGTCGCGGACCGTGCGCCTGCCGGTACACATCATCAAGGAGATCAACAGTTGCCTGCGGGCGGCGCGCCGCCTGCATATGGCGAGCGGCATGCGTCCGACGATGCAGGCTATCGCCGAGCACCTGCATCGCGACGTTGCCGATGTCGAGAGACTGATGAGCCTGCATAAGCGGGTTACATTGCGCGCGGGAGGCAAGGACGCCGAGATAGACGAACCGATCGACAGGCTCCCGGCACGGCGCGCGATCGAACCGTCGCGGCGCGCACAGGTCGACGACATGCAGGACGCCGTGGATGGTTGCCTGGGAGAGCTGAGCGCGCGGCAGCGCGCCGTCGTCGAACGGCGCTTCGGGCTGCATGGATATCCGCGCGCGACGCTCGAGCAGATCGGCGCCGAGATCGGCGTCACGCGGGAGCGCGTGCGACAGATCCAGCTCGATGCGCTGAAGAAGCTGCGCCACACGATGGAGCGCCAGGGGTTTTCCGGCGACGCCTTGCTGGACTAGCCGCCCGGTATTCCGGGTTGCCGCTGCGGCTATTCGCAGAGATAAAGCACGGTTGCGACGCGGCGACCTTCGTGTGCCAGGACATTGAAGGTACGCGCGGCTGCCGCGCTGTCCATCGTTTCGAGACCTACGCCGAGGCGTGCAAACGCGAACGTCAGCTCCCGCGGCGGAAATATATTTCTTGACCCGGTGCCGAGCAGTACGATCTCCGGCCCCTTGTCGAGGACATCGGCAAAATCAGTCGCTGTCAGTTCTGCCACCGGCTTGTCGTGCCACTTGCCGAGAACTTCCTCGGGCGTCAATACGATTGAGTGAGCGAATGCTTCGTTGTTGACGTGCACGGTACCGGCAGAGACTTTGCGTATGCTGATGGTGCCAGCTAATTCTCTTGTGAATTTCAAGAACGCATCCCTTAAGATCGGCGGCTCATCGTGACTACATCATATGATAAATCCGTTGCGGTCGTCGTTTTGCCACCGGTTGCCGGCGGCAGGCTAACGGATCCGGGCCTGCGTGCCTGGCTCGCGCAGGCCGACCTGTCCGTGGACGCAGAACCGCAGGAGTTGCTGGCGCGCATCCTGTCCATCCTGCATTTGCCATACCCCGATACCGGGCTTGCAGCTCTGCGTATGTGGGGCCAGACCGGCGACCGGCCGACGGTGTGGATTGCCGGCGCGGACCCGGTGTACCTCGAGCCGCGCCTCGATCACCTGTGCCTGCATGCCCTGGAGCGCCATGGTATTCCGCCCGCTGACCTCAGGCCGCTGTACGATCATTTGCAGGACGCGCTGGGGGATGGCAAACGCATCGGTTTCGCCAGGATGGGCACCTGCGGATACCTGCGCACAGATGCACCGGTCGCAACGGCCTCGGTGTCGGCCGGTGTTCTGGACGGCCGCGTGCCGAACGACTACCTGCCTGCGGGAGAGGCAGCGGCGTCACACCGGCACATGATCGGCGAAATCGAGATGGCACTGCACGAACACCCGGTCAATGAGCGACGTATCGCGGCCGGCAGGCAGCCAGTCAATTCACTGTGGCTTTGGGGTGGCGGCGAAGCGCCGCAGAAAACGACGCGGCCGCAGCCGCCGCTGTTCACCGACGAACCACTGTTGCTCGGCTACTGGGAAAGCGCGACGGCGGTAGCCGAGTACTGGCCGGGTTCTATGACAGCATGCGCGGAAGCATCCGTTGCCGGCTTTGTCGCGGTGCCGCCGGAGCATGGCCAGCACGCCGGTCAGCTGGCGGCCTGGCTGACGGAATTGCGGGGCCTGTTGCGTACCAGGAAAGTCGCCCGCCTGACGCTACTGTTCCGGGACGGTCTGCGCGCCGACATCACGCGTGCCCAGGTGCTGAAGTTCTGGCGCCGCGACTCGGAATTGCTGGCCTGAGGAACGTGCCGTGAAATCGCTGAGACCTGTCATCAGTCGGCCCGTCCCGGGCGCGTCACGCATCGCGGCGCTTGGCGATATCGATCCGCTCCACGCGCGCCTGTACGCGGTGCGCGGCGTGGCGACTGCGGAAGAACTGGACTACGCGCTGGCACGGATCGCGCCAGTGGGCGCGCTTGAAAATATCGATGCGGCGGCGGAACTGGTGATCGCGCACCGCGATCGCAAGATAGTCGTTATCGGCGATTTCGACGTGGACGGCGCGACCAGTACGGCGCTGGTCTTGCGATGCCTCAAGGAATTCGGTTTCAGCGACGTCGACTACCTGGTACCCAATCGATTCGACTTCGGTTACGGACTGACGCCGGAGATCGTGGATGTCGCAGCTGGCATGGAGCCGGCCCTGCTGATTACCGTGGACAACGGCGTTTCGAGCATTGCCGGTGTTGCCAGGGCGAACCAGCACGGTATCAAGGTGCTGGTCACCGATCATCACCTGCCCGGCAACGACTTGCCGGAGGCGGCCGTGATCGTCAACCCGAATCTCGCAGGCAGCACGTTTCCCAGCCGCAATCTCGCGGGCGTCGGTGTCGCGTTCTACCTGATGGCCCGGGTCGGGCGGATGCTGGAGGAGCAAGGCAACAGCGGTGCGGCGAGGGTGCCGGCGCGGTACCTCGATCTCGTCGCCCTCGGTACCGTTGCCGATGTCGTGCCGCTCGACCACAACAATCGTATCCTGGTGCAGCAGGGGCTTGCCCGGATTCGTGCCGGGCATGCCGTGGCCGGCATCAAAGCGCTGCTCGGGCAGGCCGGAAGACAGCCTTCGCGGTGTATCAGTACCGATCTCGGGTTCGTAGTCGGTCCGCGCATCAATGCTTCCGGCCGTCTCGAAGACATCGCCGTCGGCATTCGCTGCCTGCTCACCGATAACATGACCGTCGCAGGCAACCTCGCGCAGCAGCTCGATGCCATCAATCATGAGCGCCGCGACATCGAGGCGACGATGCGCGACCAGGCATTCGCTTTCGTCGACAAGCTCGGGGCAAAGCACTGGCCATCCTGTGTCTGCGTGTACCAGCATGACTGGCACCAGGGCGTCGTGGGCCTGATTGCAGCGCGGGTCCGGGAGCGCTGCCACCGGCCAGTCATTGCTTTCGCGCGCGAAGACGAGACGACGCTGAAGGGATCGGCGCGCTCGATACCCGGTGTGCACATACGTGACCTTCTCGAGGCCGTGGACACCGTGCGGCCCGGGTTGATCGGCAAATTCGGCGGTCACGCGATGGCGGCCGGACTGAGCCTGCCGACTGCGGGCTACGAGGAGTTCCAGGAAGCGGTAGCGGGGCAGATGAACCGCCTGTACCCCGATGCCGACTTCAGCGGCGCGATCGTAACCGACGGCGTGTTACCGGCCGACGCCATCAATCTCGACTTCGCCCGCTCGTTGCGGGTCGCGGGTCCGTGGGGCTCTGGATTCCCGGAACCGCTGTGGCGTGGTGACTTCGCCGTCGTCGAGCAACGCACGGTCGGGGAACACCATCTCAAACTCCGCGTCCGGCCGGCCGCGGGCGGCAATATCGTCGATGCCATTGCTTTCGGCCAGGCGGGACCCACCTACCGGGGAACGGTGCAACTTGCGTTCCGGCTGGACGTGAATGAGTATCGTGGCCGGGAAACCGCGCAACTGGTCGTGGAGCAAATTGCACCGTTGACCGACACGCCGGCATGCTAAGATCGCGGCCTTTTCAGCCCCGCATGGAATGCAGCGACACCGATGGAAACCTCGCAGATCAAACAGACAATCGCCGACCTGACTGAACGCTCGAATGCGTTGAGGAGGTACCTTTGACTACGACGCCAAGGCTGAACGCCTGACCGAAGTCGAGCGAGAACTCGAACAGCCCGACGTATGGAATAACCCGGAACGCGCACAGGGCCTCGGCAAGGAACGCGCCGGCCTCGAGCAGGTCGTTGACGGTCTGGATTCGCTGACGCGCGGCCTCAAGGATTGCGGCGAGTTGCTTGACCTCGCCGTCGAGGAGGACGACCGCGGGACAGTCGATGAGGTCGTGGCCGATCTCGCACGCTTCGAGAGCGAGGTGGCGGGCCTCGAATTCCGGCGCATGTTTGCCGGCGAAATGGACCCGAACAACGCTTACGTCGATATCCAGTCGGGAGCCGGCGGCACCGAGGCGCAGGACTGGGCGGAAATGTTGCTGCGCATGTACCTGCGCTGGGCCGAGGCACACGGTTTCAAGGCAGAGGTCATCGAGGCGTCGGCGGGCGAGGTGGCCGGAATCAAGAGCGCGACCGTGCATGTCGTCGGCGAGTACGCGTACGGCTGGCTGCGTACCGAGACGGGTGTCCACCGGCTCGTGCGTAAATCGCCGTTCGACTCGGGCAATCGACGCCATACGTCATTTGCGTCGGTGTTCGTGTCGCCCGAAGTGGACGACGACATCGATATCGAGATCGATCCGTCGGATCTGCGCATCGACGTTTACCGGGCGAGCGGTGCGGGCGGCCAGCACGTCAACCGCACCGAGTCGGCGGTACGCATTACGCACTTGCCGACCAATACCGTCGTGCAGTGCCAGAACGACCGCTCACAACACAAGAACAAGGCGACTGCGATGAACCAGCTCAAGGCAAAACTGTATGAGCTGGAATTGCAGGCGCGTCGCGCCGAGGCCTCGGTTGTCGAAGAAAGCAAGGCCGACGTCGGTTGGGGCAGCCAGATTCGTTCCTATGTGCTCGACCAGAGTCGTATCAAGGATTTGCGTACCGGTGTCGAAACCGGTAACACTCAGGCTGTGCTCGATGGTGGCCTCGACGACTTTATCGAGGCCAGCCTCAAACAGGGACTGTAGCAGGACGACGGAAACCAGGTGACTGACGACAAAGAAGCAAGCAAGCACGCGCCGGACGAAAACAAGCTGATCGCCGAGCGTCGTGGCAAACTCGATGCGCTGCGTGAGCAAGGCATCGCGTTCCCGAATGATTTTCGCCGTAATGCGCTCGCTGCGGAGTTGCAGCAAACGTTCGATACGCACGCCGACGACGCATTGCGCGAAGAACAGATCGAAGTCCGTGTTGCCGGACGCATGATGGCGAAGCGTGTGATGGGCAAGGCGAGTTTCGTGAAGCTCGCGGACCGGTCCGGGCAGATCCAGTTGCGGCTCGAGCGTGATCGTCTGCCCGAGGGTGTTTACCAGGCATTCAAGAAGTGGGACGTCGGCGATATCGTCGGGGCGAGCGGAACCCTGTTCCGGACCAACACCGGCGAGCTGACGGTGATGGCCGACGAGGTGCGCCTGCTGACCAAATCGCTGCGGCCGCTGCCGGAGAAATGGCACGGTTTGTCTGACCAGGAAACCCGTTACCGGCAACGCTATGTCGACCTGATCATCAACGAGGCGAGCCGCGACGTGTTTCGCAAACGCTCGCAGATCATCACCTACATGCGGTCCTTCCTCGAGGCAGCCGATTTCCTCGAGGTCGAAACGCCGATGATGCAGACGACGCCCGGCGGCGCGATCGCGCGGCCGTTCGTCACGCATCACAATGCACTGGACATGCAGCTGTACCTGCGCATTGCGCCCGAACTCAACCTGAAGCGACTGATCGTCGGGGGCTTCGACCGG
>Ga0210081_1000182_pt1 | contig 9397 bp, 12 predicted proteins | sample White_ThreeSqA_D_FD_185589 | JGI IMG/M metagenome (GOLD analysis project Ga0210081, IMG submission 185589) | Wetland microbial communities from the San Francisco Bay, California, USA, that impact long-term carbon sequestration -... | ecosystem: Environmental > Aquatic > Marine > Wetlands ...
TCACACATGTTAAAATAGAATAAAAAGACAATACAGTTGCTTAAAATTGGAATCTAAAAAAGATGCTAACAATAATTTGACTAAAAAAGAAAACAAGGATTTCTCCAAACATCAATCTAAACAATTTTCTGATTCAAAGGAATCTATAGATGATTCTTTTTTAAAAATAAAACAAAAGACAAATGATGTCATGAAGAATTCTTTTGATTTTGCTATTACCACATCACATAAAATTGATCAAAATATCAAAGAAGGTATTCAAAAAGCAAAGGAGAATTCTATCATCCAAGAAGCACAGGCTAAGGCGGATCGCCTAAGAACAATGGATCAAAAGGAAAAAAACCGATACAAAAGAAAATTTGTTCGCGGATTAATTAAAGTGCGAGATGCTGTTTTTGAGTTATTTGAAAGGTTTGTTGGAAGAATAAGAATTGGAACCCAATATGGAAAATCTAGTATTGACTTACTAAGTGATCTAGCAAAACTGAAGGAGCTTGGGATACTCACAGAAAAAGAATTTGATCTGAAGAAAAAAGATATTTTAGATAGAATTTAATTTGAAATTATACCAAGATTGAATTTTTGATAATTGAAATTACTCTTGTAATTGGTTTTGATATGATGTTTTTTATTTAAATTCCGTATGGCTTATAATATATTTTGAAACTAGTTGGTTTATGGGACTCTTTAAGCGCTCAAAGGAAAACACTGCTAAAGAAACAAAGTGCAAAGAATGTGGTACCGAACTTCATGATCCTGAAAGATTACAGCGACATATGAAAAAGGCTCATGGCAACGTACCGGCAAAAAAACTTGATCCTTCCTCTGGTGAAGGCGGTACCTGGTAATCTTGGAATTTAACTATGGTAGAAAACTTGCACTAGGATTTGGTGGATGCTTTATTGTTGCAGGAATAGTTTTGTCTACATTAGTATTCCCGTTTTGGAATTTAATTCGTGAAGATGTTTTTGAAGATGTTGTAATTCTTACAAATGATAATGGTGTTTGTTATGTTGAAACAATAGATAACGTTCCAAAAACTATCGAAAATTGCACTTTAAAGTCTGGGGATAAAACCACCATAAAGTTTGGAAAGGATCTTGCATGGGCAAAAATTGTTGAGCCGTAAGGACTGAACTTTATATTTTAATTCAATTTATGATGTTTATGGATTGTATTTTCTGTAATATTGCCAACAAAAAAATCCCTGCCAAACTTGTAACTGAAACTAACCACTCTCTAGCTTTTTTGGATGCGTTTCCCCTGACAAAAGGACATACTCTGATAATTCCTAAAAATCATCATCAAAAATTACAACATCTTTCTTCTGAAGAAAATAGTGATCTATTCTCTACCTTGCATGAAGTGGTTTCGAAAGTAGATAAACTGACAGGTTCCTCACTTATTGCAATTCACAATGGGGAGCAAGCCGGACAGGAAATTCCTCATGTTCATATCCATATTGTTCCAAGAAGTCCCTCTGATTCAGGAGGTCCAATACACCATTTGTTTGATTCGTCATTACATTTTACTGAATCTGAACTTGATGAGGTTTTACAACAATTAAATCAAAATTAGAATGGATACATTCTTTCCTTTGTATCTTGATTTTCTACTCTTATTGCTTTTGTAGGGCAAGTCTCTGCAGCATTCATTATCTTGTTTACTCCGGCCCCTTTTTGATTAATGACTGATGATTTTGGGTTCATTTTAGAATTTTTGTTGATTAGGAATACGTCTGGAGCTATGGTTTCACAACTACAGCAACCAATACACCTGCTTTCATCTACTTGGACAAACAAATTTGGTTGAACTTTGGGTTCTTTTGCTTTTTCAAATTCGCCTTTTTTACCATCTGCTGTAACCCTTGCATTATACTCTTCCCAAAATTTTCTTTCATATTCCTTCCAAAAATCAGGATCTCCTTCTTCAAACTCTCTGGTGTATCTTCCCCAATCTTCTTCTGGTATGTCTCCTGGCTTTTGTCCGGGTGGTACTCCCCAATCCGGTGTTTGTTTAGAACTCTGAGTTTTTTTATTTGTGAATACACTTTCTGTTTTTTTTCCTTCTTGATAGTGTTTCTTAATTGTCTGATATGCTTCAGTTATTTTTTTAAATTGAATCCCTTCTTGTTCTGTTGTGTTTTTATCAGGGTGAAATTCTAATGCCAATTTTCTATAAGCGATTTTTATTTCCTCAAAAGAAGAATCTTCTTTTAGATTTAATGCCCTTAACGCCTGGTGTGTATTCACTAAATCTGCTATCTTTGTCATATGTTAAAAACAATTCCTGTAAAATGAAAAATTGACGTTAAACGGATTACTCTAAAACTATCTCATTTTCTTGATTCCATGCTGGATCCACAATGCACAAAAATCTCAGATCTTTGTCCCCTATGTTCTCTATTGATTGTTCGGACATTGGGGGTACAAAAATAGAATCGTCTTTTTTTACAGTAAATGGCTTCCCATCTATTTTCAGCATTCCTATGCCTTCTAAAATATAGTATATTTCGGAGGCTTTCATTCTGTGCAGAAGTGTTCTTTTCTCTTTTTGAATCATAAAATGTGCAATACTGAATCTAATTTTTTCATCTGTATTATTTGGATCAAAATAGTTTTTAATTTTAGAGCCTTCACGTCCAACAATTTCTGGAATATCTGAATTTCTTTTTATGGACATCTAATCTACTGATTTTGTAACATTTGACTTAAAGTCTGATTCGTACCAAATAGTTCTATATTCTGAACTTCTTGTTGGCAATATGTTTATAGCAATATGAGAAAATACTTTTTTCTTGTTTACAGATCCATGCGTGTGTAGGGTTTTTGCGGGAATGTAAACTGTATCCCCTTCATTGAGCGATATTTTTTCTGTTCTTTTAATTTTAAAATTGGATTTGCTTGTTCCAAATCTTCGGAAAATTTCCAAACTCCCAGAACCCCTGGTCGCAACAAGTATTTGATTTCCACTATGATAATGTAATTTTGTCTTTGCCCCATTATGAAAATAAACATGATAAACTCCTTGTTCTTTTGATTTAATTTTGGATGAAATATCTTTCATGTGGACTTTTCCTGTAAACCAATTTGGATTTATTTTTCTCTGGTCTCCTGACGAGTAAATATTTGATTTTTTCATTTTTAAATCCTGTCTAGTATTTTCTTTTTCTTTTCTTTGAACTCTTTTTCTGTTATGACTCCAGATTTTTTCAGTTCTCCTAATTTTTCTAATGCTCTCAAATCATCTTCAGCATTTGAAGCTGCTTTTTTTGCAGCTAAAATACCTTCATTTATTTTGGCAATTCCTTTTGATTTCAGCGTTTTTCCTTCTGCTTCTGCTTTTTTCCTTAACTCTTTACTTGTTTTTTTAGCTTGTCCTGCAGCTAAGCCACCAAATTCTACTGCATCATCCAGAATTTCATCAGCTTTTTTTATGCCTTCTTCAATTGCCTTGTCTGCTCTCTTTAGAAATTTTTCTATATGACCTTGCTTTCTTTTTGTTGCCATGTAATTTACTGCAATGCCTAATGTATTATGTTTTTCCAAAATTCCATCAGTGATTCATTTAATAGAAAGATTTTATCACTAATATTGTAATTTTGGCAAGAAATCAAGAAAATAAAATAATTGTTCTTCGAAAGGTCTTGGACTATGATGAGGCTTCAGAAATTATATCTGACAAAAAAACATCAATTTTCAAATCACTCCTTAAAAAACCCAAAAAAAATGAAGTCCATGTTGATTCTGTAAAATTAACTTATGAATGCCTCCTAAAAATCTCAGGAAAGTATGTGGCAGATTACTATCGCAAGACAACTCATACCATATCTGTTGATTCTAATGTGCAGGAAATTGTTTTTGGAAGTGGAGTATTTCCCATTAAAGAAAAATCTGCATTTAAAAGAGCATTTGTTGGAAATCGTGGAAAAAACAAAGTTGATCTTCCGCTTGAAGAGCATGTTTTTGTAGAACAGGAAGACGAAATTGTTTTTGATCATAATGGGACAATTGTGGAATTTCCATTCAAAATAAATTCAAAAAGTGTTGAAAATTATCCTGACAAGATTTTGGAAGATAACCTGCCAAATGTAAAGAGTCCAAAAATTTCAAACTCCTCTGCCATAAACTCTTTAAAAGAATTTTTGAAAAAACCTCTTGAATCTGATATCAGAAAATTAAACGAAGAGTTTGTTTTGGGGGATGTTACCGAAGTGTACATACCAATTTATGAGGCTCGATTAACTGGACCAAAAAATAAGGTAGGACTCATCCGCTTGGATGCTATAAGAAAAAAAATTCTTTAAAGTTTTACCAGTTTTTTGAACTGTTCATTATTGTGAAGTTTTTGAAATATTTTTTCTTTTTTTGCCCACTCTCTAATTGTTTTACCATCTACTGTAATTGCTTTCTTTAAGAGTTCAAGTGATTCAGCATCTTCTCCGATTGCTGCCTTGCTTCTTGATTTTGCATAAATTATGTTGATGTTGTCTTTGTGCTTTGCTAGAATCTGATCAAAAATTTCAATAGCTTTTTTATGATTACCTAACTCTGCATATTCGATTCCTTTGTGAAATAACGCATCCATGTGAGTTGGATTTTTTTTGCAAACTGTCTCAAAACAATTCAACGCCTCTTCGTGTTTTTTCATCTTTCCTAACACAATTCCTTTGTAAAACATTGCATTGATTTTTTTTGGGTCTGCGCTAATTGCTTTGTCAAGAAATTCAATAGCCTCATCATATGCTTGTAATCTGTCAAGCAAAACTCCTTTATTAAAAAATGAGGCACTATTTTTTGGGTCTACTGAAATAGCCTTGTCATAGCACTCATTTGCGGCCTGTGTGTCTCCCATTTCTGCCATTGCAATACCCATGTTATTGTAAGCCTGAGAGTCTTTTGGATTTATTTGCAAAACTAAATCAAAACACGTTACTGCATCCGAATATTTTTTTATTTGATTCAATGCCAGTCCTTTATTAAAAAGTGCAGTTGTGTTTTTAGGCTCTTGCTTTATGACTTTATTAAAAAGTGTGATTGCTGCCTTTGGCTGTCCTTTTTCCATTAAGGACATTGCATGATACATTAGGTCTTCAGAATTTTCTTTGGCGCCAAACAATCCCATATTGTATGTTCAAAAGATATCTGTAATGAAAGTTTAGGTAATCTGATCTAATAAGAAATTCTATCTCTTACTAGTGGAAGTTTAAATAATGAAAAAATCGAAGGGATAACTACTGTGTTTGACAAATTAACTATCATATTAATGGCTATCCTGCTTATTCCATTTTCCACCATGTATAGTGCATTTGCTCAGGAAAGTTTTGATTCCACTTCTCTAGGTCTTGGAATGCCAAACATTGCCATGACTCCAAGCTCTGGGTCTCCTGGCACTGAAATAGAAATTTCTGTTACAAACATGCCTGCAGCACCAAAAGGAATAGATCCAAGAATTGAGTTTTTTGTATATCTGCCATTTGTTTCTGAGCTTGGTGGAAATGTTCCATACAACTGTGATGGTGAAAGTTGCTTTGCACTTTACTCTTTTGAAGATGTAGGGGCTGGGAAATTTGCTCCAAAGAAAATCACTTTTACGCTTTTTAGTACCACAAATCCAAAACCGGTAGTTGAGGCAGGATGGACTGAATCTGTATGTGATTTAAAAATTAACGGAAAGACAATAGAGCGATATGGAAAAGCATGTATTGATAATGATCAACCAATTGGTGACTACGAGATCAAATTTGGGTGGGGAATACAACGCTCAGATCTTTATGATATTCGAAAAACCCTAAACTTTACCGTTCTTGAAAAAGAATTAGTTTTAGAACAAACAAAACAGGATCAAGATGAAATGGTAATTGATCAATTTGATCAAGGTTTGATCTCCGAGGCAGAATTTGAAAAAAGACTTGCAGAACTTGGATATGATTCAGAAGAAATTAGACAAGCCAAAGCTCTCATTGGAAAGCTTGAACATCAGAAAGGATTTCAAGCGCCACTAAAAGGCCCGATTAACGTTCAAGGAACGGACTATTCAGTAACCTATGGTATTTCTGGGGGAGTTGTGAACCAAGTTGTTCCAGATGATGAGGCTCAATCTCTCATAATTCAAATTGATTCTATTACAAATGGAACTTTGATAATGAAACTTCCAAGAGAAGTAATTGATTCAAAATTTGGAGATAAGGATGATGAATTTTTTGTACTTGTTGATGGATTAGATTCTGAATTTACAGAAGGAAAAACTACAACTGAGAGAACTCTTACAATAAAATTCCCAGAAGGGACAGAAGAAATTGAAATTATTGGAACGTCTGTGGTTCCAGAATTTGGAGTGATCTCGACTCTAATCTTACTTGTATCTGTTGGCTCTGTAATGGTTTTATCCAAAACAAAATCTGGATTGTTATTAAAATCTGGATTTTAGTTTAATTAATTTCTACAAACAGTCTTTTGCTATCTGCCTTTTCTAGAAAATATCTTCTCTTACATCTGACTATTGTAGTATGTTGATTTTAGAATTCAAAGGACTCTGACGCGGCTAACATTTTCTTGATATCTTCCTTTGAATGTGCAGAAGATATGGCTCCAAGCTTTCCAGGCAAGAAGAAAATCCCATTCTGTGCAATCATCTTGAAATGATATTTTTTTAACAATTCTGAATCACATCTTGCAACGTCTGTTGAATTTGTAACTTCATGCACCTCATTTTTTGTAAAATGAGTCATAAACAAGGAACCCTTTCCTGTGATTATTACTCTTTCTCCAAAAATTTTTCCTAGTTCTTTTCTAGTAAACTCTCCTAGTTCGTTTAGTTTAGAGTAAAAGTTAGTTGATCCTTTGAGTTCACTTAAAGTTGAATACCCTGCAGTCATGGAGGCAGGATTTGCTGAAAATGTTCCTCCTCCTACATAAGATCTCTCAGATTTCTTCTTGCCAGTTGTATCTGCATATTGCATGATTTCTTTTTTACCACACATAACTCCGATTGCCATTCCTCCACCGACTATTTTTCCTAGCGTTACAATATCTGGATCCAATTTCATTGTTGGGTAAAGACAACCAAATCTAAATCTAAATCCGGTCACTATTTCATCTAGAATAAAAAGTGATTTATTTTTGTGAACATATTCTTGAATTCCTTTTAGATAGTCTGAAGTTGCAGGAATGCATCCACCTCCGCCAAGAACTGGTTCTATAATGACTCCTGCCAAATCTTTTGAAACTTTTTTAAGAATTCTCAGAGATTCTTCAAGATTGTTATATGGAATGGAAATGATTTTTTCTTCATTTATCACACCAGTGCTTTCTGATTCAGTAAATGGCCAATTTACAGATTTTAACAAGTCTGATGTATATCCGTGCCATCCTCCATCTATTTTTGCAATTATTTTTCTTCCGGTAACTGATCTTGCTAATCTTACAGCATACATAGTAGCTTCTGTACCTGATGTTACATAACGAATCTTTTCTGCAACTGGCACTGCTTTTGAAATAATTTCTGATAGTTTTATTGTCTGTTCATTTACTGTCCCATACATCCAGCTTTTTTCAATTTGTTTTTGAAGAGCATCTTTTACTTTCTTTGGGCCATGTCCCAGAATTAAACTCCAGTGTCCCATCCAATAATCTACATACCTATTATCATCGACATCAACTAGATTGTTTCCAGAAGATTGTTTTACCACAAAGGGATATGGCTCATAGAATCTTATGTTATGACTTACTCCATTCACATGTAATTTTGAAGATTGTGCAAATAATTTTGCAGATTTTCTGGTCTTTTTCTTATATTCAGAAATTATACTCATTTTCTACCTTCTTTATTGATTAATTCTGGCTATAATCTAATAGAAGATCGATGTTTCTAGGCATGGTTTATATGTATTTGAAATGTCTCTCCTTCTGCATACGTGACGCAATAGGCGGCGCTTGTGATGAAGTATGGTATTATGCCATTTTGTGATTCATGGGCCTCCAGTTACGCATACAAAATGAGGATTTGATCAACCGATCAAATCTGAGATGTGAAGATTATGTGCATCCGTCAATTCCAATATAGTACAATTGTACTTCAATAATCAAAATAAACAGAATCCGGTTGATCCTGCCGGACCTGACTGCTATCGGATTGATACTAAGCCATGCGAGTCATTGTAGTAATACAAGGCAGACGGCTCAGTAACGCGTAGTCAACCTACCCTAAGGACGGGGATAACCTCGGGAAACTGAGAATAATACCCGATAGAACATAGCTCCTGGAATGGTTTATGTTTCAAATAATTTATTGCCCTAGGATGGGACTGCGGCCTATCAGTTTGTTGGTGAGGTAATGGCCCACCAAGACTATTACAGGTACGGGCTCTGAGAGGAGTGGCCCGGAGATGGGTACTGAGACACGGACCCAGGCCCTATGGGGCGCAGCAGGCGAGAAAACTTTGCAATGTGCGAAAGCACGACAAGGTTAATCCGAGTGGTTTCTGCTAAAGGAACCTTTTGTCAGTCCTAGAAACACTGATGAATAAGGGGTGGGCAAGTTCTGGTGTCAGCCGCCGCGGTAAAACCAGCACCTCAAGTGGTCAGGATGATTATTGGGCCTAAAGCATCCGTAGCCGGCTTTGTAAGTTTTCGGTTAAATCCATGCGCTCAACGTATGGGCTGCCGGGAATACTGCAAAGCTAGGGAGTGGGAGAGGTAGACGGTACTCGGTAGGAAGGGGTAAAATCCTTTGATCTATTGATGACCACCTGTGGCGAAGGCGGTCTACCAGAACACGTCCGACGGTGAGGGATGAAAGCTGGGGGAGCAAACCGGATTAGATACCCGGGTAGTCCCAGCTGTAAACTATGCAAACTCAGTGATGCATTGGCTTGTGGCCAATGCAGTGCTGCAGGGAAGCCGTTAAGTTTGCCGCCTGGGAAGTACGTACGCAAGTATGAAACTTAAAGGAATTGGCGGGGGAGCACCACAAGGGGTGAAGCCTGCGGTTCAATTGGAGTCAACGCCAGAAATCTTACCCGGAGAGACAGCAGAATGAAGGTCAAGCTGAAGACTTTACCAGACAAGCTGAGAGGTGGTGCATGGCCGTCGCCAGCTCGTGCCGTGAGATGTCCTGTTAAGTCAGGTAACGAGCGAGATCCCTGCCTCTAGTTGCCACCACTACTCTCAGGAGTAGTGGGGCGAATTAGCGGGACCGCCGTAGTTAATACGGAGGAAGGAAGGGGCCACGGCAGGTCAGTATGCCCCGAAACTCTGGGGCCACACGCGGGCTGCAATGGTAACGACAATGTGTTCCGAATCCGAAAGGAGGAGGTAATCCTCAAACGTTACCACAGTTATGACTGAGGGCTGCAACTCGCCCTCACGAATATGGAATCCCTAGTAACTGCGTGTCA
>Ga0210081_1000183_pt1 | contig 9390 bp, 7 predicted proteins | sample White_ThreeSqA_D_FD_185589 | JGI IMG/M metagenome (GOLD analysis project Ga0210081, IMG submission 185589) | Wetland microbial communities from the San Francisco Bay, California, USA, that impact long-term carbon sequestration -... | ecosystem: Environmental > Aquatic > Marine > Wetlands ...
GACCGTCATCGCCTGCAGTCGCTGCCGGAACAGGGCAGCGACTGCTCCCGCAACGCCGCTACCTGAAACTGAAGACGACACCTGCCGTGACCACTGTGCTCGACACATCGTCGAGGTCGTAGCGCGAAACATCAGCCGTCAGCGACAGTTTCGGGCTCAGGGCCATGGCCACACCGGCACCGATGAAAAGGTTGGCGTCCTCGGGCCTGGCTGCCGAAACACGATTGATGTCCGCATCGCCATCCCAGAAGAAGGCGCCGGTACGCGCGAGCAGTGACCAGCGATCACCCAGCGGCAGGTAGCCGGTAGCCCCGAACGTGAAGCCGTCAGCTTTGAGTGACACATCCACCCGCTCGCCGTCGACCTCGAACGTCTGGTCGAACCGCCCAAGGTTCAGGTAGGCGCCTTCGATCGCCAGGTACCGGTTGAACCGGTAACCTGCACTCAGCCTGTAGGCTGTCGAATCGGCGTCGATCTCGAAGCCGTCGAAGGTCTCGTCCAGCCTGGCTGTGCCGATACCTGCGGCAACAAAGAAACCGCTCTCCGCCAGCGCACTCTGAGGGAAGGATACGGCCAGTAACGCCGCCATGGATATTGTTCTGATTAACATGATGTAGCTCCATTGAGTTGTTTTTCACGGCGGCACGGTAAGGCGAATGTCGTTAAACTCGCTGAAGCGCTCCCAAAAAAGACTGAAGACTTGCTGAATTCGGAAAAATCCAGCCCCGACAATTACTTACGAATCCACGATCTGACCGTCGACCTGTCGTCCGGCACGTTGTGGAGGGATGACGAGGTCCTCGACCTCCCTGACCTGTCGTTTCGGCTGCTGAAAACCCTGCTGGAACGCGCCCCCGCGATGGTCAGCAAGGACGAACTCGTCGCCGAGGTCTGGGGTGCCGTCGTCGTCAGTGACGAAACCCTGATGCAGCGAGTCCGCCTGCTGCGCCAGGCACTCGGGGACGACAGCCAGAATCCACGCTACGTCGCCTCGGTGCGCGGCCGGGGCTATCGGCTTGCCGGCCCGGTCGAGGTGATCCCGCGACCGTCCCGGATCGTGTCCCGCCCGCGAACCCGCCAGTGGCTGCTCGGCGCCGCGGTCGTCATCACCGTCAGCATCGCAATCGGCGTGATGATTGGGAACCGGGACGTAGCGTCGCCCGGCATGCGGACCCTCGCGGTGCTGCCTTTTGCCGACCTCAGCGAGGAGCAACGTTTCGGTTTTTTTGCAGACGGCATGCAGGAGGAATTGCTGGCACGACTCGCCGCGCTCGATGACGTCGCCGTCCTGTCGCGCACCTCGGTGGAGCGTTTTCGCGGTACGACGGCCCCCATTCCCGACATCGCCGCCGCGCTGGATGCCGATGCGCTGATAGAAGGCAGCGTCCGACTCAACGATAACCAGCTGCGCGTCACGGTGCAGCTGATTGACGGAGGCAGCGACGAACACCTGTGGGCGGAGTCCTACGATGAAGCGCTGAACCTCCAAAACATCTTCGCGATCCAGGAACGCATAGCAAACAGCATTGCCGAGGCAATGCAGACTGAACTGCGGCGCCAGCAATCGACGGCCCTCGGTCTGCCGACCGCCAACGTGGAGGCCTACAACCTGTTCTTGCTCGGTCGCTACCAGACTTTTCGCCAGACGCCCGGCAACCTGGACCTTGCGGTCCAGTACCTGGAACGCGCGACCGAGCTGGACCCGGAATTCGCCGAAGCCTACGCGTCACTGGGCTGGGCCTACGCGTTCCAGGGGACCGGCTACGGACAGTCGGAACCGGACACTGTGATACCGAAGGCACGGGAAGCCGCGTTGCGGGCGTTGGAGCTCGACGACCGCCTGGCCGACGCGCACTCACTGTATGCGGACATACTCACCTGGTACGACTGGGACTTCCAGCTTGCCGAAGCCGAGTACCGCAGGACAGCCAGCCTCGATCCACAAAACATACTTGGATACGCGCTGTTCCTGTCGTCACAGGGACGCCATGAGGAGTCGCTCGAGCTGGTCGAACAACGCCTCGACGCGGCCCCGGACGACGACTACGTCCGGATCAACGCTGGCTGGAATTACCTGCGCGCGGGTCGTTACAGCGATGCCATCGCGATGGCCAAAGGGGTGCGGGATCACCCGGATGCCGGCAGCCTGGCCGGGCTCGGCTACCTTGCGAGCGGTGATTTCGACGCGGCGCTTGCCGCGCTCGAGGACGATCTGCGGCAACAGGGACGCAATGACGCACAACTGGCACGGCTGGCCTATGCCTGTTTTCGGGCAGGCGAGCGCGCCAGGGGACAGCTGTACCTCGACGAGCTCGAAGCGCTTGCCGAATCGCACTTTGTATCGCCGCTGTCGCTGGCAATGATCTATTTTGCGGCCGGGGACGAAACGCGCGGCTATGCGATGCTGGAGAAAGCGGTCGAGGCACGCGAGCGTGGCGTCATATTCCTCAACGTCAACCGGGCTTTCGACGGGCAACGCGACGATCCCCGGTTTATTGCACTTATCGAGCGCGTCGGGTTGCCGCAATAGTCGCCGTTAGCAGCGCTGCTAATTGATGCCGCGTTCCCTGCCTTCCCAGAACGGTTTGCGCAGTTCGCGCTTGAGGATCTTTCCTGGTCCGGATTTCGGCAATTCGGATGCCGAGAAACTGATGTCCTTGGGCACCTTGTACCCCGCAATATGCTCCCGGCAGAACCCGATCAGTTCTTCAGCATCGACCGGCTCACGCAGCACGACCACCGCATGTACCACCTCGCCCCATTTGTCGTCGGGGATGCCGATAACGGCAGCTTCCAGTACCGCGGGGTGCTTGTAGAGGATTTCCTCAACCTCGCTGCAATAGACGTTTTCGCCGCCGCTTACGATCATGTCTTTTGCCCGGTCCACGAGGTACAGGTAACCGTCCTCATCGAGCCGGCCGAGATCACCGGTGTGGTACCAGCCGTCGCGCAGTACTTCGGCGGTTTGCTCGGGCTTGTTCCAGTAACCCTGCATCACGTGCGGGCCACTGGTGGCGACTTCGCCAACTTCGCCGACAGGCACGTCCTTGCCCGTTGGGTCGACCACCTTGATGCGGACACCGATCAACGCCTGGCCGCAGGAACGGCCGCGCGGTTCGTCGAGGCAGAGATTTTCGTTACGCAGGCCTGTCACCAGCGGTGACGTCTCGGTCGCACCATAGACGTGCGAAAACTCGGCGCTCGGGAATGCGTTGCTGGCGCGGCGAATAACCTCGGTCGCAACCGGCGAACCTCCATGCAGCACGAGCTTCAGCGACGCCGTGTCTCGCGGCTCTTTGAGCTGCAATTCGGTGATGGCCGCGATCATCGCGGGCACGCCGAGCGTGTGGGTCACCTGCTCGCGTTCTATCAGGTCCAGCGCCGTCGCCGGGTCGAAAGCCGGCAATGGAATCTGGCAACAAGCGGACCAGATGCCGGTGAGGACGCCGTTGGTTCCCGCTGCGTGGAACATCGGCGCCAGAATCAGCCAGACGTCATCCTGCGACGGTTGCGAAGTCGTCATGTTGTGAAAAGCGTTGGAGACCAGGTTCCGATGCGACAGCATGACGCCCTTCGATGCGCCGGTCGTGCCGCCGGTGTAGAAGAGCCCGGCAAGCGTGTCCTCGGTAATACCGACTCCCAGTTCGGCGGGCGCTGCGGCACCGAGCAATGCCTCGTACTCGTCTGGCACCCGGATGACACGATCGACCAGGTCACCGAGCGCGCCGGGATCGCGGTCCGTTATCAGCAGCTTTGCGCCGGCGTCCCCGATCGCGTACTTCAATTCCGGTTCGGCATGCCGCGTGTTGAGCGGCACGATGACAAAGCCGGCAGCCGGCAAGCCAACGTACATCTCGAGGTATTGCGGCGAGTTGTTGGCGAGGATTGCGATCCGATCGCCCGGCACGGCACCCTCGGCCGCGACCATGCCCGCGAGCCTGCGACACCGCGTCCACAGTTCCCGGTAACTGGTCTTCGTGTTGCCAGACAGGATGGCGGTGCGGTTGGCACCGATTTGCAGCGCCCGCTGCAAAGGATCAACGAAAGTCGGCATGCTCCCCCCGGGTCTGTTGCAACCGATACCAAGGCTATTTAGGCAGAAAGTGGCCGACCGGGCAAATACAAGGTCACGTCGCATTTCGGAGACACTTGTTGGCAACCAGTCTGCGTGATAGTTACTGCCATCCAGTCAACGTTTGGAGAGCACAATGTTTGAACGCGGCAAAAAAGACGACGATGCGGTCGAATCCCAGGACGGGGGCCGGAACGAATCAGAGAAACCCTTTGGATCGTTGCGGTCCAAGGTCACCGGACGCGGCGAGGCGGCGGTTATCGGGCGATCGATCAAGATCAATGGCGATTTGCGGGGTGACGAGGACCTGCGCATCGAAGGCGATGTCACCGGCACCGTCGAACTCAGGAACAGCGTCCTGACGATCGGCAAGGAAGGCAAGGTGAAGGCCGACGTGTATGCGAAGGCAATTGCCGTCGACGGCGAAACAAAGGGCGACCTGTATGCGGCTGAACGCATCACGGTACATGTCAATGCCCGGGTCCAGGGCAACATTATTGCGCCCCGGGTCAGCATCGAGGAAGGCGCACACTTCAAGGGTTCGATCGAAATGGACCCGGCTGCCGTGGACAAGGCTCTGGGCAAGACCGCGGCAGGCGGCGTCGACAAGCAGGTCGGGAGTACCCGCCCCGCCAGTACCGATGACAACAAGAATTCTCCCAAGAAGAGCACCAAAGACGCTGGCTCGAACCTGAATCCTCCCGCGGGGACCGCGTAACGGCCGTGATTGCGTCGCTGCGCCGGTCAGGTCGCCGGGCGCCACCGGCTGCGCCGGCGGCGCTGCATGCGCCGCTGTTCCAGGATCTGGTCGGAGGACTCGGCGAATCCAGGCGGCACGTCGTTCTCGACCTCGGTACGGCATCGACCGCGATGCTCGCCCGGCTCGGCCAGGCGCGCTGCCGTGTCGAGATCGCAGACCTCGCGCACTTTGGAGGGATTGACTACCTGAATGGCTCGGAGCCCGGTATCGCGATGCACCGGGCGGCCGAGTCGATCCTGCCGAATCGACTGACCGACGATGGCATCGACCTCGTATTCTGCTGGGACCTGCTCAATTACCTGACGCTCGACGCGCTGGCGGCCCTGATGCAGGCGATCGAGCACCGCGCCCGGCCTGGTGCCCTCGCCCATGCGCTGATCTGCTACGCGGAACGTGAAATGAAAGAGCATCCCGGTCGTTTCGTCCCGACTCCGGACGACCGGCTCGCCGACCAGAACGAACCCTGTGCCCTGGTCAAGGCGCCACGCTATTCGCCGGAAGAACTCAGCAAGCACATGGGTCGATTCGTCATCGATCGCGCACGCCTGCTCGGTAATGGCATGCAGGAGTTCCTGTTCCGTTTACCGTCTTGAGTGATGCGCATCTTTTCCCCTGCTCGAAGCACTGGCTGAAGACATCCTCGTACACACGCAGTTGCCAGGCCAACAGCTCCCGTTTCGGTGGCCTGAACTCACGGCGGTAAACCCACGGCCCGCTGTTCATCGCATATACGAAGTGCACCAGTCTTTTCAGTCGGCGCATTTGCCAGCCCGAGCCGAGCGTGCGGAACGCCCCGGCCAGGCGGCGAGAAAGGCACCTGCAAGGAGGCCGACGACCAGGAAGACGACACAGTCATTGAGCGGGGGTGCGCCGTCTGCGAAATAACTGCCCAGGTGGCGGCCGAAGAACATAGCGCCGTTGACATAGACGGCCGCGAAGATCGGCGACATTATCAGCCACCCGCCAGTTTCCGCACGTCATGCGGCTGGGCCGGCCACGGTCCGCACCATTATTCCTCTGGAGTCCGGGATAATGCTATCGTGCGGCAAGTCGTCTCCCGGAGCACATCACTTGCCAGGTCTGATCAGCGAACTCAAGCGTCGCAACGTATTCCGTGTGGGTGCGGCATATGTACTGGTTGGCTGGCTGATTGCGCAGGTCGGCGACCTGCTTGCCGACAACCTGGCCTTCCCCGAGTGGTTCATGCCGATGCTGCTGACGGTGGTTGCGCTGGGTTTCCCGCTCGCCGTGTTCCTCGCATGGGCATTCGAACTCACCCCGGACGGTGTCAAGAAGACGGCCGAGGTTGAGCGGGATGCATCGATCACCCCGTCTACCGGGCGCCGGCTCAACTATTTCATTATTGCGGCCCTGGCGCTCGCGGTCGTATTGCTGCTCGCTGACAGGTTCCGCGAGCCGACAGTTACCAGCGAACAAAGCGCCGAATTCACGTCGCCTTTGGAAAAATCCATTGCCGTTCTGCCATTTTCCAACCTGTCGGCAGACGCGAGCGCCGATGGTTTCGTCGCCGGGCTGCACGATGACCTGCTGACGCAGCTTTCCAAGATCAACGAGCTCAAGGTCATTTCGCGCACGTCGGTGCTTCGCTATGCGGATACGGTGCATAACATCAAGGACATCGCCGACGAGCTGGGCGTTGCCACGATCATGGAAGGCGGGGTACAGCGCGCCGGGGAACGGGTACGACTCAACGTGCAGCTGATCGACGCTGAGACCGACGAACATATCTGGGCGGAAACCTATGACCGGGTCCTGACAACGGCGAACGTGTTCGACGTGCAGAGCGAGATCACGCGGCAAATCGCGACGGCCCTGCAGGCGGCGCTGACGCCCGCCGAGCAAGTGATTCTCGTGAGCCGCCCGACGCACAGCCTTGCGGCCTACCAGGCGTACCTCGATGCGCGACTGCTGCTGAAACAGCGTAATGATTTCGGCAACGACGTACTGACCGAGGCCATCGATGCGGCAAGGACGTCGGTGGAGCTGGACCCGGGCTACACAGAGGCGTGGGCAACACTGGGACGTGCCTACCTGAGCCGCTTCTGGTACACGAGTCGCGACCAGAGTGACGCGGATGCAGCATGGGCCGCGATCGACCAGGCGCGCGCCCTGCAACCGGATGCCACGGTCGTTGGGCTGATGCTTAGCCTCTACAACTACTGGGTCAATTACGACTACGACGCGGCACTGATCGAAGTGAATCGCGTGCTCGGCCTTGAATCGAGCAATGAAGATGCCTGGGCAATCAAGGGCTGGATCCTGCGGCGAGCCGGCCGCTGGCACGAAGCTCTGGCAGCGCTGCAGCAAGCCGCCGTACTCGACCCGAATTCAATCGAGAACCTTGTGGAAGTTGCAGACTCGCTGCGAGTCCTGGACCGATTCACGGAAGCTCTCGCCTGGCAGGAACTGGCAGAAGAGCGCGAGCCGAACAGCCCGCAGGTCCAGTTGAGGCGTGCATGGCTTACACAATCGATGACCGGCGATCCGCAGCCCCTGGTCGAGCTGAATCGGAGAATCATCGCATCCGATGCCGCAAGCCCGACGGATCTCGTAGAACATTTAATCGCCGAAGCGCGTTTCGGTTCGGAGCAGCAGGCGCTCGATTCCCTGGCGGCGTGGGCGCCCGGCACGATCGACGTGCAGTACCAGTTCTGGCCCGAGGACCTGCTACGCGCCTACGTAATGTGGAACCATGACGACAAGTCTGCAGCAGCAGGCTACGCCGCTGAGGCACTACCTGTGATCGTCGCCGCGCAGCAACTCGAACCCGACGAGGCGGATATCGAGCGCGCCAGGGCGTTCGCCCTGGCAATGATCGGCGATGCGGACGGGGCGCTTGCCTCGGCCATGCGAGTGCGGGAAATCTACCCGCGTTCGCTGGACGACTGGGGCGGCGGCGACTTTCTGCTTGCGGCAGCCGAAGCGCTGGCGATCGCCGGGCAGGACGAGCTGGCGCTGGTCTGGCTCGACGAGTACATGTCAGGCAATGGTGCGGACTTCTCGCTTGCGGCGATCGGTCGATTCCCGGCATTCGCCAGGCTAACCAATACGCCTGCCTACGCGGCACTGGTCGAAAAACACGGCCTGGTGCCGGTGGACAAGAGCCCGCCGCGAACGCCCGACTGATGTCAGCGAGCGCCCCGCAGCAAGCCGCCCATACGCCGTTGCACCGGGCGCTTGGGGTCCGCGACATTGTCCTTATCAACATTGCCGCCGTCCTCGGCCTGCGGTGGTTATCGACCGCCGCCCAGATGGGTCCGTCGAGCATCGTTCTCTGGGTGCTCGCGGTGCTGGTCTTCTTTATCCCCTGTTCACTGACCGTCACTGAGCTGAGTTCCCGCCTGCCCGGAGAGGGAGGCCTGTATCTCTGGACCAAATCCGCGTTCGGTGAATTCCAGGGCTTCGTCGCGGGATGGGCTTACTGGGTCAACAACGTATTCTACTTCCCGAGCCTGTTGATGTTCCTCGCCGGGGCGTTCCTGTTCATCGGCGGAGAGCGCTGGCTGTCGCTGGGCGACAGCAGCCTGTACAACGTTGTGTTCGCCCTGCTGCTGATCTGGGCTGTCATCGGCATCAATATCATTGGCGTGGAACGCGCCAAATGGATTGCGGGCATGGGCGCATTCGCCGCGATAGCCGCTTTTGTCGTCCTCGCAATCACCGGTAGCTGGGCCTGGCTCGCGCATGGCAGTGCGACCGAGTTTACCGCCGCTTCGCTGGTGCCCGACATCGGTAACTTTACGACGCTGACGTTCTTCGCCACCATGACCTTCGCATTTGCCGGCATGGAACTGGCGCCAGCAATGGCCGGTGAGATCCGGGAACCCGGGAAGACGATTCCGCGTGCCGTACTCATTTCCGGGCTGATTATTGCCCTGGTTTATGTTCTCGGCACAAGCATGGTCCTGGTAGCTGTGCCGGAAGGACAGATCAACGTCATTACCGGTATCCCGCAGGCGTTCGCCGCTATCGGCGAACGAATAGCACTTCCCTGGCTGGGTGCGCTCGGTGGAGTATTGCTCGTCATTGCGTCGACCGGCGGCCTGGGCGCGTGGGTCACCGGCGTTGCCCGGATACCTTACGTCATCGGCATCGATCGCTACCTGCCAGCGGCACTCGGCAAAACGCATCCGCGCTACGGTACGCCGCACGTTTCGTTAATCACTCAAGGCGTTATCGTGTCATTGATCATTCTGGCGGTGTCGGCGGGCTCCACGATACGCGAGGCTTACATTATCCTGATGAATCTTGCGATCATCCTGTACTTCATCCCGTTCCTGTACATGTTTGCAGCCCTGCCGGTGTTGCGCATGCAGGCGCGTGGTGAAAACGAGGGCGTGACGCTGGTGCCGTTTGGCAACGCCGGACCCTGGCTGTTTGGCGGCCTGGGTTTTGCCGCGACGATGCTGTCCGTGGTGCTTGCGTTCATCCCGCCTGCAGGAACCACCAATCCCGGTCTGTTCGTGATCAAGGTCACGATGTCGACACTGCTCTTCATTGTCGTCGGGCTCGGGTTCTACTGGCGCGGACGCAAGTC